>Ga0307372_10006921_pt1 | contig 16412 bp, 12 predicted proteins | sample OX1MG_FD_202533 | JGI IMG/M metagenome (GOLD analysis project Ga0307372, IMG submission 202533) | Soil microbial communities from Risofladan, Vaasa, Finland - OX-1 | ecosystem: Environmental > Terrestrial > Soil > Coastal area > Acid sulfate soil | place: Finland: Risofladan, Vaasa | collected... | reverse complement strand
TACCCGGTCGGCCCCGATCCGACCATCGCGCACGTCCTGTTTGAATTGTTCAGCGGCATCCATGCCGAACCTTTACCTGAAATCAGAAATCTCCGCAGCGCCAGTTTTATAGATTGGACGGCTACATGAATTCCTGGTCATCCTCACTAAGGCGCTCCAGCCGCATTTCGACCGTCTTGCCATTTAGTTTCCGCAACCGAACCACGCCATTTTCGAGCGAGACAAATTCGGCGAGCGCTTCATGGGCGCCAAGGGCGTCTCGCCACGTCCGCATGCCTTGCGGCATGGTATCTGGGCTGATGACCGGCTCGATTCTGTCGATCATCGACTTTGGGTATTTTCCCTTGCCGCCGGTGGTTCCCGTGAAGACGTAAGCTGAACCTTCTTCTACGTAGGCATGCACGGGCTTGTTGGTCCCATTCTTGAAGAACACATGAAAATGCGCTTCAAACTCGGGCTCGGACGGTTTGTCCGGCAGCTCGGCGCCGGCGGTTCGCGAGGCTCGCGGCAATTTTGACCGGTCGAACTCAACTGACACCTGCACCCATGCGCCTGATTTCTCTTGGGTCGCAATGAGCGTCTTGAAAACAACGCCGTTTGCGGCGCCAACCCACTTGCGGAATCCAAATCTGGTTTTCGCAACGGCAGGCGTGTCGAATGTCTGCTGAAGCTCCTGTTCCGAAAGACCGATGAGGCGCAGCGCTTCTGACACCGTCCGCGTCGGATGATCTTGCATGTCCACAACCACGCCGACAGCTCTCCCTCGATAAAACTCAACCGTTACGCCAAGCCAATCAAAGCGGTACTCCCTGTATTCGCCGGGCGAGTCCTCGGGATAGAGATCCGAGTTGGCTGGAATCGTGCCTTTCGCAATGCCCAAGATAGCCTCAACCTCGTCGGGCGCCTTGCCCGCCATGCCAGTGACGTTGAGCAGCGGTAGGTGCTCTGATTCATGCTTGGCGTCATCAACGTCTTGCGTCGTGTTTCTTTCCGCGTTGGCGGATTCCGGCGTGGAATTCGGGTTCAACGCAGTCTTTTCGGCTGCCGCTGAAGTGGTCTTGCGCTCTTGCTCACGCGCTGCCTCGCGCGCTTCTTGTACCGGTCCCTGGAGCGCAAAGAGGCACCCACCGCATAAAAGGGCAAGAACCCCGAGCGGAACGAGCATAGCACCTGCCATACAGCCGAACGAGCCGCCAAACGCTTTGCCAAACGATCCCATTCTCCACCTCCAAAAAAGACTTTCGGCGTCACGCCGTCACCAACCGCGAGCTATTTTGGTCCGCACTGCACCTTGAGCCCCCGCGGCTACGCGCGAGGTGCTGGCGCTTGTCATCGATCGCCTTCCAGCCCCAGGTCGCCGAGTGACTTGGCTCGAAGTCCCTGCTTAAACAGCGTTTCCAGCCGCTCCGTCGGAAGAGATTGCAGGCGTTGCCGGATCGGCTTACTGAGCGGGCCAAAACGTTGTTCCAACAGTTCTCGCAGCGATTCGCGCCGTCCCTCCTCGCGACCCTTGGCTACGCCCTGATCGAACCATGTCGCGCGCATTTTCTTTACCCCCTCGTAAGGCTTCGTGTTCAATAATTCGTTGAATTCGTCCCACTGCGATTCGTCGAAGGGCAAATACGCCTGCACGCATTCGCCCAACAAGTAGCGTTGCTGTTCGGTCAGCGGCGCCTCGGTGATCCGTCGTAGCGCTTGGGCACCGAGCCAAACCTGCCGCTCCTCCGGCACCCGCATCAACGCCGACAACGCCACCCCCAGCCAGTTGTCGCCAGTAACGTATTGTAATCCATCCAAGGCCGGCAAGCCAACATAGAGGTACTCGAATCGCACTGGCCGAAATTCCCAGAAGTGCTCCTCGTAGACGTCGGTGCCTATGCCGTCCAGGCCGACCCGCAAGTAAACGCCGATGGGAAGCACCGGCAAGTCGTACTTGTCACGGAGATAGTGGTACGCCTTCCACATCCGCGGCCGTAGCGGAGCGACCCGGTCGCGGCCTTCGATCTCGACGTGGACCAGCGCGAGCCACTGCTGCCGTGTCCCAGCCGGCGGCGTTCGCACCGATTTTCGCGCCTGCAGCTTGGCGACCAGGTCGAGCGTCCGCCGGCGTCCCTTAGGCGGGTCTGCAAAGACCTCCAGGTTGAGCCACTCGATGTGCTTGAAGTCGAATCGCTCCGCCCAAGAGGAGAAGAACAGCCGCAGGAAGTCGGCGAAAAACAATTGCAACAGCGTCTTGAATCGCTGATCGTGATCATCCATGCCGCAATCTCCCTGAAATCCGGCGAATTTTCCGACACCCCCTGGCCCCAACCCAGGAAGCACGTATAGGCGCGACGCCTCGCACCACAACGGCGGTTTTCAGAAAGGCCCTAAAAGTTCGCCGCGCCCGTAAGGCCTTAAGAAGGTCTACGTCGCGACGGCCGGCTGTCGCGAGTGCAACTGCCGCTCGACCCAGGCCAGCCACTCTTCGGGCGGCAAATCGTAGGGCCGGAACTTTTCCAACACGTTTTCGCCTTCGCAGAAGTACAACGCCCGCTGCTCGCCCAGCCGGTTCGCAATGGGCGAGTCGATCAGGCTGCTCGAATCGTTGGCGCTCATCTGGAACAGCACCTTCAACTCCAACTCCTTCATCACCTGCCGGTCGAACGTCCGCTGCAAGTTGTTGAGCGTGTCGCACCAGACGAGCGTGTTGATTCCCAGCACCGGTCCCTCGCGCAAGATCGTGGTGAGCTGCTGCGAGGGATTGGCCACCTCGCCCTCGCCCCCCCGCGAGAAGCCGAAGTCGTCTTCCTTCTTGCGCAAGTCGCGAAACCGCTGTAAATCGTAAATCACCAGATACCAGGGCGGCGCGTCGGTCTGTCCGGCTTGCTGCCGCCGGGCGACCTCCTGGGCCACCACGTTGAGCGCCGCCGCGGTGTCGCGTGGCACCGCCACGAGCGTCTCGTGCGGCAGCGCCGCGGCGAGCCTGGCGAAGTAACCGGCGTTCTTGGCCTCGGGCAACGTGCCGTCGAGAATGAAGAAGCGCGTGCCGCCCTGGCCGTTGGTCGCAGCGGGGCATCGCTGACGCTCTGCCCCAGCCACCGCGGTCTCTGGGTCGCTGGCATCGTCAACAGGGGGCTTACGCCGGGGCACCTGCGTAGCGGGTCGGCTCGCCTGATCGCTGGTCGCATCGCCGTTGGACTCTTGGCCGTTGGGGGCCGACGGCGGGTATTGCGCCGCCAGGCTGATCAGGCCGGCGGCCAAGATGCCGCCGGCTTGCAGGTCGTTCTGGCCGATGAGCAGCAGGTTGCAGCCGCTCTGCCGCCGCAAGAGGGCCGCCGAGGGGTCTTTGATCGCCACCGGGTCGCCCAGCCAGCACGCCGCCGGCTTGGCGCTGGCCGCGGGCCAACCGTCGGCGCGCAACAACTCGTCGAGCCGCGTGTTCTTGTCCAATTGGCCCGGCACGTTGCCCTCGAAGACGATCTGGGGGTACGTCACATCGCCGTTCTTGGCGCGGGCGAAATCGCGCAGCTTTTCCAGGTACTGCTCTTTCACGCCGTCGGAAAGGTAGGCGACCTGGAAAGGATGGTTGGCGTCGGGCAGGCCGCCGGCGTCGTTGTAGATGGCCTCGCCGGGGCGCGACAACAAGCGGGCCGCCATGTTCTCTTCGCTGAGGATCAAGTGCGCGTCGGCGTCGCTGCACTGCAACGCGATGCGCACTCCCATCTGGCCCAGCGTCGTGCGGGCCAGCGAATAGGCCCCGCCCAGCGTCTGCGAGCCCAGCAGCACATGGACCCCAAAGGCGCGGCCTTGCCGCACCAGGCGGTCGAACAGCAGGCCCACCTGCTGGGCCAGCTTGTCGTCTTCGACGAAGAACTCCTGGAACTCGTCGATGATCAGCATGATCCGCGGCAGTTTCTCGCCGGTCGCCTTGCGGTAGCCGGCCACGTCCTGCGCGCCGGTGTCGCGGAACCTCTCGCCGCGCGACCGCAACTCGGCGTCGAGCCGTTCCAAGACGCTCAAGCCGAACTCGCGGTCGCTTTCCACGCTCACCACGCGCGCGTGCGGCAGCGCGTGGGTGGCGTAGTTCTTGAACTCGACCCCCTTTTTGAAATCGACGAGGTATAGTTCGATCTCGTCCGGGCTGTAGAGCAACGCCAGGTTGGTGATCAACGTGTGGAGCAACGTCGACTTGCCCGAACCGGTCTTGCCGGCCACCAGCACATGTTGCGAGGTTCCCTTGCCCAGCTCGAGGTGCTGGTGCTTGGTGGCGCCGGCGGGGCCGAGCGCCACGCGAATTCCGCCGCGGGTGTCGCCGGTCCACCAGATTTCGGGCTTGGGGGCGATCATCGAGAAAGGCACCTCGACACGGCTGGCGTCCTTGGCGCTGACCCCCACGCGCTTAACGATCTCCGAGAACAACTCGACGTTCGGCGGCTGATCGAGCGAAAGCGGCAGACGACCGAACTCGGCCTCTTTCCAAGCGAACTTCTGGTCCTGCCAGACGAAGTTGACGCAGTTCTGCTCGATGTCGGCCATCTTGAAGCCGGGCGGCATGGGCTGTTTGGTATCGACGCTGATCAGGCAGTGGACGCCGCAACGGGGCCCGCTCGAGACGATGCTCACCAGGCGGCGGGCCGAGGCTTCGGTGAAATTGGCCGGAAAGTTGGCGACCACCAGAAACCGGTACGGCTCGGCCACTTCGCCGGCCTCGGCGTTGTAAGCCTCGATCGTCTCGAATTCGTTGCGGAGGTATTTCTGAATCACCACCTCCATCTGCTCGGTCAGGTCGGCCAGCCGCGTCTCGATCTGGGCCGACTCGGTCCAGATGCGTGCCCCGATCAACTGCTCGTCGTAATCGGCCAGGTGCATGAAGGCGGCGAAGTTCTGTCCCAGGCCGATGGGGTCGATCACCGTGAAGCGCACCTTGCCCGGCGGCACCGTGGTCGCCAGACGCAGCATCGCCGACTGCATGATCTCCACCGCGCGGTCGCGCGACGCGCCTTGGGCCTTGAACAACAGCGAACTCTGGTCGGGAAACGTCACCAGGGCCGGCTGGCGGATGACCGGCAGCTTGCCGATGTCGTGCTCATGATCGGCCTCCTCGTCGGGGCGGCCCATGCCGGCCAACGCGTCCAATTCCACTGGCGTATGGTCGTCTCGCGGTTTTTCTTCGATGAACTGCCGCGGCCCGACTTCCCAGCGGCCAAGCTGGATCACCGGCGGCGGCGTGGTCGTGGGCTTCCAGGCATCGCTCATCAACCCATTCCAGTCGGGGAACCAGCGCGCGCACTCCTGGGCGATGTCGTCGCTCTCGGCCTCGATGCGCGCCAGCTCCCGCCGCCATTGCTCGACGCGCCGCCGCCGCTCGTCGGCGACGGCGCCGCGCGCCGCCTCGAGCGATTGGCGGTGCTTTTCGGCGATCTGCCTCAATCCCTCGTCGCGGCGCTTCGGCACCTCGACTCGCTTGGGCTTGATCTGGCTCTCGTTTTTTTCCAGCGCCACGTCGCGGCGGCGGGTGAGCTCGGCCAGGTTGCGGTCGAGTTTGTCCTTGGCCTTTTTCGCAATGTCGTCGCGCGTGGCGTTGGCCTGGGCGATTCGCATGGCGCGAGTCTCCTCGGCCTTGGCGTCGTCGTGTTGGCGGCGCTTGAGGAGCGCGGCGTGCTCCTTTTTGTAGGCTTCGCCGGCTTTCCGCCGCCACAGTTGCCGGGCCAGTTCACAGGTATCGAGCGCGTAGGCCACCGCTGCGTAACCGGCCCAGACATGGCCGGCGGCCGTCGAGCGGATGATGATCCAGATCAAGAACGACAAGACCAGCCCGCCACCGCCGCCCACGGCGGCCGTCATGATCGGATCGCCCTTGGTCGCGAACCAGGCACCCGCGGCGAAGGCGGCGGCGAAAAACAAGAAGAACATAACCAGCGTGCCGAAGCCGCACCACTTGGGCGACTTGAGAGCGGCCAACTCCTTGAGCCTTTCGTCGGCTACCTTGAATGTTTCGGAAATGGCTTGCCGCGGATCGACGTTGGCGGGCAGGGGATTGACCGCCGGCGTGGGACGGTCGGCATAGGCCGCCTTGCGATGGAGTTTCAAGAGCCGTTTGGCTTCGGCGCGGCGCGACTCGATCCCAGCCGCCGTGGAATCGGTGCCCCCTTCGATGTCTCCGTACTTGGACTTGAGCCCGTTTTCGCCGGCCTCGGACATGCCGGCGATTTCAAACAGCGAGTTCTCGCAATCGTGTTCGGCCGCGGCCCGCTCCTTTTCGCATTCGGCCAGGGCCTGCTCGGTGACCTGGCGGTACGTCGACTGGACCTCGTCAATCGCCTTCTGCACGGCGCTCGTCACGCGCTGGCGCTCCGCCTGAAAGGCCTCCTCGGCGGAGGCCAACTCGGCGTCGTGGCCACCACGCAGCGCCTCGCCGGCTTCGCGAAACTCGGCTTCGAGCACGCCGAGTTTCGCGGCCAACTCCTTCTCGGCGCGGTCGTCGTCGCGGGCGACGACCAGTTGGGCGACGTCAGACAGGATGCGGCGTTGCCGCGCGATCAACTCGCTCTCAGGCATGGCTCACGTACACTCCTGGCAGGCCTGGTTGAACACCTGGGCCAGGCGGCGGAGCTTGTCCATCGTCATGCGGACCTGCGGTTCCAACGGTTCGATATACGTGGCTTCAAATTCCGCGCTGCGCTGGTCGGTCCAGACCTCCTTGGTCTCGTCCCAGCGGACACGGATCGTTTTCATGGCATCCTGCATGCGGCCGATACCGGCGGTCAAGTCGACTCTCATCGGCGGTCCTCCTGGGCGGCCGCGGCGGCCGCGGGTTCGCCGGCGACGGCAGGGTCGGCCGGCTTCGCCGCGCCGTCTTGGCCCGCCGCGCCGTCTTGGCCCGCCGCGCCGTCTTGGCCCGCCACGCCGCCTTGGGCCATACTGCTAGCCATGCTCGCATCGGCGGCGCCGCCGGGCGCCGACAAGCCGATATAGGCGTCGAGCGCGTTGAGCATGCGATTCAGATCGTGGATACCCTTGGGCAACTCGCCGGCGAGCGTGTTGTTCAGTTCTTGCGAGTGGCTGCGGTATTCTTCGGCCTCATCCTCGAGCACGCGGCTCCACTTCTTGACGGCTTTCACCTTCTGCTCGGCCTCATCGAGCCGCGCTTGGGCTTTTTTGAGGGCCACGCGTTGGTCGGTGCAGTCGGGCCTGCGATCGCCGAACTTCTGCATTCGGCAGCGCTCGAGGTCGGCCTTGGCGTGGCCCACGGCCTCTTCGCGGCGGCGGACCTCGCTCTGCCACTGTTTGAGCAAATCGTTCTGGAACCAATCGAGGCCGCGGCGCACGTCCATGTCGCTGACCGACAGGGTTTCGCGGCCTTCGGTCTCGAACTTGACTAACGCGGTCTTGAATGCCTCCAGGGCCGCGATCGAATGGACGCTTGCCTGGCCGTTCATACTCGCTCCTTAGCGTTGTTGCATGTATTCTTCGATCCGTTCGGCCTTCCGCAGCAGGAAGGGAATATGCTCGTTGCTCGCTTCGATGAATCGCGAAATGGCGACCATCGTCTGTTCGAACTCCGCGGTGAACTTCAAGTTTTCCTGATCGCGCCAGGTTTGGCTTAGCCCGCCCAACTGGCCGTGCAGTACCTGCATCCGGTTCTGCAAATCGCCGTTGAAGGTTTTCAGGGCATGGGCGAAACGGCGCATCTCGCCCGGATCGACGATGGCTTGTGGCATGATAAGGCTCCTGAGCGTACTTGGATTTTCCCACCAGCCTCATTCTCCGCGATGCCGGCCGCAAGGTCAAGCAAGAGGCAGGGAAGGCAGGGAAGGGAGTGGTGGTTAGTGGTGTTAGTGCCTACTTCCCTCGGCGTCCACTTCCTCGGCCAACTGCTCGGCCGCCTTGGCAAATTGCTGAAGTCCGCCGATGATTTCCCCAAGCCGCGCGGCCAAGAGCGTCAAGTCGTCGGCCGTGGGCGCGCCGCCGTCCGCCGATGCCGGCGCGGGACCCTGAATCGCGGCGCATTTCCGGCTGATCGAGTCCAAGCGAGTTTCCAATTCGTCCAGAAACTCGGGGCCGGGCAGTTGGTCCGTGACCGACTTGATGGCCTGTAGTTTGACGAGCAACGAGTCCGCCTGACCGTGAGCGGCCTTGAGCCGGTCTTCGAGCTTGGCAATGTCCTGTTCGGTCGGTGGCATGGATCAAGGTTCCTGTCGGATGTGCGGAAATCGGCGCGTTTGTTCTACCATGCCAGGCCGTCCACGGCCTGACTTCTTGCGAAGGCGCGGAGAAACGCGATCTTCGACATCCCCACGACGTCTGAGCAAGCCGCGTAAGCGGCGGCGTCTCCCCGCGCCACCCTTCGCCGCGACACCGCGGCTTCGGCGCAGCCGAAACTGCGCACGGAAAAACTGGCAAAACCGCGCCTGTACCGACCAGGAAATCCGTCTCGGCGGATTGCCCGGCTTTAGACGCGTTAAGACTTCTTCCTCCGCAGCGCGCAGGCGTGTCGCTCGCGCCGAAGCTTTCGTCGGGTAAAGGTACGGTTCCTTCGCCACAAGACGCGCCGGCGCGCGCGACGAGGGAGCCCGACGAAGCGAATTATTGGTCCGTGGTCTTTGATGTCGTCACCCCCGCCGCGTGGGAGCGCCTCGTCGAATCAGCGACGGTCCAGACGCGCGCGGGGGATCCTCGGGCGCGCGAATGGATCGCCGGCGTCCTGGGCGCGGACAGCGCGATTGAAGAGCTTGGGCGCGCAGACGCCGTCGCCGGGTATGTGACGATTTCGTCAATGACGCGGGCGCTCGAGCGCGAACGTGGCGCGACCGAACGTCCGGGGTACGAAGACTAAGCGCCCGCCGAGCCGCTGCGCTTTGCGAAAAAAAACGATTCCGAAACCCCTCCCAAAGAGATCCAAAAGAGCGTGGGGTAGGGCGAAGGGTGGCGCGGCAATTGGATGCCGCTTTCGCGGCTCGCTCAGACGTCATGGGGTATTCGGAAGTCGTTTTTTTTCGCTTCGCCGCCGTTTTGTTTTTTGCACGCCCGTTGCTGCGCAACGTGCGTGCTTTTTGCGTAAAAATGATCCCTCCTGTTTCGTGGGCCGCGACGGACCCCGCGAGCTTGCTGGAGAGCGGGGCGTGACGGTGTCCGCCGAGCCGCTGCGCTCCGCTTGCCGTTTGTTTTTGGCTGTCTCGTTGCTGCGCAACGGGGCGGGCTAGGCCGTATTCAGCAGCTTCAAATTCGGGGCCAACTGCTCGATCTGCTCGCCCATGTAGCGTAGCACCGCCTTGGTGGTCTTGAGCTTCATGGCCTTGCGAAGAATCTTGGCGGCACGCTCATGCGTCAGGTGGCTGGTCAGCTCCTTGATCGAGGGAATGAACGCCGGGCTCATGCTGAAGCTGCGCAGGCCCATGCCGTAGAGCAGCACGAATGCCCGCGGCTGGCCGGCCATCTCGCCGCACAGCGTGACCGGCTTGCCCGCGCGGCGGCAGACCTCGATCACGCGCTGCAACACCCGCAGCACGGCGGGGCTTAGCGGCTGGCAAAGATGGCTGACCTTGGGGTTGTCGCGGTCGGCCGCCATCAGGTACTGCACCAGATCGTTCGAGCCGATCGACACGAAATCGACGACTTTCAACAGCGCCTCGATCGCCACGGCGGCCGCCGGCACTTCGAGCATCAGCCCGATCGGCACGTCGCCCGCCGGCTGGTTCTCGGCGGCCAACTTGCGCCGCGCGCGTTCGACCATCAACCGCACGCGCCGCATCTCCTCGAGCGTCGTGATCATGGGAAACAACAGCCGCACCCGGCTCTTGTGCCGGCCGGCCGGCGCGCCGGCGCGCAGGATGGCGCGGATCTGCGTCAGGAAGAATTCGGGGTGCTCGAACGACAGCCGGATCGAACGCCAGCCCATGAAGGGGTTCGCCTCGCGTTCACGGCCCATGTAGGGAATCGTCTTGTCGCCGCCCAGATCGAGGGTGCGAATCGTCACGCTGCGGCGCGGGCTGGCGGCCACGACCTTGCGGTAGGCGGCGAACTGCTCTTCCTCGTCCGGCACGTCTCGGTGCGAGAGGAACAAGTACTCGGTGCGGAACAGCCCAACCCCCACGGCGCCCATCGCCAGCGCGGCGCGCGCGTCGTCGAGGCCGTTGATGTTGGCCAGCAGTTCAACCGCTTCGCCGTCGGCGCTGAGGGCGGCGAGATCGCGGTTTTCGGCCAGCGTATCCTTGAGATCGAAGAACTCGCGTTGCAGCTTGCGATAGGCTTTCTCGGTTTCGGGATCGGGGTTGACCACAACCTGCCCGACACGGCCATCGATGACGAGTGTATCGCCGTTCTTCACCTGCTTGAGAATGCCCCTCAGGCCGGAAACGGCGGGGATGCCGCGGCTGCGGGCCAGAATCGCCGCGTGGCTGGTGGCCGCCCCGCTTTGGGTGACGATCCCAGCCAGTTGCTTGTCGCCCAGCGACACCACCTGCGAGGGGAGCAGCTCGTGGGCCACCAGGATCAACGGGCCGTCGAACTGCTCCGACTCCGACGTCAACAGCGGCGAAAGATGGGCGCTCAAACGGATGATCGCGTCGCGGACGTCCACCAACCGCTCTTTGAGGTACGAGTCTTTGGTGCGCGCGAAGAGCGACGTGTACTCGTTGAGCGCGCGGTGCAGCGCGGAGGCCGCCGGCAGCCGTTCGTCGGCGATCCAGCCCCGGACTTTGGCGGAAATCGCCGGGTCGCGCAGCACCGCCTCCTGGGCGCGGAAGATCGCGGCTTGATCCTGACCCACCTGGCGGGCCACTTTATGTTCCAAAGAGCGCAAATCGGCCGCGGACTTTTTCAGCGCCCGTTCAAACCGCTTGAGCTCCCGCGCCACGTCGTCCGCGGCCAGATGGTGCGAATCGGGATCGACGAAAACCTCGTGAATACAGTAGGCCGTGCCCACCGCGACGCCTGGAGATACGCCGATGCCCTTGCGCATGCCAGCCATCGTAGCAGGAGAACGGGCTGGCGTGCAAATACTCATTGCTCCTGGCCACGAGGCGGGGCATCGTTTATGATGACCCCGCCTCCCCAACCCGGATGATTCATGGTCCGGGGGAAACGAGCGCAGACTGCCGTCACACGAACCCGCGGCGCAAGCTCATCGGGGTCCGCGGAGCGGCCCACGAAACGGTAGGGGTCATTTTCCCGACAAAAGCACGCTCGTTGCGCAGCAACGAACGTGCAAAAAACAAAACGGCGGCGAAGCGAAAAAAAACGACTTCCGAATACCCCATGACGTCTGAGCGAGCCGCGTAAGCGGCATCCAATTCCCGCGCCACCCTTCGCCTTACCCCACGCTCTTTTGGATCTCTTTGGGAGGGGTTTCGGAATCGTTTTTTTTCGCGTAGCGCCGATGCTCGGAGGGCGCTTTAGTCGTCCGTCTCGGCGCCGGCCCACCGGATGCCACATTCCGCGGCGCCCGAGGTATAACCATGGGAAGGTATAATCAGCAAATTAAGCGCGCTCGATTCCGGACACTGTGTTCGGCTTCGTTGCGCTTTGGCGCCGTCTCCACCGCGCCGGCTTCCCGAACTAAGAGGCTATCCGAAAACTCGTGAAAATCGACGATTTGCTCCCGTGGGACGGCCTTCCCGGGCCGTCCGTGGCCGATGACGGCCTGGGAAGGCCGTCCCACGGGGAGTTTTCGGATAGCCTCTAACAAAATATAAATCACCGCGTTTTTCGCCGTTTCACTGACCGCACTGACCGCGTCGACTAACAAAATAACGAAGCATCTCGCGGCGCGCCGTTAGGGCGATCAAACGCGCCTCCGATTTGTCGCGCGGGCGTCTCGAAAAAACTGGCAAAACCGTACCTTTACCCGACGAAAGCTTCGTGGCGTGCCTTCGAACACCTCCACCTCGGTCAGCCTGATCGAACGCTTGCGCGACGGCGGCGCCGCCGACGCCTGGGCGCGGTTCGTCCGGCTCTACACGCCGATCCTGCTCCGCTGGGCGCGGCGTTGGGGAATGCAAAGTGCCGACGCGACCGACCTGGCGCAGGACGTGTTGCTGCTGCTGGTGCAAAAACTGCCGGAATTCAAGTACGACCCGCGGCGGAGTTTCCGCGCCTGGCTGTTCACGCTGGCGCGCAACCGCTGGCGCGACGCTTGCCGCCGGCGCGGCGCCGAGCCGGCGGCCGAGGGACTGGTCGACGACGTGGCCGCCCCCGACGAGTTGGGGGCGCTGGACGAGGCCGAATTCCTGCGGCAGTTGTCGCGGCGCGCGTTGCGGTTGATGCGGGCGGAGTTCCAGCCGCGGACCTGGCAAGCGGCCTGGGAGCACGTCGTCGTCGGTCGTCCCGCCGCCGAGGTGGCCGCTGAAATGGGGCTGCAAGTGAACACGGTGTATGTGAGCAAGGCGCGCGTCTTGCGCAGGCTGCGCGAGGAATTGCGCGGGATGTTGGATTAGATCGCGTCCAAACGACTTGCCCCGACCCGGCTTCTTGGGAACGCTTCCTGCTCGGCTGGCTACCGGCCGACGAGTCCGAGACGCTCGAGGCCCACCTGGCCGGCTGCCCCGGCTGCGCGGCGAAGCTGGCCACGCTCGACGCTGGCGACACGCTGGCTGAGGCCCTTCGTCTGCGGCCGGGCGAGGCGGCCGACGAGTCGGACCCCGCCGAGGTCGAGGCCGTCGAGATTCTGGTCCAACGCGTCGAGCAAGCGCGTTCGCTCTACGACGACACCCAGCCCGACGGCGGCCATTCGACGCCGACCCCCTCGGTCGACGAAAGCTGCGATTTTCTCGACCCGCCTTAAACGCCCGACGAACTGGGCCGCTTTGGTCCCTACCGCGTGTTGCGGGTGCTGGGCGCCGGCGGGATGGGACTGGTGCTCGAAGCCGAGGAGTTGACACTCAAGCGCCGCGTCGCGCTCAAGGTCATGAAGCCGTCGCTGGCCAAGCACGACATCCAACGGCGGCGGTTCCTGCGCGAGGCGCAGGCCACGGCGGCGATCGAGCACCCGCACATCGTCACGATTTTCCATGTCGGCGAAGTGGGTGAAACGCCCTATCTGGCGATGCAATTGCTCAAGGGTGAATCGCTCGACGCCCGCCTGCGTCGCTTGGCGAGCGGGGGGCGTCAGCCCCCTGTTGATTCTGTTGATTCGGCGAGCGGGGGGCGTCAGCCCCCTGTTGATTTGGCGAGCGGGGGGCGTCAGCCCCCTGTTGATTTGGCGAGCGGGGGGCGTCAGCCCCCTGTTGATTTGGCGAGCGGGGGGCGTCAGCCCCCTGTTGATTTGGCGAGCGGGGGGCGTCAGCCCCCTGTTGATTCTGTTGATTTGGCGCGCGCGGGGCGTCAGCCCCCTGTTGATTCGGCACCGGAACAAGATGAACAGGGGGCTAACGCCCCCCGCTCGCCTAAATTGCCGCCGCTGGACGAGTCGTTGCGCATTGGCCGCGAGATCGCCGAGGCGCTGGCCGAGGCCCACGAGCGGGGCCTGATCCACCGCGACGTGAAGCCCTCGAACATTTGGCTCGAAGCGCCGCGGGGTTGGGTCAAGCTGGTCGATTTCGGCTTGGCCTACGTGGGCGACGACGTCCACCTCACGCAGTCGGGCACGATCCTGGGTACGCCGGCCTACATGTCGCCGGAGCAAGCACGCGGCGAAACGGTGGACGCGCGCGGCGACTTGTTCAGCCTGGGTTGCGTGCTCTACAAGCTTTTGACCGGCCGCGTTCCCTTCCAGGGTCCGACGACGTTGGCCGTGCTCACGGCCTTGGCCGTCGAGACTCCCAAGTCGCCCAGTGAATTGGAACCCAGCGTACCGGCGCCGGTGTCGGACTTGGTCATGCGGTTGCTGGCGAAGCGGCCCGACGACCGGTTCGAGTCGGCGCGGGCGGTGGCGCTGTCCATTGCGGAGTTGGAGTCCGTAGGGTGGGCACCGCCCACCAATGTAGGTCAGTCCGTAGGGTGGGCACCGCCCACCATGGCCGCCAAGGTGGCTGGGGCAGAGCCTAAGCGATGCCCCGGTGGCGACGGCCCCGTGCGTGGCGACATGGTGGCTGGGGCAGAGCCTAAGCGATGCCCCGGTGGTGACGCCCCGGCGCGGCGGCGTCCCCGTTGGCCGCTGGTAGCCGCGGCGGCCGCGGCGTGTTTCCTGTTCGCCGGGATCATCGTGATCGTCCGCGACAAGGAGGGCCGCGAGGTGGCGCGCCTCAGCGTGCCGGAAGGCGGCGGCGCCTCGATCTTGGACGACGATGCCGTGGCGAGCGGGGGGCGTAAGCCCCCTGTTGACCCCGCCACACGGCCCGCTGCGGCAGGCCGACCTGAACAGGGGGCTGACGCCGCGGCACCCGCATCGCGCCGGACAAAGGACAAACACGGGGCTAACGCCCCCCGTTCGCGTGAACAGGCGGATACGGCGTTGCGACGCCGGACAAAGGACAAACAAGGGGCTGACGCCCCCCGCTCGCCAGATCTGCCCACGCTGGCCGACGAACGCGCCGCGGCCGAATGGGTGCTCAAGGCAGGCGGAGGGGTGAACCAGAATCAATACAGCCCGGAATTCACTCTCCCCATCTCGGACATCCGGTTCAACGGCGGCACGGCCGTGACCGACGATTCGCTCGCGCGCTTGCGGCAGTGCCCGCGGTTGGCGACCTTGTTTCTGCATGGCACGCCCATCACCGACGCGGGGCTTGAACACCTGGCAAGCCTCTCAGCCCTGAGCCACCTCGCCTTGGATGGCACGCGCGTTTCTGACGACGGATTGAAGCACCTGACGGCGCTCGCGCGACTTCAGTCACTCGATTTGACGGACACATTCATCAGCGACGCCGGCCTGTTGGCCCACGCCGGGTCGTTTCGCGAGCTTCGCAGCCTGACTCTTATGCGCACGCAAATCACCGACGCCGGTCTGCCGGCGCTCGCAGCCCTCGGACGATTGGACAGGCTCAATCTGAACGAGACCAACGTCACGGATGCGGGGCTGGCGCAACTGAAACCACTGGCGAACCTGCGTCAACTCACGCTGGTTGGCACCGAGGTCAACGACGCGGCGATCGCCGCCCTACAGCCGGCGCTGCCCGACTGCGTCATCACCGGCCGCGACGGCCGCGTTCATCCGCTCCATGCCCGCGACGACGACCCCGACCGAGCGGCGGCCGAACGGTTCTTGGCGATTGGCGCGGGGATCGCGATCTACGACGAAATCGGCGCCCCGCGTGACGCCTCCGCCGCCAGCCTGCCGCCGGGTCCGTTCCGGGTGACGTCGGTCGTTCTTCTAGACCACAGCGTGGGCGATGCCGAACTCGAGCTCTTGGGACGGTTGCGGCAACTGGAGCGCGTTCACCTGGACATTCCCGAGGCGAGCGCCGCGGGCTTGGCTCATCTTAGCGGGCTTCCCAAGCTCGATTATCTCGCGCTAACGGGCGCCACGCGGTTGACCGACGCGGCCCTGGCATCCCTGGCCGACCTGACACAGGTTCGCATTCTTGCGCTGCAATTTCCCTGGATGACCAACGCCGCCTTGAAGCACCTTCGGACGCTGACGGGCCTTGAGCAACTCCACCTGCCGACGTGCCGAATCAACGACGCCGGACTGGAGCACCTGAAACCGCTGACCGACCTCCGGAACCTCACTTTACAAGCGACGGGCGTACGAGGGCCAGGTTTGCGGCACTTGGCCGCGCTAAAGCAGCTTTCAAGTTTGGTTCTGAGTGCGACCGCGGTGGGCGACGCGGGCCTGTCGGAACTGGCGGCGCTGCCGGGGTTGGAAGATCTCCGTTTGCGAGACGCCACCGTGTCGGCGGAAGGGTTGCGCCGGCTCCGCGCCCTGCCGCGGCTGCTGGATCTCAACATTTACGGCGTTCCAAATTGCGGTGACGACGAGTTGGAGGCCGTGGCCGCCTTGGAGTCGCTCCAGCGGCTATCGGTTTCCGGCCCGAGGATCACCGACGCCGGTGTGGCGTGCCTGGCCCGATTGTCCAATTTGCGCGAGCTCATGGTAAGCGGGGCGCAGCTCACCGACGCGGGCTTGGCCGAGCTTCACGGGCTGAAGCGGCTCAAGACGCTGCACCTGGCCGGGACCGCCGCGACCGAGGCGGGCATCGCGGCATTCAAGGCGGCGTTGCCAGAGTGCCAGGTGACGAAGTGACGGGTAAAGTAGTAGGCACACTCCGTGTGCCGTAACCTCCGGCGAGTGGACGTCGGCGGGCGGAAAGCTACGGCACACGGAGTGTGCCTGCTAGTGCGCCTACAAGCGCACCGAATCAGCGGGGTGCAAGTCCCCGTCGAAGTTGGTCAGAGCTTTGTAACCGATCGTAACTGCGTCGTCGAGAACGAACTCGATTCGGCCTCTGTCGTGGCCAGCCTGCTGGTAACAGGTGAAGCCCAAATGACGCTGTAGCTCCGCGAGGGGTACGGGTGGCAAACGCCATGCCGTGCGGTAAGCCTGGTCCCGAAAC
>Ga0307372_10006919_pt1 | contig 16417 bp, 13 predicted proteins | sample OX1MG_FD_202533 | JGI IMG/M metagenome (GOLD analysis project Ga0307372, IMG submission 202533) | Soil microbial communities from Risofladan, Vaasa, Finland - OX-1 | ecosystem: Environmental > Terrestrial > Soil > Coastal area > Acid sulfate soil | place: Finland: Risofladan, Vaasa | collected... | reverse complement strand
TGAAACCGGAATCATCCAGCCGATAGAGGAAATAAGTCTGTTGACCCGAAAAAACGGCACACTTTTATTTTCAGACGGCACCCAGGCGGTCGGGAAAATTCCCCTTGACATGGACGCCCTTGGCATTGACCTGATGGCCTTCAGCGGACATAAGATTTATGGCCCCAAGGGTATCGGTGCGTTATATGTCCGTCGTAAAAATCCAAGGGTAACCCTGACCGCCCAGCAGGACGGTGGCGGGCAAGAAAATAATATGCGGAGCGGTACCCAGAATGTGCCAGGTATTGTGGGGCTCGGCAAGGCCTGCCAATTATGTGAGCAGGAATTACCTAGTGAAAGTCCGCGGCTGCGCGTACTGAGGGACCGGCTGGAACAAGCCCTTGTAGAAAGTGACCTGGCTTCCATAAATGGAAATATCCCCTGCCGCCTGGGTCATGTAAGCAATCTTTTATTTGCTGCAGCAGAAGGTGATGAACTCATGAAACAATTGTACCAGGCCATTGCGGTATCCAGAAGTTCGGCATGCACCTCCGTGCTCCGGGAACCCAGTCACGTGTTAAAAGCCATGGGACTAACGGACCGGGAAGCAAACAATTCTTTCAGGTTCAGCCTGGGACGGTTTACTACTGCGGAACAAATGGATTTTGTCATTCCCTATCTCATCCGGGTTGCCGGCAGAACCAGGAATTAGTGGACAGGAAAAAATAGGCTTTCCCTGGAGAATCAAACTGAACCGGAATGACCTAAAAATTATTCCCTTTGACAAAAAAATCTTAGTTTAGTATGGAAGGGATAATGGGATATTATAACCAATTCACCGGAAATGATCCGGAATGGCTATGAAAGAACTTCCCAAAACTTAGCTTTTTATTTAATCACTGAATAGCTATCCATCATGGCATCGATCGGTTTAACCATCAACAAAAAGCCTTACCGCATAGAGGCTGATCCCCAGACTCCTCTGTTATGGGTAATCCGCGATATTGCAGGTTTGAAAGGCACCAAGTTCGGATGCGGTATGGCCCTTTGCGGCGCATGTACTATCCACCTGGACGGGGAAGCGGTCAGATCCTGCGTTACCCTTCTTGGCCGGGCCGAAGGGCAGCATATCACCACCATTGAAGGCCTGTCGGCCGAAGGGAATCATCCCCTGCAGCGTGCCTGGATAGAATTTCAGGTTCCCCAATGCGGTTATTGTCAATCCGGCCAGATCATGTCTGCCGCTGTTTTATTGCGTGAAAATCCAAACCCCTCCGATACCGATATAGATGAGGCCATGATGGGAAACCTTTGCCGCTGCGGCACCTATAACCGCATCCGGAAGGCTATTCACCGGGCCGCGGAATTAATGTGATGGTACCCATGGGTGCCGATTCCTTAACTGGTTAATCTGATATCATGCCTTCAGAAATTTTGGATCCCAGCGCAGCAACCGCAATACACCGTCGCCATTTTTTGAAAATTTCCGGTATCAGCGGTATCGGTCTAATCCTGGGTGTTGCCTGGAAATCAGCCGGCATGGAAATCCTGGCTGCCGGGGATGTGGAAGATTCATTTAAGTTTAATCCGTATATTTTTATTGAGAAAAGCGGTAAGATTATACTGATGAACCCGCGCCCGGACATGGGACAGGGAACCTTTCAATCTGTACCAGCCCTGATTGCGGAAGAACTTGAAGTGTCCCTGGATCAGGTCACCATTTTATTTACCGGTGGTGAACCTGAATATGGATCCCAGACCTCAGGGGGCAGCTCTTCCATCAGGGGAAAGTATTTCGCCTTGCGCAAGGTAGGTGCTGCCGCAAAGGAAATGCTGCTGTCTGCAGCAGGTAAAAAGTGGAATGTACCCGTCGATGAATGCTATGCCCGGGATGCGAAAGTAATTCACCGGCCATCCGGGAAGCATTTTTCTTATGGAGAACTGGCAGCATCCGCGTCGAAGCTGGAACCCCCGCAAAACCCCGCATTGAAGGACCCCGGGGATTTTCGCATTTTGGGCAAAAAGTATCCCCGCCCCGATGTCCCGTTAAAAGTTACCGGTAAGGCGGTCTATGGAATAGATGCTGAAGTTCCTGGGATGGTTTTCGCATCTGTCCTGCATTGCCCTGTATTTAACAGTGTGCTGGTCAGCTATGATGACAGCGATACCTTAAAAATAAAGGGAGTCCTCAAAGTGGTAAAATTCCAGCGGTTCCTGGGCGCCAATACTTATGATGCCTTGGCCGTGGTTGCGGATAGTTACTGGGCATCCTACCAGGGACGGCTGTCCCTGAAAGCAAAATGGGATTACCGGGGTTTTGATCAGTTCAACTCCGAGGAATTTGAGCAAAAACTGAGGGAGCTGGCTGGGACAGAAGGGGTGGTTGTCCATGACAGCGGGGATTTCGCCAAAGCCCTTGCCGAAGCACCTGTTAAGCTCGAATCTTTATATGAAACGCCCATCGTGTCCCATTCTCCCATGGAACCCATGAACTGCCTTGCCCGCTGGAACGATGGAGATACGGTTGAGGTATGGGTTTCGGCCCAGGGTCCGGATTTGGTGAAAAATGAAATATCCGGGGCGTTAGGCATTCCCAGGGATAATATCCTGGTTCATATTCTATTTAGCGGAGGAGCATTCGGCAGGAGGCTATACTGTGATTTTGCGATCGAAGCTGCAAGCATATCCAAAGCAGTGGGTAAACCGGTGAAATTAATCTGGTCCCGGGAAGACGATACCCAGCTTGGCCCTTTCCGTCCCCTGACTTTTTCGGCAATGAAAGCCGGCCTTTCCGAAAACGGTGCCCCGCTTGCCTTCCAGCATAAGGTCATCGCTCCATCCATGGGTGCAACTATGAATAAAAAACGGAATATCTCCGGGGAAAGCAGTTCCATGACCGAAGGGATCAGCACCCAGAAATATGAGTTGCCTAATATGAAAAATGAATACGTTTTTGCAGATTTTCATATCCCCCTGGCAGCCTGGCGTTCAGTAACCAGTTCCACCGTAGCTTTTGCCCATGAATGCTTTATTGATGAAATGGCCGTCAAAGCAGGAAAGGATCCCATGGATTACCGGTTAGAGACCCTGCTGACCAAGGATTCCGATACCAAAAAACTGTTAACCAAATTAAAGGAAGTTTCCCACTGGGACCAGCCATTGCCAAAAGGATGGGGCAGGGGGGTGGCGCAATATGAATTTTTTGCCGGCCTGGCAGGTTATGTCATTGAAGTATCCAGCCAACCCGGTGGTGGCGTAAAGATTGAAAAAGTGTATGCGGTTATTGACCTCGGCACAGTCGTAAATCCCGATACGGTGGCCGGTCAAATCGAAGGTGCAGCAACCATGGCTTTGACCGCTGCGACAAAAAATGGAATTAGTTTTAAGCATGGACAAAGCGTACAAACCAATTTTTACAATAATATTCTCATCCGCATCAATGAAATGCCGGAAGTGGAAACACATATCATTGCTGATGGGGGTCCGGTCATTAAAGGTGTGGGCGAGCCGGGAATTCCCTCTTTTGCCCCTGCCCTTGCCAATGCCGTGTACGCGGCTACCGGGAAAAGGATCAGGAGATTACCATTCAATCTCAGTAAAATTTAACTCCTTTAGCGCTGCCCATGCAGGCAGCACATCAGGCCTGATCCTGCATTCCAGCAGATCGGTTGGCAGCCTTCCATTGGTGGCTGTCGTCGTCAAGCAGTTCCTTCCCCCAGATGGGTAATTCCGCTTTTACCCGCTCTACTGTTTCGCTGCAGGCTTCCATAGCGGCCTTCCGGTGAGGGGAAGAAGTCAGCACAAAAAGGCATACCCCTCCCACCTCCACTTTTCCCAGGCTATGATGCACATGCATGCAGGTCAATGCATATTTTTCAAAGATCTTCTCCCGGATTTCCTGCATGGCCTCCAGGGCCATGGCTTCATAGGATGTAAATTCAATGGCACAGACCTTTTTACCTCCCAGGTCATCTGCCCTGGTTTGCCCCAGGAAGATGCTGTGCGCCCCAATCTCTGTCCTGCCCCTGTGCTGATGCAGGATTTCGGCAATGAACCCAGGGGTTATCGCACCCGGCATAAATAAATCATTCCTGTTTTTTTTCGCCATAGCTCGCTGGTTAATCGGTTAATTGACTGATTCCTCCTTTTAAACTATAAATATGGGCAGTATCTCCCCATTTTGCAATTAACAGGGAAGCAGCCTCCAGGCTTCTTTTACCTGACTGGCAGCAGAACACGATAGTCTCCCCTTTTATTTCGGCCAAATGATCTTTCAGGGATGAAATGGGTATACGGATATGCCTGAAAGTCTCCAATCCCGCCAGTTCCCCTGCTTCCCGGACATCTATAATCGTTGCTTGCCCCTGTTGCGCCAGTTCCCTGAAACGGGAAGCATTAATTTCTACTGCAGCAAGCCGGGGAGAACACCTGTTGCCATAATCCATTTTCCGGAATGCTTCCCTGTCCTTTGGCACCCCGCTACGGGGTAATGAAGGGACAAGCTGGGCGATCAGCAGGGTATGGGTAAGCATATTAAAGGTGATCAGCCGGTTTACCAGGGTTTTGTCCATGCCGGAGATTAGCTTTAGGAGTTCGGCAGCCTGGAGAATGCCGATCATACCAGGTACCACCCCCAATACCCCAGCTTCCTCACAGTTCAGCACATCGCCATTATCCGGTGGTATGGGGAAGAGGTCCCGGTAATCGATCCCATTCCCCTCCTTATCCGGTACATTAAAAATAGCCACCTGGCCCTCAAATTGCGAAACAGAACCATAAACCCAGGGTTTACCCAGGATCTGGCAGGCATCATTGATCATATACCGGGAAGGAAAATTGTCGGTACCATCCACAATATACTGATACCTGTCAATGACGTCGATTGCATTTTCCGGTGTCAGCATTACGGGATGTTCGGTGATGGTGATATCCGGGTTAAGCTCCCTGAGTTTTTTGGCGGCAATAACCGCTTTGGAATACCCCAGGTCCGCCATCCCGTATAGCACCTGCCTGTGCAGATTGGAAAGAGAAATCATATCTCCATCCGCTATGCCGATATGACCAACCCCTGCTGCTGCCAGGTATAACAGGGCAGGACAACCTAATCCCCCCGCACCGATAATCAGCACTTTTGCTTCAAGAAGTTTTCTTTGCCCTTCCAGGCCAAATTGTCTCAAGGCAATCTGCCGTTGGTAACGGGCAGCCATATCGATATCAAGCATATTCGGTCTTACCCTCCTGAAAACGGGGGCAATAATGCCACTTCCGCTTGTTGATCCAAAGAAGTATTCTCCTGAATCATCCGGTTATTCACCACCACCCGGTACCTGGTTTGACTTAATGCCTGGTACTGCACCTGCAGTCTGGCAATCAGCTCGTCCGTATCCCTGACCTCAGGGACCCTGATGCACCCTTCCCCGGTTATTTCCGCTAACCCTCCGAAAAAAAAGACCTTAACTTCCATTTTATCCGATTTACTGCTCAGCCCGGTTAAATTCACCAGCTTATTAACCTCCGATGGTGATCATGCTGCGATTCCGGATGGTCCTAGCCTCTATGTTTTTCAAATCAACGGAAAACTGGCCACCCAGCTCTTCAGCCTTGCTGCCGATGGACTGATGTATTAACGCCTTTACATCCTGTCCCATGCGCAACGGAGTAAGCAGATCCGTTTCATCCCGGGAAAAAAGACAGTTTTTCAATTTTCCGTCTGCGGTGAGCCGCATGCGGTTGCAGGAACTGCAAAAAGGCATCGTCATTGTACTGATCACTGCAAAGGTCCCCTGATGCCCCGGAACCATGAAATTCTTGGAAGTATCGTTTGCCTTTCCGGCCAAGGGGATAAAGCTATAGTCCTTTGCCACCTCCTCCAATATCTCCTGAAGGGAGCAGAGTTTATCCCTTGACCAGCCATTTCCGCTGAAGGGCATGTATTCTATAAAACGGACATGAACCGGTGAAAATGCAGTCCAGGCAATAAAATCCCTGATTTCCTGATCGTTCAATCCCTTGATCAGCACCACATTCACTTTTACCCTGAATTGGCTACCCAGGGCCAGGTCAATGTTTTCCTTCACCCGGTGAAAATTATCCCGCCTGGTCATCAATAAAAATTTTTCCGGTTCCAGGGTATCCAGGCTGATATTAACCGATTGCAAATGGGCCCTGAGGAGTACGTCTATAAATTCATGGAGGCGGGAACCATTGGTAGTCAGCGTGAGTTCAACGGGAAGCCGGGAAAGGGCAAGAATGATTTTTGCCGCATCCTTCCGGATCAGGGGTTCCCCCCCCGTGAGCCTGATTTTTTTCACTCCCAGTCCCACGAATATATCGGCCAGTTGTTCAATTTCGGAGAGATTCATCAGCCTTTCTGTCGGCGTAAAAAGATATTCCTCATCCGGCATGCAGTAAAAGCACCGCATATTACAATTATCCGTGAGGGAAATCCTCAGGTAATCATGAACTCGGTTGAAGGAATCCTTAACCATAGATTTGTTCTTCCGGCCTTCCGTCATCGGGCCAATTTTTCTTCAGTAACCGGTCATAATCCTCGGCAGTGTCTATGTCCATCTCGCCCAGGGGGAAGGGGACAATAAGTAAATCATCTCCGTATTCCTGCAGGATTTTCTTAGCCCCTGCTGCCCCCTGCAGGGCCAGCAGGGCACTAAAATATCGTTTACCAAACATTACCGGAATCCCTGAGGTATGGGCATATCCGCAGGCAATAATCCCCTTTCCCGACGCTTTTTTCTGTGCCATAAGTGCATTCAGCATGGCACTGGAAACAAAGGGTTGATCATCCGCCAGAAAAAGGACACCATCCAGGTCAGGAAATAAGGCCAGCATCCCTTCAAGTCCCTTACGTATGGAGGTTCCCATGCCCTGCTCCCAGCCTTTATTTTCCACTATGCTGACCGGTGTATTGTTGAATTCCCTGCTGATCAGATCCCCATTGGCGCCGATGACGAGAACCACCGGATAGCCGGTAGCTATGGCTTCATCGATGATATGGCGAAGCAGGGATTTTTTACGGAACTGGAGTAATTGCTTAGGTCTCCCCAGCCTGTTGGAACTGCCAGCAGCCAAAATGATCAATCCATACTTTTCCATGTTGCCGCTATACCTGGTTTCCATCTTCCTTAGCCTTATCCCTGTATCGCTGTCCGGGGCGATACCAACCCTTCCCGGTAATGGACCGATCCCCTGGCTTCCCTTAATGAGCCGCCCTTCCTTCCGGAAATCACCATATGAATTTCAGCCAGGACCGACAAGGCGATTTCTTCCGGAGTTTCCGCTCCGATATCCAGTCCCATTGGACTGAAGATCCTTTCCTGCTGGACCTGACCCAGGGGTATGCCCTGGCAGATCAGGTCACCGATCATCCGCTCCCGCTTTTTCCAGGGCCCCAGCATCCCAATATAACATAAATCATCGGTTAGCAATCCTTCCAGCACAGCCATATCATATATATAGTTATGGGTCATCAGCACAAAGGCTGTCCGTTTATCCCGGATCACCTGCTTCAGGGCCTCGGCGGGTTTGTCTACAATGATATGATCTGCCTGGGGAAACCGCTGCGGATTGGCATACCCGGGTCTCCCATCCACCAGGGTAATGTTCCATCCCAGCATTTTAGCCATGGTTGCCAATGGCCTTGCATCATTTCCTGCTCCCACAATGACCAGGTTAATGGCCGGTTCCAGCAACTCAAAAAAACAATTCAAGGATCCATTTCTCCCCTGAACCTGCCGGATACTGGATGCTTTTCCCTTCCATACGGATCTCGCTTCCTCGGTGATTTGATGAATTAACCCGGCGTCATCCAGGGTAGTTTCCATTTCCTCACCGGTAAAAAACAAACTGGTGCCTGGTTGGAAAGAAGCTGTTTTATCCAGGTCGAAAAGCGTGGCCAGCACCCCATACTGTCTCCTGCCCATGGCGGATCGCAGCCACGCTATTGCCCCTGGGCTTTTTCCATCCCGTACAGGTTCAAACAGGATATGTATGATCCCGTTGCAGCCCAGTTGAACCCCGAATCTGGCATCATCTTCGTCCCTGGTATCATAGGTTACGATGCTGTTTTTCTGTCTATCAATAACCAGCAATGCTTTTTTCAAGGCATCCCCTTCCAGACATCCGCCGCTGATTGCGCCGGTCAGGTCCCCGTCTTCCGTGATCAGCATCCTGGCACCCGGACCCCGGTATGAAGATCCTTCCACCAGCACTACGGTAGCCAGGGCAGCTTTCCTGCCTGACCCCTGGCAAATTTGTAAAGCCTGCAGTATATCCGCTATTTCCTTCATGATCAATTCCGGGAATATCCTGAGTCACCGCCTTCTTCGACTGGCAGGGTTTTGAAATTCATTTATCCGGCAGATAGGCCCCCAGATCAATCCAGCGGGTAAATTCCTTGGCAAACACTTCATGGGAAAGCGGAGGCAGGGTTCTCCCTGCACCCGGATTCCATGCCCACAGTACCAGTTTATTGGAAGTGATATGCCGGATCAGCTGCCCCCTGGTCCTGCCCCCGTTCTGCGAGGGGTTTAGCAGCTGTCTGGCTAATTGTCGGGGTGTCCTGCCCTGGAATACCATTTTCATACCTGCGGGGGGCAGCGCCCAATCCGGTCCTCCGGGCGGCATATGTATTCCGGGGGTATTTTCAGGCTGATGACAATTGGCGCATTTCATGGCATACATTCCCCTGCCATCAGGTCCCCTGGTTACCCCCTGGGTATGCAAATGGCTGTCATTTCCCTGCAGCGGAATATTCCCGGAAGGATGGCAGTTCATGCAACGCGGACTCAGCAGTACCGTATAGGCCTGGAGGAACGCTTCTTTGGAAGCTATGCTATCCTTCCCTAAGGCGGAAGAATCATGTTCAATCGCCCTATCCGGAGTCTTTACTCCATCCAGAAAGGAAAAGCAGATGGAGGAAACGCCTAACAGGATAATCAGGATATAAATTGCCTGTTGGGTCCCTGCTCGGCCTGGGCTATGTTTATTTTCCATATAAAAAGTAATCGCTTTTATCCTTCGGGGTATCAGGGATTAAACCGCCTGATCCTCCGGGTGGACTGTTCAAAATGGCAGGATTTACCCGGAGTTAATAACTGGAATTTAGGCAAAAAAGATATCAGAAAAAAATCCGGGCCTTACCTCACCAGATTACCCTTGGTATCCGCTGGCCCCGGCCCGATTGCCCATTACTTTCCACCAGCTCAGTAGCCCAGGACAACATGGGCTTTAACCGGATAATCAACCCGTTTGCCATGCCTCCAGGGATCAGGGATCCCAGGCAAGTGATCAGGCAATTCCCTGGATGAAAGCGGAAGACAGCACCGGCACAAATAAACATCCGGCGCTGTCTAAACCTGCTGTTATTGAAAATCGCTATCCGGGAGACCGGTATTCATCTGGATGCTTTTTACCTGGAGGTCCACCGGCCTGTTCAGCACTACACTGGATCTGCTGAAGGGGAACATGATCCCGTTTACTTCCCGGTAATCCCCGATGGTGGATGTTTGTTCCACCTGCTTCCCGTTTATAATGCGGCTGGTTTCCTCACTGATCTTCAGGCCGCTTTTTGCATCATAACAGTTGGTGGTAATCTGTCCGTCGGGGTCTGTCACATTCATGATATATATATCCCTGCCCATCCTGTTTTCCAATCCGGTCAGTTCCAGCTTATATCCTGAATCCTGGTATCTGAGTTCCGGGAATGCGTTGGCCTCCTGGATATAAATATTCTTTGCATCGCTATTCACCGGAGTCTCCTTGCCCATCCGCTGCACCATGACCTGGCCTCCATTGACCATGATCTTTTCTACTGTCCTGTTCATTTCCGGCACACTTACAGCAAGCATGAACTTGTCAGGCATCTTCCACTCTTCCTGAAAAACGATATCCGTACCCATGATGGTGGCTCCGGATTTTATCGTCAGGTCCTTTATTCCGCTGAGCTTGTCCATGCCACCGATTCCACTCAGATAGTGGTCGATGACCGTCTGTGCAGTCACACCGGAAGGAATGGGTTTCTTTTCAACATATTCCCAGACATTGTTTTTCGGGTTCACATCAGGCATGACATGATCCGGGTCCAGCACCACGGCTGTTAACTTGGAAGTCGTCCTGGCCTGGAAGGTGAATATGGGCCCACGCTGCCAGATCTCTACCGGCAGCCTGATGGTTTGTGTATTCCCGTTCTGTTCGGATATCCTGGCTATGACGGGCATGGCCATCCGGCCATAATTCTCCAGGGTAATCAGCGAACCGCTGGCGGGATCATTGTTTACATATTTCACGTCATTGACTCCCTGATCCAGAGAATAGTTATGGTAGAACCATTCCCTCCAGAACCAGTCAAGATCTTCCCCGGAGGCATTGTCCATGGTCCGGAAAAAATCCACCGGGGTGGGGTGCTTGAATGCCCACCACCGGATATAGGTCCGGAATGCATAGTCAAATCGTTTTTTACCCAGGACCACATCCCGGAGTACTTTAAGGGCCATTGCCGGTTTGGAATAGGCTTCTATGTCATTGTTGGACGGCTGCAGCACGTCCTGGGTGGTCATGATAGGCTCTGTCCTGGGCCCGAAGTTAAAGGGAGCTTCAGTTTCCAAATCCTCCTTGTGGTAGAATTCCCCTTTATTGAAAATTTTCGTGTCGACCCCATTGAGGAAGGTATTAAACCCCTCATCCATCCAGGCAAACTTCCGTTCATTCGAACCCACAGTCATCGGGAACCAGTTATGTCCGAATTCATGGTTGGCTACCTCCCAGAGTACTGCCTGGGTATACCGGTATCCGCAGAATACGATTCCCGGATACTCCATTCCGCTTACTGTACCGGCCACATCCGTGGCTACCGGGTATTCAAAGGGATACCACTCTTTGGAGTATAGCTCAATCGCCCCCTTGATGAATTCGGTGGAACGTCCCCAGGCCTCCGGGCCTGCACTTTCCACCGGATATACCGACTGGGCCAGGGCTTTCTTTCCATGCGGCAGGTTGATCCGGGCTGCATCCCAGACAAATGCAGTGGAAGCTGCCCAGACCAGGTCCCGGGCATTGTTGATGCTAAAATGCCATTTGAGCATCCCTTTGAATGGCCTGGAAGCCGGATCGGTCACTTCATCCGGGGTGCGGATCATGACCGTGCTGTCACTCTGGCTGGCTTTCTTCAGTCTGCTGATCTCCAGTGGTGTCAGCACCGCTGTTGGATTAAGCAGTTTACCTCCGGCTACCACAATCATATCACCGGGTGCAGTGACCGTGCAGTCGAAATTACCGTAGTCCAGATAGAACTCGGAAGAGCCCAGGTAAGGAATGGAATTCCACCCCTCCACATCGTCGTATACTTCCATTCTCGGATACCACTGGGCAACTTCATAGATCCATCCGTTTTTAGTTTCCAGCCGGCCCATGCGGTCTTCCCCATATACTGGAATATAAAAGGAATAGGAGATCCTGATCTTCACTGTGCTGCCTCCGGGCTTCATCGGGACGGGAAGCCGGATCTGCATCCGGGTATCATTGATCAGGTAGTCTGCCTTCGTCGTTTTTCCGTTCTGCTCAATGGTAACTGATTTCAGGTCATATCCCTGTGTGGTATCTTTAACCCCGAAACGGCCACTTGTACCATAGATTCGAGTAGCCTTTGAACCTGAACGGTAGATATTCTGTTCTACCTGCAACCATAAAAAAGGCAGGGCATCAGGACTGTTGTTCTTATAGGTGATCACCACGGAACCGGTAACCGTCTTGTCCACAGTGTCCAGGGTACAATCCAGTACATAATCCGACCTGTTTTGCCAGTACTTCGGTCCAGGTGCACCACTGGCACTGCGGAACTCATTTCCATTGGAAGTGTAAAAGAGCGGATTCCAGAGTTCATGCTGATTGAATCTGGACTGCTGCTGGGCTACTGAACTCCGGACCACGCACAATACAGATAGTGCGGTTGCCATCAGGTAATACCAGGTTTTTTTCATATAAGTACGAATTAGGTTTTGTGGTTTAAAATAGCCATTTACCTTCAATATTGGCGCTGGTTTTGTGATAAGTGGTCAACCGCCGGCCGGCTTTCTGGCTGTTTGTCGAGTAGGTCTTTAATAATTAATGACCTGTTCCTCAATTTCCCTTGGAATATCCCGGAATTCATAAAGCTGGTTGCGGAGCCTGGGCTCAAAACCTGCTTCCCGGATAGCTTCCTGGATGGTCCGGTAGGTGAACCGGTGTGGTGCCCCTGCGGCGCTGACCACATTTTCCTCGAGCATAATGGATCCGAAATCATTGGCTCCGGCGTGCAAGCAGAGCTGCGCGACTTTCCTTCCAACCGTCAGCCAGGAAGCCTGTATGTTCGGGATATTAGGGAGCATCATCCTGCTCAGGGCGATCATCCGGATATATTCTTCATCCGTGATCAGGTTATGCACCCCCCGGATCCGGGTCAGCAAAGTATCCACATCCTGAAATGTCCAGGGAATGAAAGCCGTGAATCCCAGGGTATTTTCGGGTTTTTCCTGCTGCACCTGCCGGATGGAGGCCAGATGTTCAAATCGTTCCAGGGTAGTCTCCACATGCCCGAACATCATGGTGGCAGAACTGGGGATATTCAGCCGGTGCGCTACCCGCATGATATCCAGCCATTCCCCTGCACTGCATTTCCCCTTTGAAATCAACCGGCGGACCCGGTCATTGAGGATCTCGGCCCCCGCACCGGGAAGGCTATCCAGTCCAGCTTCTTTCAGGGCGGTCAGCACTTCTTCATGGGTGCTCTTCTCCAAATGCGTGATATGGGCTACTTCAGGAGGTCCGAGGGCATGCAGCTTCAGGCTGGGATACATGGATTTCAGATCCCGGAACAACGCGGTGTAAAACGACAAGCCGAGTTCGGGGTGATGTCCTCCCTGCAGCAACAGCTGGTCCCCCCCATAACGGAAAGTCTCTTCTATTTTTTTCCGGTATTGCTCGCGGGAGGTGATATAGGCTTCCGGATGCCCCGGCACACGGTAGAAATTACAGAATTTGCAATTGGCGATGCAGACATTGGTGGTGTTTACGTTACGGTCAATCTGCCAGGTCACCAGGCCATGGGTTACCTGTTGTTTGCGCAGGATATCGGCGGCCTGCATCAGTTCTGCCAAAGCAGCGTTTTCATACAGGTAAACTCCCTCTCCCGGACTCAGGTATTCCCTATTAAGCGCCTTACCAATGAGTTCACCGGTTTGCATATCAGGGGTGTTTGCAGGTTCAAAATTAGGACAAATAACCTGATTCAGGGATGAAAGGATATTCGGTACAGACCTGAAGAATTATCGTACCTTGACCTGGAAACCAACACCTATGGTCAGGCGGTTTACGTCTATTTTCCTGTTGGTACTGGCTGGATCTGTGTGCCTGATCTTACAAGCATCGGCAGGCCCAGGAAATGTTTTACCAGGACAGCCCAAAGCCAGGCTGATCACTTCATTTCCTTTCCAGGAACTGAGCAACGGGGTGATCCTGATCAAGGGCTGCATTGATGACAAGCCAGACTCCCTGAATTTCATACTGGACTCGGGCAGTGGTGGCATCGGCCTGGATTCCGCCACCTGTGCCTACCTCAAGCTTCCCCTTACCCATTCCGGCAGGACCATCCGCGGTATTGGGGGGAAAAAGAAAGTCCCCTACGCCAATGATAATACCCTGAACCTTCCCGGGGGGCTCCAGGTGGACAGCCTCAATTTTCATGTCAGCGATTACGAGCTGATCAGCGAAGTGTACGGAATAAAGATTGACGGGCTCATTGGGTACAGTATGCTGAAAAGATATATAGTGCGTATTAATTATGATACCCATATTATTTCGGTCTATACCCCCGGAAAGATTAAATACGGTCATGGCGGGGACCTGTTGAAACCGATCATGTTCGCCATTCCGGCCATTCCTGCCCCGCTCCGCAACGGGGTGTCCACCGCATCCAGGTATTATTTTGATACAGGTGCCGGATTGTGCATGCTGCTTTCCGAACATTTTGTCAAGGACAGCAGCCTGCTGGCCAAACGGAAAAGATGGCAGAAGGTGATCCCCACGGAAGGTCAGGGGCTGATCGGCAGGCTGAACATGTCCATTACTGTCATCAAAGGCATGAAAGTGGGAAAATACTGGTTTGAGGATGTGCCAATCTATTTATTCAATGATATCAGCAATGTCATGGAATATCCGGAATTGGGAGGGTTGATCGGCATTGACCTGCTGCGGAGATTCAATATCACCCTGAACTATCCGGCAGGGGAGATTTACATTATTCCCAATACCCATTTTTATGATCCCTTTGATTATTCCTATACCGGGCTGGTGATTTATTTCATTGACGGCAAGGTCAGGATTACTGATGTTATGAAAGGTTCCCCGGCCGAAAAAGCCGGATTCCAGCCTGGTGATCTCCTGATCGCAGTAAACAATAATTTCAGCAACAACATCCAGCAATACCGGGAACTCCTGAAAAATGCCGGGACAAAGGTGTCCCTGATCATCATGAGAAACAAGGAGCTCCAGATCATTAAGCTGCCTATAAAAAGTATACTTTAGCTTGGGTTCAATATGCGGCTCCCGGAGATAGTGATATCCTTGGCCTTGCTGGCCTTTCCGGTGCGGACAGCCAGTCCCGCACCGGCCATGCATGCACATCCCCTGCAATATCCCATTGCCCGCATTCCCTTCTACTACGACGGGGTGCATATCATCATCGCGGTGACTGTGGATAATTACCGGGAACCCCTGCATTTCATTTTTGATACGGGTTCCGAAGTCAATGTGCTCAGTGACCGGTGGAAAAAGATATTCAGGCTCTATGCCTACCGTTCCGGCGACCTGAGCGGAGCCGGGAACGGCCTGAAAGTTTTGCCCATTACAGAAATAAAAACCCTCCATGTGGGCAGGGGGGAACTTTTGAATCAGGATTTCTATCTGGAGCACCTCCGGAATCTGGACACACACAGTGAAAGGATCGACGGCATTATCGGGTATCACCTGCTGGCCAGCTATATTGTAAAGATCGATTTCAATGACCGGGTGATCGAACTTTACAAGAAAGGCAGGTTTGATTATGGGACTGCAGGCGAACTGCTCCGGATGAGGATGAACAACTACACCCCGGTGATCCGGGCTGGCATAGCCCTCCATGAAGGGGACACCCTGACCGGCTGGTACCAGATCACCAGCGGGGGGGATTATGGGGTGCTGTTCAATTATCCCTATATGGAAAAATACCGGCTGGCCACCCCAGCAGTGCTGACCGGGAAGGATTCGGTAAATGACCTGTTGGCCACCCGGCAATTCCTGGACTTCAGACTTCCTGCCTTTGTCATCGGCAATCACTGCCTGCAGCATGTCGATGCCACCTTCTGTCCCGACGTCAATGATAACGACTATTTTCAGGATATCGCAGGAGATATCGGCAATGGTGTGTTCCGGCATTTCAACATCATCCTCAATTACGGCCAGCGGGAGCTCTTCCTGGAATCCAATGGGAGAAATTGATTCCCGGTTGACCATTATGTGTTAATTTGCAGCCGCTTGAAAATCAACTTTTCAGCAGCTGACAATGATCCATTTCAGGAAATTCACGCTGGCCAATGGACTGCGGGTGATCGTGCATGAGGACCATACAACCCCCTTGGCCGTCATGAATGTGCTATATGATGTGGGATCCAGAGATGAGGACCCCGGAAAAACAGGGTTTGCCCACCTGTTTGAGCACCTGATGTTCGGAGGTTCGGTCCATATTCCCGATTATGACGAGCCTTTGCAGATGGCAGGGGGCGAGAATAATGCCTATACGACCAATGACCTCACCAATTATTATATACAGCTTCCGGCCGAGAACCTGGAAACTGCGTTCTGGCTGGAAAGTGACCGGATGCTGTCCCTGGCCTTCAGCGAAAAAAACCTGGATGTGCAGCGTAAGGTGGTTTGTGAGGAGTTCAGGGAGCACTATATCAACAAGCCCTATGGAGATGCCTGGAAGAGAATGCGTGAATTGGCTTACAAGGTCCATCCTTACCGGTGGATGACGATCGGACAGCAGTTGTCCCATATTGAAAATGCCCGCCTGGAAGATGTCCGGGAATTTTTTTTCCGCCATTACACCCCAAGCAATGCCATCCTGGTCATCGGTGGAAATATCCGATTTGAACAAATAGAGCGGCTCACGGAAAAATGGTTCGGGAGTATCCCTTCCGGCAACAGGTATTTGCGTTCCCTGCCAGCCGAACCCGACCAGGAAGGCCCCCGCAGGGAAGAAGTGCATGGGAGGGTACCCCTGGATGCCCTGTATAAATGCTTTCATATTTTTCCCCGCCTGGACCAGCGTTATTATACCACGGACCTGATCACAGATCTCCTTTCAGGGGGCAGCTCTTCCAGGCTTTACCAAATACTGGTGAAGGAAAAAAAG
>Ga0307372_10006918_pt1 | contig 16418 bp, 14 predicted proteins | sample OX1MG_FD_202533 | JGI IMG/M metagenome (GOLD analysis project Ga0307372, IMG submission 202533) | Soil microbial communities from Risofladan, Vaasa, Finland - OX-1 | ecosystem: Environmental > Terrestrial > Soil > Coastal area > Acid sulfate soil | place: Finland: Risofladan, Vaasa | collected... | reverse complement strand
CGGATCCGGCGAGAGTCGGGCGTGCGTTCAGCGCCGCGGCCGTGGAGATCGCGCTCGCCAGCTATCCCGGGTTTCACCTGACCGCGCCACCCGCCGACGCCTCGCCGGTCGGCATCTACAGCGGTCGCTTCGTTCCCGCCGCAGCGGTCGAGCACACAGCCGTCCTCGCGGACGGAACACGATTCGACGTCGCACCGGCGCCGCACGGGGCCGCAGCGGTGGTTGCCCCCGACGTTGCGGCACCCGTGCTGCCTCCGCCGCCGGAGCCAGGACGGACGTCGCGCCGGCCGCTCGGGACCGTCGCCGGTGCGCGCAGCGGTGACAAGGGGGGCGACGCCAACGTCGGCGTCTGGGCTCGCACCGATGAGGGATGGCGCTGGCTCGCCCACGCGCTGACCGTCGAGACGCTGCAGCTGCTGCTGCCGGAGACCACCGGCCTGACGGTCCGGCGCTATGTTCTGTCCAATCTTCGAGCGCTCAACTTTGTCATCGACGGTCTGCTCGGCGAGGGCGTAGCGTCGTCGACACGCTTCGATCCGCAGGCCAAGGCGCTCGGAGAATGGTTGCGCTCACGCCTCGTCGACATTCCAGAGGGATTGCTATGACCGACACAGAACTCGTCCATCTCACCGTCGACGGTGGCATCGCGACGATGACGCTCGACTCGCCGCACAACCGCAACGCACTCTCAACGCAGTTGGTGAGCGAGCTCACCGAACGACTCGACACGGCGGAGGCGAACGCGAACGTCCGCGCCATCGTCATCACCCACACCGGCACCACGTTCTGCGCCGGAGCCGATCTCTCCGAAGCGCGGAGTGGCTCGATGACCGGGACAGCCTCGACACTGCTGCGCCTGATCCGCGGGCTGATCGACACCTCCAAGCCTGTTGTTGCCAGTATCGACGGGAACGTGCGCGCCGGCGGCCTTGGCCTCATCGGCGCCTGCGACATCGTGGTGGCCGGCCCCCGTTGCACCTTTGCGCTCACGGAGGTGCGCCTGGGACTGGCTGCGGCGGTCATCTCGGTGGCCCTCCTCCCCCGTCTCGGTGAGCGCGCCGCGGCGCGATACTTCCTCACCGGCGAGACGTTCGACACCGCAGAGGCAGTGCGCATCGGCGCCGTGACCATCGCCACCGACAACGCCGTTGCGACGACCGCGGCGATCACAGCACAGTTGCTCAAGGGATCTCCGCAGGGCCTAGCGGAATCGAAGCGCCTGATCACGGGCCGTGTGCGCGCGGCGATCGACGCCGACGGAGGGCGCATGGTGGAGCTCTCCGCGCGGCTGTTCGGCTCCGAGGAGGCGCACGAGGGGATGGTGGCCTTCCTCGAGCGCCGTCCTCCCCGCTGGGCGGTCTGATCAGCCCGGTGCCGAGCGAGGACATAATCCCGCGGTGAGCAGCGAAGCCCCGAGCGCGCGCCCGAGTCCGGCAGTCGCGCTCCGCCACATCCTGCTCTGGGCATCCCGGCGCCGCCAGATCAAGCGAGTGATCACGGCGGCGCCGGTAACTCGCGGCGTCGTCCGCCGCTTCGTTGCGGGTGAGTCCGTCGACGACGCCCTCCGGGTGACCCGCGAGCTCACGTCGGAGGGGCTCCTGGTCTCGCTTGATCACCTCGGCGAGGACACCCTCGACCGAGCAACCGCCCAGGCTGCGGTCGACGCCTACCGCACCCTCGCCGCGCGGCTCTCGGCCGATGGACTGGCGTCAAAATCGGAGATGTCCGTCAAGCTGTCCGCGGTCGGCCAGGCGCTCGATGAGGAGATGGCGCTGGACAACGCGCGGCTCATCTGCGAAGCCGCCCGATCTGCCGGCGCAGCGGTGACGATTGACATGGAGGACCACACCACGACGGATGCGACACTGCGCGCGGTCGCTCTCTTGCGCAAGGACTTCCCCACCACGGGCGCCGTCCTGCAGGCCTCACTGCGCAGATCTGAAGACGATTGCCGGACGCTCGGCTTCCCCGGCTCCCGGGTGAGACTCTGCAAGGGCGCGTACCAGGAGCCGCCGGCGCTTGCCTGGCAACGCCCCGGCGATATCCGTGCCGCGTACCTGCGTTGTTTGCGCCTGCTCATCACAGGCGGGGCAGTGCCGATGGCGGCGACACACGATCCGAAGCTCATCGACGCCACGGGACGCATGGTCGCGGCGATCGGTGGCGCGCGGTTTCCCCACGAGTATCAGATGCTCCACGGCATCCGTCCGGACGAGCAGCGCAGACTTGCCGCCGATGGGGAGACCGTCCGCGTCTATGTGCCATTCGGCGTGCAGTGGTACGGGTATCTCATGCGCCGCATGGCCGAGCGACCCGCCAATACCGCGCTCTTCCTGCGCGCGCTGATGAGCCGCACCTGATGGCGGCGAGCATGATCGGCCGGCGCGTCGTCGTCACCGGCGGCGCCGGCTTCATCGGTGTGCACAGTGTCGAGACACTGCTCGACGCGGGCGCCGACGTCATGGTCATCGACGATCTCCGGCATGCGTCACATCGCCCACTTCCCGCCGCCGCCCGGCTCGAGAACGCGGACGTGGCCGAGGCGCCGGCCCGCGCCGCGATCGTCGCGTGGCGGCCGGCAGCGATCCTCCATCTCGCCGCGCAAGGCGGCGTGAACCGCTCATGGCGAGAACCCGCCGCCGATGCGCACATCAACGTGCTCGGCACCGTCAGCATCCTGTCGGCGGCCATCGCGGCGGGATGCCGTCGGGTGGTCGTGGCGTCCTCCGGTGGAGCGCTGTACGGAGCCGCCGGCCGGTTGCCGACGCCCGAGGATGAGCCCTCGAAACCACGGTCGCCGTACGGCACCGCCAAGCTCTGCATCGAGCACTACCTCGGGCATTTCACGCGTGCCGGCGCGCTCGACGCGCTCGCGCTTCGCTACGGCAACGTGTACGGCCCCGGTCAGGACGGCACCGGCGAGGCGGGCGTGGTCGCGATCTCGAGTTCGCGTCTCCTCGCCGGTCAGGCCCCCGTCATCCGCGGCGACGGGTCACAGACGCGGGATTTCACGTACGTCGGCGACATCGTCGCGGCCAACCTGCTGGGGCTCGACTCGACAGCGACCGGCGCCGTCAACATCGGCACCGGCAGGGAGACGGCGATCGGCGACCTGGTGCGGAGCCTCTGCGAGCTGGCCGGCTACAGCGACGAGCCCGAGGCCGAAGCACTGCCGCCCGGCGAGGTGACCCGCAGCGCGCTCGACAACAGACGTGCTGGAGATCTCCTCGGCTGGCACCCGCACGTCAGCCTCGAGGACGGACTCGCGCGAACCTTCGAGAGTTTCCGAGCTCGGGTTCGCTGATCACGCCGCGATGTGGGCGGCGGTGATCAAGCCCGACACGTCGAGGACAAGGGCGACCGCAACGAGCAAGGCGATCCCGGCTGTGCGCAGCGCCGTCACAGGGCCGGACCGCCGCCACGCCAGCGTCCATGCGGCGATCGGCGCCCCCGCACCGACGGCGACCACGAGGTACCGCGCCTGGGGCTGGAGGTCGAACGTTGCGGAGTTGAGCACCGACTGCGTGAGTGCGACGACGATCACGACAACGAGGAGGACGGCGATTCGCCGCTGCATCGTGCTCCACCGCGGCCAGGAGCGCAGCGTCGCGACAGCGGCGGCCATGATCAGCAGCCCGATCGCCACCACAGCGACAACGCTGGGGAGCGGTCGCAGCCCGAGGACGGAGATCGCGGTGAAGTGCGCCCCATTCCCGTACATGCCGACGAGGCTCACCGCCGTGGCGGCGAGATAGCCGCGGACCTGAGCGAGTGAGTCGAAGACCTGACGCTGGCTGGTGATGGGATGCAGCGGTGGCAGGGGACTGCCGAACTGCACGGCGTTGCGAGCGAACCACCAACCGGCGAGGACCACCGACGGCAGCAGGAGTGCGCCTGCCTGGAGGGCGCGGATCCGGGACCGGTAGCGCACGACCACAAGCACAAGCAGCAGCAGCGCGATCAGCCACACCGTCTCCTTGGCGAGCACCGCAAACGCCAGCACGAGCCCGGCACCGAACGCACCGCGATCGGTCAGGACGTCGCTCTGGACCACGACGACGCCGGCGAGCACGAGTACTGCACCGGCGAGCCAGGCAAGGCCGTCGTCGTTGATTGCTCCTGCAAGGTATTGGGCCTCCGGCAACAATGCGAAGATCGCCGCCGCGCCCACGGCGAGTGCCGGGCGACCCGGAAACAACCGCCGGCCGATCAGAGAGACGGTGAGAATCGTGAGCGCACCGAGCGCCACCGAGAGCAGGCGGATGAGACGCGGATCCCCACCGGTGAGCTTGGCAAGGAGTGCGCCCAGGAGGTAGTAGAGGGGCGGCTGCTGGCGTTCCGCCTGGCTCGCCGGCGGGAGCTGGAGGTGGTCAGCGATCCCGCGGATGTAGCCCAGATGCGAGAGCTCATCCGGCGACGCGCCGATCGGCGTGATCCGGGTGTACACGATGGCGAAGGCCACAAAGAGTGCGATGACCGCGCCGAGCACCATCCACGGTATGCGGCGGCCGTGGCGGAGCAGCGCCACGCGAGCGCTCACGACAGATGCGCAGCCACGTCGGAACGCACCCACACGGCGTCCGGATAGCTCTGGAACTCATTGATGTACTGGACGCCGTCGAGCAGCGTCGCTATCTCCGGGTACTGCTCGACCGAGTCCTGCGACGTCACGATCACGACGGGGCGGGCATTCGCGACAGCCTGCGCCACGGGACCACTGAAGCCGAGCAGAACCTGGTCGTTGTAGATGGGCGGCGTCGGCAGGACGATCTGCAGGTTGGCCAGTGCGTAGACCCAGGCGTCCGACGACCAGACCACGGCGGTGGAACCGGTCAAGCCCTTCTCGCCGATCCAGTCCGCGACGGCCGCGTCTCCGGCAACCCGAAAGTCGAAGTTGTCATCCCACTGTGCTCGGTCCGTGGAACTGAGCGCCGCCTGCACGGCGCCACCGTAGTACTGGCTGAGTGTGTGGGTTGGGCCGGGTGCGAAGGTGAGCGGTGGGATCCAGTCGAGACCCGCCACCGACGCCATGACCGACGCGATGACGACTCCGGCGATCTCGGTGGCCACATCTGTTACCGGCCTCCAGCCGCCATTCCGGAGTCGGGCGGGTAGCGGAGTCGAGACCCCTGCCACGAGCAGCGTGAGCGGCGCCACGGCGGGTGCCAGGAAGTGCGGATACGGTTGTCCGGCGACGGCCGTCACGACGAGGGTCGCGCCTGCCCAGAGCAGCAGGACCCAGTCGAGGCGCGCGCTCCCTCGAGCGAGAATGGCCCCCGCCGCGATGAGCAGCGTCGCAAGACCCGCGAGCCCGAAGTGCGCAAGGACGCCCGACGTGGATGACGGCAGCACCACCTGCGTGTAGCCCACGTAGAACCCGGCGAGTGCGAACGCGACGTCACCGAGCCCGGCCGTGATGATCGCGGCGATCAGCCACGTCGCGGTGACGAGTGCGACCGTCCCGCCGAAGATGAACGCGTCACGGCGCAGCAGCTTTGGCGCGACCAGCATCGCGAGGCAGAACGCCGACGTCTCGGCCACCGCCGTCTGCTGGTACGCGATGGCCGCGGCCATGAGCACGCCGACGGCCACCGGCCAGCGCGGGATTCGCCGCGCCGGTGGTGTGCTGTCGCCGCGCAGGATGTGCACCAGGACGACCGCACCTGCCCACGTGAGTGGCGCGATCATCAAGCTTTCGGGGATCGCCAGTTCGGCGTCGAGGATCGGCATGCCGAGCAGCACGGCCGCGATGATTCCTGCGACCATCGCTCGGCGCGGCGTGTACAGGCGTTCCGCGGCCCAGATGACGCCGCCCACGGCCAGCAAGCCGGTGATCATGGTGAGGACGTGCAGGCCGGTCTCGCTCGAGCCGAACAATTTCACCTCGCCGGCGATCGTCCAGAGCATCAACGGCGGCTTGTTGTTCCAGGTCTGCGAATAGAGGATCCTGCCGTTGAGCAAGGAGCGCGCGACGTTCACGTAGCCGGCTTCGTCCGTGTACCAGTGAGGCTCCATCAGCGACGGCAGCCGCAGCACCACGAGGGTGAGCAACCCAGGCACGGCGGACCTGGACACTCTGATCATTACGACCGCTCCGGGCGGGCACCCTCCGGTCGCCAGTGCATCGCCAGCCAGATCCGCAACCGGATGACATCTCGCATCGCGCGTGCGACGGGGATGAGGCGACCGCCCGAGCGCACGCCCGCGATCCTCGGCAGATGCTCGACCTCGGTCTGCACGACGCTGAAGCCGAGTCGATGCGCCTTGAAGAACATCTCGGGATTGAACACCGCTGAGCGCGCCTGGATCGGAGTCACGCCGTTCCAGACCTCGCGCGTGAACACCTTGAGCCCACAGTCGAAATCGCGCTCGCGGATCCCGAATGAGAGCCGGACGACTCGGTTGTACACGCCGCTGACGAACGACCGGTACCAGGGATCGGCACGGCGCTTGCGGATGCCCGCAACGAAATCCGCCTTGTCCAGCATTGCGATGAGGCGCCGGAGATCGCGCGAGTCGAACTGTCCGTCGCCGTCCATGAAGGCGAGCACCCTGCCGCGCGACGCGCGCAATCCGTCGCACACGGTGATCGCGTAACCGCGCTGAGCCTTGTGCGAAACCACGGTGAGGTTGCTCGCGTCTGCACCCATTGCACTGCGCGCGGCGGCAACGGTGTCGTCGTGGCTGGCGTCGTCAACGAGGACAATCTCGTAGGTCCGTCCGCCTTCGGACAGGACCTTCATCACGTCCTGCAGGACGCGCTCGACGTTTTCGGCCTCGTTGTGGGCCGGGATGGTGAGACTGACGTCCACCTCGGGTAGCGCCACCGGCGCTACGCCACCGTCTCCGCTGGAGCCGCGACCTGCGCCTTGCCCGTCGCCGCGCGTGCCTGACCGGTCACCCAGTCGACGTCCGACACGCCGATGTGAGCGGGGTCGATACGATCAAGGTGCTCCTCGACTCGCTTGATCACCGAGTCGATCAGGGTGCTGCGCAACTGGTGCGGTTTGAGGCCCAGGTCGACGAGGAGCTGATGCTTCGCGTTGTAGAAGTGCGTGTCTTTCTCAAAGCGCGGGTTGGGCAGATGGTCGATGGTGGTCTCGCCACCATGCGCCGCGCGCGCGTCCCGGACCAACTCCGCGAGCTGCAGGACCGAGAACTGTTCGGTGAACTGATTGAACACGCGGAACTCCCCCGGCTGCGCGGGATGCTCGATGCTCAACTGCACGCACGCCATGGTGTCGCGAATGTCGAGGAAGCCGCGAGTCTGGCCGCCGCTGCCGTACACCGTCAGTGGTTTGCCGATCGCCGACTGGACGAGGAAACGGTTGAGCACCGTGCCCCAGACGCCGTCGTAGTCGAATCGGGTGGCGAGGTCGGGATGCCGGTCCGTCTGCTCTGTCGAACAGCCGTAGACGACGCCTTGGTTGAGGTCCGTCGCCCGCAGCCCCCAGGCACGGCACACGAAATGGATGTTGTGGCTGTCGTGGACCTTCGAGAGGTGATAGAAGCTGCCTGGCAGCTTGGGGTACGGCAGCGTGTCCGACCTGCCGTTGTGCTCGATCGTGATGTACCCCTCTTCGATGTCGATGTTCGGCGTCCCGTACTCGCCCATCGTGCCGAGCTTCACGAGATGGCAGTCCGGAGCGTGCTCGTGGATCGCGAAGAGCAGGTTCAGCGTGCCGGCGACGTTGTTGAGCTGGGTCATGACCGCGTGCTCGCGGTCGATCATCGAGAATGGTGCCGAACGCTGCTCTGCGAAATGCACCACGGCGTCTGGCTTGGTGGAGGCGATCAACTCGGTCAGCGCATCGGCATCGGTGAGATCGACGTTGCGCCATTCGATGTCGCCTTTGCCCTCCTCACGCCAGCGTTCCACACGCCGTTCCATCGTCGAGATCGGGATCAGCGACGAGGTCCCGCATTCGAGATCCCAACGGCGGCGAACGAGATTATCGATAGCGATGACCTTGTACCCCTCGCTGGACAGGTGCATTGCCTGTGGCCACCCGAGGTAGCCGTCCCCGCCGAGCACGATCACCGTTCTGTCACGCATGCAAGAAGCTCCTGAGACTGTTCATACCCCTGCGACCTTCGTAAAGAAGACCTTTCTACGGGGTTATCGAGTCGGATTATGTCAACACGGTGCCCCCACTGGCCATCTTCAAGGACTCGAAGAGCGGGCAAAAGAGTGAGAATGTTCATTCGTGTCGATCTCCGGTCCTGCTCGCCGCGGGCTTCTGATCCGCGCGGCGATCACCAGTGTCGTCACGGTCCTGGTGCTCGTCGTCGTCTGGCGGCTGCTCGGCCACGGGGTGACCTGGCACGGTGTCGACCTGTCGGTCGGGTCCGTGCTCATGGCCGCGTTCGGCGCCGCCTGCTTCCTCATCGGGCGCGCATGGCGATTCGGGGCGCTGCTGCAGCGCCGCGACGGAAGCGCCCGAGAGCTGCTCGGCGCCACGGCCGCATCGTGGGGGGCTGGGTTGCTTCTGCCGGGCCCGTCCGCCGATGTCACATTCGTGGCCCTGGCGCGGACCCGGTTCGCCGTCGGGGTCGCCCGTGGCTCCGGCAGCGCGGTGGTGGCGAGAATCCTTGACGCCGTCAGCCTGGCGCTCATCGCCGTTGTCGCGTCGTTCTTCACGGCATACAACGAGCCGCCGCCGGTGCTGCTCCTGGCTGCCGGCGTGTTCGTCGTCGGTGTCGGGGTGCTGCTCGCCATGATCATCCCCGGTCCCCGAACAGTGATGACCCGTCTGGCGGGCCGGATCCCGAAGCTCGCGGGGCTTGCGGCGCGTGCCGAGGCCGAGCTGGATGAGCTCAACAGTCGGGCCCGCTGGGCGAATCTCCTCGGCAGCACCGCCTTCTGCCGCGTAGCGACGGTCATCCAGTACACCGCCCTCATGCACATGGTCGGCGTCAACCTCGGAATCGCGCAGACCTGGTTCGTCCTGTCGATCAGGACGCTCCTCCTCACCATCCCGGTCCAGGGGATCGCGGGGATCGGCACGGGCCAGGCTTGGTGGGCTGGGGCGCTCGTCTTTGAAAGCGTCCCCGCCGAACTGGCGGTGAGCGCCGGTCTCACGCTGCAGGCGATCGATCTTGCCGTCTCGCTGCCGGTGGCCGGCCTCGGCAGTTCGCTGCTGTTCCGGCGCCGCAAGCCACCCGAAACGGATATCCAGCCGCTCGACATGGTCGGATCGCCATCGCCGACGGCCCGCGAGCCGATCCACGCCGGCTGACCCGGCCGATCCAGCCAACCATCACCCAGGGAGGCGCAGCCATGCCCGCCATCACTCGCGGCGCTGAGTACGACGTCATCGTCATCGGGGGCGGGTCGAGCGGCGAGAACGTCGCCGCGCGAGTCGTCCGAGGCGGCCTGACCTGCGCCATCGTCGAGAACGAACTGATCGGCGGTGATTGCTCGTACTGGGCATGCATGCCGAGCAAGGCACTGCTCCGCAGCGGTCAGGCGCTGCGGGCCGCGCGGACAGTCGACGGCGCGAGCCAGGCCGTGACGGGTGAGATCGACAGCCGCGCGGTGCTCCGCCGGCGCGACGCTTTCACCTCGCACTGGAACGACGACGGCCAGGTTCGCTGGCTGGAGAGCGCGCACATCGATCTCGCCCGGGGAAGGGGCCGGTTGACCGGCGAGAAGGTGGTGAGCGTCGCGCCGGCAGCCGGGGAGCCCTTCACGCTCAAGGCTCGCCACGCCGTGGCGATCTGCACGGGGAGCAAGGCATCGATCCCGCCGATCCCAGGCCTCGAGACAGCCGCGGCGTGGACGAGCCGCGAGGCGACCAGCGCGACGGAGGTGCCGCGGCGCCTGCTCATCCTCGGGGGTGGGGTCGTCGGCTGCGAGATGGCCGACGCCTGGCGGACGCTCGGCACCGAGGAGGTCACGCTGATCGTCCGGGAACCGCGCCTCCTCGTGAATACGGAGGATTTCGCGGGCGAGGCCGTCCGCGTGTCGTTTGAGCAGCGAGGCATCTGGGTGCTCCTCGGCGTGACGACTGAAAAGGTGACGCGAACGGCAGGCGGCGAGATCAACGTCGAGATCAGTGGCGGCAGAACCCTCGCCGGCGACCAGCTGCTCATCGCCACGGGTCGGTCACCCCGTTCCGACGATATCGGCCTCGACACGGTGGGTTTGCGTCCCGGGATGTGGCTCGCCGTCGACGACACCTGCCGCGTCGAGGACAGCGACTGGCTCTATGCCGTCGGAGATGTGAACCACCGTGCGCTGCTGACCCATATGGGAAAGTACCAGGCGCGAGCCTGTGGCGATGCGATCGCGGCTCGCGCCAAGGGTGAGCTGACGGAGGACCCGCCCGCGTGGTCGGCATTCGCCGCGACGGCCGACCACGCGAGCGTGCCCCAGGTCGTCTTCACGGATCCCGAGGTGGCGTCCGTCGGGCTCACGCACGAGCGAGCGGTGGCTGCCGGCTTGAACGTCCGCTCGGTCGACTACGAGATCGGCAACGTGTCCGGCGCCTCACTCATGGCAGACGGCTACAAGGGCCACGCTCGCATCACGGTCGATGAGGATCGAAAGGTGATCGTCGGCGCCACGTTCAGCGGCCCGGGCGTGAGCGATCTCCTGCAGGCGGCCACGGTGGCGGTGGTCGGCGAGGTACCGCTCGACCGCCTCTGGCACGCCGTGCCCGCATACCCCACGATGAGCGAGATCTGGCTGCGGCTCCTCGAGACCTACGGTCTGTAGCCAGGAACGCTCCGCGGCTCAGTTGCCGATATGGTCCGCGGGAACCGCGCCCATCCTGCCCGCCTGGTAATCGGCCAGCGCCTGGGCGATCTCGGCGTGCGTGTTCATGACGAAGGGACCGTAGTGGGCCACGGGCTCGCGGATCGGCCGGCCGCCAAGGATGAGCAGGTCGAGATTGGGGTGACGGCTCTCCTGGTGCGTCCCGGCAGTGGCGACGATGACGTCTCCCGCGCCGAGCGCGGCCAGCTGGCCCGACTGGAACGGGCGCTGCTCTGCGCCGACGGTGCCGCTACCCGCGAGCACGTAGACGAGAGCGTTGAAATCGCGCGGCCACGGCAGCACGAGACGTGCTCCCGGACTGACGGTCACATGCGCCAGCGAGATCGGGGTGTACGTGACGCCCGGCCCCTTGTGCCCGGCGACGTCACCCGCGATGACGCGCAGGAGCGCGCCGCCGTCGTACGAGCTGAGGAGCGCGACGCTGCCGGCGCGGATGTCCTGGTAGCGCGCGGGGACCCACTTCTGGGCGGCGGGAAGGTTCACCCAAAGCTGAAAGCCGTGGAAGAGGCCACCGCTTGCGATGAGCTCCTCCGGTGGGCGTTCGATATGCAGGATGCCGGCGCCCGCGGTCATCCACTGCGTGTCGCCATCGGTGATCAGTCCACCGCCGCCGTTGGAGTCCTGATGCTGGAACGTCCCGTCGATCATGTACGTGACCGTCTCGAACCCACGATGCGGATGCCACGGCGTGCCTTTCGGCTCGCCCGGCGCGTACTCGACCTCCCCCATCTGATCCATGTGGATAAAGGGGTCGATAAGGGCCGGATCAGTGCCTGCGAAGGCGCGGCGCACGGGAAATCCCTCGCCCTCGAGACCGTGCGGGGCGGTGGCCACGCTGATCACCGGACGGACCGTGGATGCAGTTGGATCCGGCTGCGGGATGTGCGGGAGAGCCGTGATATCGGCGGCGGTTACAGCAGGCATTCGGGTTTTCCCTAGAGAACAAGCGCCTTCACGGGAGCGAGCACGTGGTCCAGATCCCAGCTGACACCGGGTACATCGACGTAGAGCTCGATCTCGTTGCCGTCCGGGTCCATGATGTAGAGGCTGTGCGTTACGGTGTGATCACTCGCACCGACGACGCGCACCCCGGACTCCTCACAACGGCGCACGGCATCGCGCAACTCGTCATCACTGTCGCCGACCTTGAGACCGAAGTGATACAGGCCGACGTGGCGACCGGTCGGCAACGATTGCGCCTCCTCGCCCACCTCGATCAGCAGCAACTCGTGATGCGTGCGCCCGCTGCTGAACAGCGCCACCGGCATGCGTCCGAGCGAGGTCAGGTTCGCCGGCTTGAGCTGCTTCCAGCCAAGGACGTCACCGTAGAACGCCGCCGACCGCTCGATGTTGTGGACGTACAGGACGATGTGCCCCAACTCCTTGATTTCCATGCATCAAGCTTACCCGGAGCGGCTTGAGCCAAACGAGCGGCTTCCCTCGAGGCTGGGATAGATCACCGAGCAGCGTGGCTGCGCGACGATTGCGGGATGCGCTCGCTCCGGCTCAGCCCCCAGCAGATCATCGGGACAATCTACGTGGTCGCGATGTTCATGACGATCATGGACGCGACGATCGTGTACGTCGCGCTGCCGACGATCGCGCACAGTTTCGATGTCAGCGCCCCCGCAACCGATGGGGTTGTGGTCGGCTACCTCGTGAGCCTCGCGGTCTGGATCCCCGCCTCCGGCTGGGTCGGCGATCGCTTCGGCACCAAGCGGACGTTCGTCTTCGCCATCACGCTCTTCACCGTCGCATCGGCGCTCTGCGGTCTCTCGCAGTCGATCCTCGAGCTGGTGCTGTTTCGCGTGCTCCAGGGGGCCGGCGGCGGCATGCTCACGCCGACGGGCGTGGCGATGCTCTACCGGGCGTTTCCTCCCGCTCAGCGAGCCCGGCTCGCCAGCATCCTCGTGATCCCAACCGTGATGGCTCCCGCGTTGGGGCCGCTCCTGGGAGGAGCGCTCGTGGACAGTCTTTCGTGGCGCTGGGTGTTCTTCGTCAACGTCCCGATCGGTATCGCGGCGCTGGTGTTCAGCACCCTCAAGCTCACCGAGCACCGGGCTCGCGCTGGAGAGCGATTTGACCTTCCGGGGTTCTTCCTTGCGGCATCCGGATTCGGGCTGTTCCTCTACGCACTCAGTGGGGCAGCGACCCAGGGATGGTCGTCGCCGCTGATTCTCACCACCGCTGGACTCGGGGTCGTGTGCATCGCTGCGCTCCTCCGGGTGGAGTTGCACGCGGAGCAGCCGATGATCGACTTCCGGCTCCTGGGCAACCGGCTCTTTGGGATGCTCAACCTCTCGTCACTCTTCGGCGCGGCCGGGTTCCTCGGACTTCTGTTCGTCGCGCCCATCTGGTTGCAGACGGGCCGCGGTCTGTCGGCGCTGGTCTCCGGTTCGAGCACCGCGCCCGAGGCGCTTGGCGTGCTCGTGTCGTCGCAGCTTGTGGGTCGCCTCTATCCGATCGTCGGACCACGGCGCCTGGTGTGCGGCGGCATGGCCTCGGTCGCCGTGACGACGTCGCTCCTCTCGCTGCTCATGAACGACCCGAGCCTCTGGCTGTTTCGCCTCGACATGTTCGCGGTCGGCATCGGCTGGGCATTCGTCGTCATTCCCATGAATGCCGGCGCGTTTGCGCAGATCTCCCCTCGCGACACAGGCCGAGCCTCAGCGCTGTACAGCGCTCAACGTCAGCTCGCGGCCGCGCTCGGAGTCGCCGCCCTGGCAACCATCGTCGGTCTCCAGACGACGGCGTCCACCCTGTCCGGGAACGCGACGGTCTTCCGGATCGCCTTTCTCGCCGCAGCCGCCTTCCCTCTGGTGGCCACCGTCATCGCCGTCTTTATCCGCGACAGCGACGCGGCATCAACCATGCGGTCGAGAAGCGCGGACCCCCATCCGGCCATCCCCGCTGCCTAAAGGTCGCAAGGACGCGACGATTTCCTCAGGTCCGCCCCGAGCCTGAACTCCGCTGACTCAGTGGGAGCAGGACTTGGCCTCGCCGGCGGAATCGGCGGTCTGGAATGAATGGCCGCAGCCGCAAGTCCGGACCGCGTTCGGGTTGTGGATGGTGAACCCACCGCCCATCAACTCATCGACATAGTCGATCTCGGCGCCTTGCAGATACTGCGTGGAGTAGGCGTCCACGTAGACCTTGAGGCCACCTTCCACGTCGACGACGAGGTCGTCCTCACGCGGGGGATTCTCGTCCAGCCCCATTCCGTAGGAGAAGCCAGAGCACCCACCGGACTGGATGAAGACCCGCAGCCCGAGCGTGTGGTCGGCCGGCTGGTCGGCGATGAGGCCCTTGAGCTGTTCGCGGGCTGCGTCGGAGATCGTGACGGTCGACGGAGAACTAATTGCCATGATCTTCACATCATACGTCAGCGCCTCGGTCGCGAAACCCCGCCACTGGGCTGAGACCCTCCCGCGACCGGCGCTCGACCGCGGTCCCGAGCGGCGAGCAGACCACGCATCTCCGGCTCTCCGCAATGCATGCGATTGGCGACCGCTCCGAGCAGGATGAACTCGGCCAGGAAATAGAGCCAGCCGGCGAGTATGAAGAACAGGCCCACGACTGAGCCGTAGGTCGAGAACCCATGAGCGAGGTTCGTGTAAAGCGGCCAGAGCAAAGTAAGCGCTTCCATTGCCGTGCCCGCGATGAGGATGCCGGGCCACATGTTGCGCACCCGGTAGGTGCGGTTCGGCACGAGGCGATAGACGGCGAGCATGAACGCGTACCACACGATCAATCCCACCGCCGGCTCGAACAGCCAGCCCGCACCCGGGAGTGCGATCAAGACGGCCACACCGACAGTGGTGATTATCGAGACCACGAAGAGGATCGTCATCACGAGCGCCATGCCCCGCTGCCGCAGGAACGGGCGCTGCCGGGTCCCGATGACCATCCCCAATGAGAACTCCATCGACGTGAACAGGCTGCTGCCACTCCAGACCAGACCCACGATGCCGACGATGCCGAGCAGGCCCGGGTGCTGCTGGATACCCTCGAAGGCGCCGGTCAACGCAGGGTTTGCATCGGCGGGGAAGAACCCGAGGATCGCGGTGCGCACGTGATTGCTTGTCGTTGACGACTGCGTCGCGAAGCCGAGGATGGCGAGCAACCCGAGGATCAGCGGGAACATGCTCAGGAACGCGTTGAAGGCGAGCCCGGACGCGTAGTTCCCGGCCTGGCTCGAACCAAATGCCGCGATGAGCCGGCCGGGGTATGAGTGGCCGACCCACGCGGCAATCGAACCGATGAGCCGCTTCACGCGCTCAGATTGACACCGCTGTACCGCGAGCGGGCACGACGATGGGGCTGTCGCTCAGTCGTCTGTTGCGGAGCGCCCGGCCTCGGCCGCGTATCGGGGAAGATGCACGTCGTCCGACCCGGCAAAGCGCATCGTCCCGGCGACCAGATGATGGCCGGCGACCTCGTCGATGAGGCGGATCATCTCCTGACAGATCTGGCGGTAGCTCGGATGGCCTTGCGGCGACGTTCGCAGCTCGATGAGATGGACGGCCTCACGAGCGTTGAGCCTGATCAGGTAGCGCACTCGGTGCCCGAGCGTGACGAGATAGCCGGCCTGCTGCGGGAAGGTGCCGACCATCGCCTTGTACGCGGCCTCCGCCGTGGCGACCGCCTCCCGCCAGCGGGGCGTCAGACCCGCCGCATCGACGGCGGCCGGGATGTCGTACCCGAGCGAGGGAGTGAGCTCCTGCCACTGCACGGTGAGCATCCGGTGGCGCTGCAGATCGCGAAACGCGCCGTAGTCGGAGACAACCTCGAACGTGTAGTCGCAGTGCTCGAATCCGCGGCCCGGACGATGACGGCGGTTGCCCCGATCGCCCACCGCAGCCGCGAAGAGCCTGCCGCGCTGAGCCGCATCGAGCGGTCGCACTGCGGCGAGGAGCCGCTCCTCGGACGCGTGGGAGAACGGAAAGAGCGCGGCAGCGAGAATCTGATCCTCACCGTCGCTGTCCCAGTCGACGAGTGTCACACCGGGGGGACCCCACTCCTTCTCGGGGCTCAATCCGGCGGCCGCCACGCCGAGCGCCGAGGCAGTGTCGCGCAGATACTCGACCCAGACGCCTCCACGTTCTGGCCGGTCGAGGCGTGTGAGGAAGTCCGGGATCATCTGCTGCAACTCGGTGTTCACCATCTCCGCGTAGGCCTGCGCCTCCGGAAGTGGATGAGCTCGCAGCCGCATGACGAGTTGCTCGTACGCCTGGGGCGACGCGAAAACGCCGACGTTGCTCACTGTGCCGGCGGGGAGGAGCCCCCGCATCAGATCAAGCGCCAGCGCACGAATTGCGCGCTTGCGGGCCTTCTCGTCTGCCTCCGGAGCGAGTGTCTCGTCGAGGTGCGCGCTCAGCGGTTCCCGCAGCGCCACATACGTCTCGAAGAGCCCGTCCATTGCGTGCACGTACGTCGACGCGAGCGCAGACGACAGCACGTCGCTGTCCCGGAAGTACCGGTAGTGGCCGTCGCGACGGTCCGTGTACGGGATGTACCGAGTGGACTGCTCGAGGTACGCGCCGAGACGCCCCCACTCGATCGCCTTGGCAAGCGGCTGTGACACCTGCTCGCACGCGAGATGGACACCGGCGAGCTGGGCCACCGAGTCATCGCCGTA
>Ga0307372_10006915_pt1 | contig 16422 bp, 17 predicted proteins | sample OX1MG_FD_202533 | JGI IMG/M metagenome (GOLD analysis project Ga0307372, IMG submission 202533) | Soil microbial communities from Risofladan, Vaasa, Finland - OX-1 | ecosystem: Environmental > Terrestrial > Soil > Coastal area > Acid sulfate soil | place: Finland: Risofladan, Vaasa | collected... | reverse complement strand
TTGGTTGGACTCATTACAGGCAATGATGGAAAAAGATAAGTGAAATCCTTTACATTTCTTGTAATAAAATAATTCATTTTAGCTTTTGATGCTAAGAAATATAAAAGACCGTCTTCGGCATCTTTATACTTTTCAATCGGATAATATAAAATGTCTTTTGAGAACGGGATAAAGTTGATCGTTTTGCAAATTTCTCTTAATACGGGAAGTGCATCAATCTTTTGTTTTTGCAGGACATAAAAAGAATTAGTTACCGAACTTTCCGAAATAAATAATTCAATTTTTTCAAGTTCCGCGAGATACATAATTTCATTTATGGCATCCAACTCATGCTTTCTTTCCTGCACATAATCAATGATGATATTTGTATCTAAAAATAGTTTATATGCCATATTTTTCATCTAAATGATCATGCAATGCTTTTTTATAGTCAAAATTTTCAGGTAATGGTTCTGCACTTTTTGTGTATTTTCTTATCCTTTCAAGTAGTGAAGGTTCAGTTGGTTTTGTATTTTTTTTACCTGAATCATTTTTTGAAAATCTATCTAAATATCCCTCCACGACAGATGAAAGACTCACCCTTCTTTTTGCGCTTGCTCTCTTTGCCCGGGCAACAATTTTATCATCTACATTTAAAGTTAATTTCGTTTTCATAACTAATTTTTTATAAAGCTACGTAATTTAATATTATTACGTGAATAATTACAATCTCATGTTTAGAATGGCCTCTGTCATCACTCTCCAGCTATATTTTTTCTTTTCTTCATGAAGATGCGGCAAAAAATAATTTTCTCCGAGTGAGAAATATTCTACTATTTTTTTGGCGATATCTTCTGCATTGGGTTCTGCAATTAATCCCACTTTTTTATCACGAACGAAAGAAGGCAAACTGCCAACATTGGTAACGATCATTGGTTTTTCAAAATGATAGGCGAGAGGAGTAACGCCGCTTTGAGTAGCGTTTCGATAAGGTTGTACCACGCAATCTGCGGCACATAAATAATATTTTACTTCGCTATCGGAAATGAAATGAGTATGCAAAATCAAACTGTTTTTTATTTCCGGATCATTTAATAATTCTTCGTAATTTTTTTCATCATCATAGAATTCACCTGCAATTAAAAGTTTCAGATTCTTAATCCGATAGCTATCGGATTTTGATCCTTCATTTAAAATTTTGAGTGCATTTAATAAAATATCCAAGCCTTTGTATTTTCGGATAAAGCCGAAAAATAAAATCACTTTGTCTTCCTCATTAATATTCAATTTTCTTCTTGCTTCTTCTTTGGTTACCATTTCTCCAAAATTATCATACAGCGGATGAGAAATTAACTGAGCTGGTTTATTTTTCGCAAATTGTTTCAGATCGCCAAGAACTTTTTGACTCATTGTAATAAAACCATCGACTGGTTTTAAAAAATATTTTGTAAAGATTTTATCGCCGGGTCTTTTTTCATGCGGCACAATATTATCCGCAATGCAAATCACTTTGGTGTGTTTATTTTTTTTTACTCTTCTTAAAATAGTGCCAAAACATGGCCCCATAAAAGGCAACCAATACCTTACCACAATAATATCCGGTTTTATTCTCTTTAATTCATTACCTGTTTTTATCCAGTTAAAAGGATTAATAGAGTTTATTTTTATTTTAATAGGAATATTTTCAGGCGGGGGCTCAGATGAATATTGTGTTTTACCGGGGAAAAGAAAGGAGGGGTACTGATAAGAGAAAGTATAAATAGTTGTATCAAAACCTTCATCAATAAATTCTTTGGCAAGCCGCTCATTGAACGTAGCAATGCCGCCGCCACGCAACGGATAAGCTGAACCTATTATAATGATTTTTTGGGAAGGCAAAGTAAAATTGTTTTTTTAATTAGCTGATTAGCTAATTAATCTTCTCTTCAATAAAATAATGATTTCTTTCCGGTCCATTTCTTGATATCAGTTCACCCAGAAAACCGGCAAGAAAAAGTTGCGAACCAATTACCATTGCTATCAATGCTATATAAAAAAGAGGCCTTTGCGTCATGCCTGTTTGATCAAAGAAGAATTTGGTGATGGTGAGATAAAAAATTACTATAAATCCGAAAAGAAAAAATACGGTTCCCCAAAGTCCAAAAAAGTGCATTGGATTTTTTCTGAATTTGCCGACAAACATGATGGATGCGAGGTCAAGGAAACCATTCACGAATCGGTTCCATCCAAATTTGGTAACACCATATTTTCTTGGCCGATGTTCCACTACTTTTTCGCCGAATTTTTTAAAGCCAGACCATTTTGCTATCAAAGGAATATAGCGATGCATTTCTCCATAAACTTCTATGCTTTTTACTACTTTATTTTTATAAGCTTTCAGCCCGCAATTAAAATCATGCAAATAAATTCCACTTACTCTTCTTGTGGCTGCATTAAAAAATTTTGATGGCAAATTTTTGGTGAGTTTGCTGTCATATCTTTTTTTCTTCCATCCACTAACGATGTCGTATCCATCTTCCAGAACCATTTTGCGCATTTCGGGTATTTCATCAGGGCTATCCTGTAAATCTGCATCCATTGTTATGACCACATCTCCCTTAGCCATTTTGAAACCTTCATTAAGGGCAGCACTCTTACCATAATTGCGTTGAAATTTTATTCCTTTTAATAAATGATTTATGTTGTGCAATTCTTCAATCACATGCCACGAATTATCGGTACTTCCATCGTCAACCATAATGATTTCGTAACTGTAATTATTTTCCTCCATTACACGTTTGATCCATGCCTCAAGTTCGGGCAAAGATTCTTCTTCATTATAAAGGGGAACTATTACAGAAATGTCCATTGTTAACTAATTTGATTTTCAAATTCCGGTTTTATTTTTTTTAAAACAGCAGATATTATCACTCCAAAAATTGCATCTATAATAACGCCAAACCCAAAAGATTGTACCAAAGTGCCTATGGTTATTTTTCTTGCCTCCTTAAAATTATCTATTGTGCTATCAGTTTTATCCTGAGGTATATTGTGTGAAATATAATAAGAATGCCATGAACTTTTCAATTTTTCAATAAAAGTCGGATCTATATATTTTATGTAGATAGTGCTAAATATTACATAAAACAATTCGGTTATGACTATTACTATGAGAAGAGATCCTAAACAATCTTTAAACGAAATATAGCCTGCTGATTTTTTGCGAATTGTATATCCTGAATAAAAAAAACCTCCGACAATAAGTAAATAGCAAAGTATCTTACTCAGGCTGAATCCCAAAGGGTTCGAATAAAAAAATTGATTTTGACAAAAAATCAGAACACAATATATGATACCAATCGCAATACCAAAATTTACTGATAAAGATTTTTTTTGGGAATCCATGATACTTTTATTTTTTCAAAAATAATCTGTCCTTGTTAACCGCCCCAATTACTTTTCCATTGAACTTTTTGTTGATGAATGTGTTGCAGCAAACTCGGGTGATTCTTCTTCATTATAAAGTGGAAATACTACAGAGATGACCATTATTAACCGATTTGATTGAAATCATGTTCAGGATGAGGATCTTTTTTAGTAACGCCGGCTCCAATCAATGAAGCAATAGCTCCCAAAAAAAGATAGCCTAAAAGTGCACTGATTATTACAATAACCATAAAGAATTTTTGCGTGTAAACAAGCGCCTGTGTTATCTGTTCAGAAGTCAGATTGCCTTTTGCTTCCATACTTTTCCTGGCAGCTTCCATCCCTTTTTCTTTTATGTCCGGAAATAAATAAATAAAAATTACAGTAAAGATGACCATGAAAAGGGTAACTATTGCCGTTACTTTAAAGCCATGTGCAAAATAATTTCCAAAAGTAGAATTGAAATCAATTTGTTTGCCATACGAAGATACCGACCAGATAATGGCAACAATAAAAACGATATATCCTACCCATTGCATCGCTTTATTTTGACTCATATCCAGAAAATAGATTGCCAGTCCTATAACTATAAGAATGAAAGATATCAAAATACCCTTTGTGATTGGGGTGGTTATTTTTTGTTCCATGATTTAATTTCTTTATTCAAAAATAACCTGTCTTTGTTAATTATCCCAATTACTTTTCCTTTCAGCTTTTTATTGACGAAAGCGTTGTTTTTGCTTTTAGATAAAATATATTTTTCTTCAAAAATATTCTCTTCATAAGGAATGAATAAACTGAGATTTGCTTTTTCTCCTTCGGCAATGTTCACTGTAGGAAGATTGAAAACTTTACGAATATTTTCTGTTTGCATTTTTAAGAATTTCTCTGTAGAAACTCCACAAATTCCGGCTACGCCAAAAACACTTTCCAGGGTTTCCATTCCATTTTTTGCATATTGAAATTCACAAATTTTATGATCCCAATCCTGGGGCTGATGATGAGATGCCATAAAATCTATAGTGCCTGATTTAATTCCTTTGCGTAATGCATCGCGATCTTTTTTAGAACGCAAAGGAGGATTTACTTTCAGATTGGTATTATAATCGAACAGATCTTCATCGCAAAAAAACAAATGGTATGGGGCAACAGAACAGCTCACATTCAGCTTTTCTTTTTTTGCCGCAGCAATCAGCTCTAAGGATTTTTGTGTGGAAATTCCGGTGAAATGAATTTTAGAATTAGTATATCGTAGAATCTCTATATCCCTCGAGATCATAAGTTCTTCAGATAAAGCGGGCTTCCCCTGCAAACCTAACCTTACAGAAGTTTCTCCTTCATTTATCAATCCATGAGTGCCAATGGTTTTATCATCCGGCAGTTGAATGATGGTACCACTGATGGGAAGAATATATTCAAGTGCTTTTTGTAAAATCCCAGAAGATTGTACCGGGTTTAGACCATCTGAAAATGCTATGGCCCCCGAATGATGCATATCAAACATTTCACTTAATTCTTTACCCTCCGAATTTTTCGTTATTGCGCCAATAGGATGAATCGTTACTACCAGCGATTTGCTTTTTTGAACCAGATATTCTACCTGGCTTTTATTATACACTACCGGTTGTGTGTTTGGTATCAACATCACTTCTGTATAACCACCTGCAGCCGCAGCATTGGCGCCGCTCTCTAAAGTTTCTTTATACTCTTCCCCGGGATCACAAAAATTGGCAAAACAATCCATCCACCCCGGCGAAACACACAAACCTTTTACATCTATTGTTTTATTGGCAGTCACTTTTATGTTATTTCCTATTTTGGAAATGATGCCATTATCAATAAAAACGTGTTTGTTTTTTCCATGAAAAGGAGAGGAGGGAGAGAGTATTGTCGCGTTTTTTATTAAAACCTTCATTAGGTTTATAGAAAAATTTTGTTGGGCGAAGGTAAGAGGAAAAATGGGAAATTGATGAAGAGAAAATGCAGATTTTATTTCTATTATTGCAGTAAATCAAGAAATAAGGACATTTCTATTTTCATGTGACTATTTCGTTGCAAACAATTTCTTAGATATTAAACGCTCATCAAGGTAATCTTTTTGTTGCCATCGGTCGGGAGACCAGATGACGGCGAATTGAATTTCTGTTATGAATAAAAAATCCGGAGTTACTCTGCATGAGTTCCTTTGTAACAAGCCCGGGACAGCAGCCACTTTTTCAATTTAAAGGAAATAACGCATGAGAAGGGTTGGTTGCTTTCGTATCCTCATGAATCTCATATACAAAACCTGAAAAAGCCTTAAAAGGTTACAAAAACAATTCTTTCCCAAATAAAATATTCTTCACGCCAATAATTTCATCAACCTCATCTCAAAAAACATGAATGCCATTATTTTTAAAATTTTGCCTTTGCTTAGGGGTAGCTTTTAATAATTTCTTACTCCAGTTGACAGGAATATAAACAACTCTGCCATCATCTAAAACGAAATCAATTTCATCCTTAATAAAGGCGACATTTTTTATTTTAGGCAATTGATTAAAGGATAAATTGTTTACCCGGCCTGTCGCTTGTATTTTATTTTTTATATTTTTTACAGAATTCATTGAATGATGTTTTAATTAATAAATAATTTTCTTCCAAAACTTTTTCTAATTTACTTAATTCTTTTTTTGTAAAACCAGAATTGTTTGCCAAAATTACCTGATTATTTTTTAGCCAAAATTTTCAAATTTGCAGTGTCAGTCATCGTCTCCTGCATTACAAGATATTTAAACAATCAAATTTATTCAGGGAGGATGCGATGCAAATTTTTTAATAAACCATTTTATATTTATATTTATATTTGATTATCAAAAAACTCCAACTATGCCTATTCTATAAATATCTTGAACGCATCAGATTCACTGATAGCCTTATCAGAAAGAAAGCCACAGGAAATGCAAAAACTCTTGCAAAAAAATTAAATCTCTCCAAAGTAGGAACCTATAAATTCATCAATGAATTAAAAGAAGAAGGATTTCCTATTGCCTATTCAAAAAAAGATAAAAATTATTACTACACTAAAGATGGTAATTTGTCCAACTTTCTCCTGGGCGAAGAATTGAGCGATGACGAAATAAAACCAATAGCCGGCGGCAAAAGTTTTTTTAAATTATTTGCAGACTATAATTATAGTTAACTTTCGGCCTGTAACTTTGTATTTTAATTATCACCTGAAAATTCATTTTTTATGGCTGAGAGTTACAATACAAATCTTTTGAACGTGGCCTCCTGCTTTGTGAAGCAATTAGAAATACCCATCACCCACACTACATTAAAGGAAAGCCTTCTCGAAAATCCTTACTACCCCAGTTTATTTTCTCTTAGTAATATTTTCGAAAGATTTCAAATAGATCATACAACGTTTAAAATTGAAAAAGAAAATTTTGAGAACCTTACTCCTCCTTTTATTGCTTATTTAAAAAAACAGAAAACCGGGAAAGATTTTGTACTGGTTACTTCTATTACTGGAAATGAGGTAGAATATATTGCCGAAAACAAAAAGATGAAGAAAGCGACCAAGGAAGATTTTTTGAAGAATTGGGGAAAATATTGTTTCACAAGTAGCCCTGGCACCCATGAAAAAGATTATCAATAATTTTTGAGAGTAATTTATTTATTTCGAAAATATTGTTTGGCCAACAAATGCGGGATTTTAAACCTGAATTAACCCAAAGTAAAAATAAAAAAGGTAAGTGAGTTCATGGTAGCACTCAAAATTGCATGACGCTGAACATTCAATCCACGGCGAAAGACAGGTGAGAAATATTCAAATTTTTATTATGAAAAAACTTCAAAGTTTAGATAGTATGCTTTTTAAAACATTAGAAGCTTCTGAAATGAAAGCAGTAACTGGAGGAGAATTCCAAGCCTCCAATACTGGTACCCTTGCAGGTGTTACAGTATTTACCGATGGGACTTCCGCAACAGATTCACCAGCGAATCCCAATGATGGCGCCGATGATAATTAATTGTTAGTCTCAAAAACTAAAGGGCTGGATAGTACTTAGAGATATTAATTTGTATATCCCTGAAGGAAAAGTAACTGCTATTGTGGGAGTGAGCGGCAGCGGGAAAACCACTTTGCTGAAAGTGCTTTTGAAAATTCACCATCAGTATGAAGGAGAAATAAGAATCGGCGCCGTTAGCAATGACAGTAAACAAAGAGGTGGATTAAAATTTGAGAATATAGATAATCACCTGTGGCGCGAAATGTGTGGCGCAGTAATGCAGGATGGTTATATTTTTAATGATTCTATAGCGAGGAATATAGCAGTGGGACAAGAAGAGATAATCTACAGTCGGTTAATGAGTAGTTGTGAAACTGCCAACATACTTTCATTTATAGAAAGTCTCCCCAATGGCTTTTTTACAAAATTTGGTGCCGAAGGTGTGGGTTTGAGTCAGGGGCAAAAACAACGCGTGCTCATAGCAAGATCTGTTTATAAAAATCCGGAATATCTTTTTTTTGATGAAGCTACTAATTCATTAGACGCCAATAATGAAAAAGAAATAGTAGAAAATCTAAATAATTTTTTTAATGGAAAAACGGTAATTATCGCCGCCCATCGCCTAAGCACAGTAAGGAACGCAGATAAAATTGTAGTGCTTGAGCATGGGGAAATTGTGGAAGAAGGTACGCACGAGGAACTTTCTAAACTGAAGGGGAAATATTATGAACTGGTAAAGAATCAATTGGAGTTGGGAGGCAATTGATAATTGATAATTGATAGTTGATAAACGAAAGTTGAAAAAATTATTTATGACTGAAGACCAAAATATAGACGGACAAGAAGAAATGGCGAAAGAAGTTTCGGAAAATATTGCAATCAAAATGTTTCATCAACGCTCGGAACGAGCGCAGGAAATCATAAGCCGACCACCCGGCTTCATAGAAAAATGGGCATTGATGTTGTTTCTTGCTATATTACTTTTATTAATTAGCGGTACCTGGCTTTTCCGGTATCCTGATCTCATAGAACCATCAGGAACGCTTACCGCTACTAATGCACCTAAAGAAATTATTTCTTTACAAACCGGAAGGTTGATCAAACTATTTGTGAAGAATGGAGAAGAAGTAAAAAAAGGAGAAATGATTGGATGGATTGAAAGTACTGCCAATGCTAATGAAGTGCTTGATCTTTCTATAAAGTTAGACAGCGTCTTTTCACTGCTCAATCAGGCAAAATCAGAAAGAATTTCCAGCTTATTTAACGTAAATTATCAAAATCTGGGAGAATTACAGGTGCCCTACCAAACCTTCAGTACTGCGTTACAACAGTATAATGATTATCTCGTGAATGGGTTTTACTTGAATAAAAAGAAATTACTTTTGAAAGAGGTGGGAACGATGAAACAAATGAACGTATCTATCGAAGATCAAGAAAGCTTGTCGAACCTTGATGAAGATTCTGCGAAAAGATCTTTGGCAATGAACAAAATTCTTTTGAATGAGAAAGTTATTTCAGCAGAAGAATACAGGGTAGATAATAGTATGTATTTGAGTAAAAAAATGGCTATTCCACAGTTAAATTCAGATATTTTAAATAACCAAAATCAGCAAAGAGATAAACTGACAGAACTGGAGCAATTGGATCATGATATCATTCAACAAAAAATGATTTTTGAACAAGCACTGCAAACATTAAAAAGCAATGTAGATGACTGGATACATAACTATATCATGCAGGCCCCTTTAGATGGTACTATGTTTTTTACATTGCAATTGCAACAAAATGATTTCATAGAGGCTGGAAAATTGTTAGGATATATAAATCCGCCTGATAGTAAATTCTATGTTGAAATTTCTTTGCCTCAAAACAACTCCGGCAAAGTAGATACCGGGATGAAGGCGCAGCTTAGATTTGATGCCTATCCATACCAGGAAACGGGAATAGTAAAAGGTACGGTGGACTATATTTCTCCAATAGCTACCGACAGCGGTTTTCTCGCAACTGTTCGACTTGAGAATGGTCTTTCCACCAATTTAAAAAAGAGCATTCAATATAAAAACGGATTAAGAGCACAAGTTTTGATAATCACAAAAAATATGCGGCTGCTGCAAAGGATGTATTACAGTGTAGTGAAGGCGGCTTCGCCGGGGAAATAATTTTTGTAAAAAAAGTAGTACAAATCTTGTACATGAATGTAAGATTTGTACCAATTGGATAGGAAGTAAGGATAAACAAAACGTTTCCTGGAACTTTCGTAAGTATTTTTTCCCTTCTCCTTAACTCGTTTCTCACGAGTTTCTTAAAAAAGAAATACCATCATACGGAATGCTTTCATAAATTTTTCCAAATGCCCGAAGAAAGTGCAATTCGGATAGGGCTTTGTAAAAAATAAATCGAAAACTCAGGTTTCGTATTTATTTATTGAAACAGTAAACGCCTGCCTAACCAATTCGGGCAGGAAGAGATAACCGGTATTTCTATTTCCCAATTCATCTAAACACAAGGAAGTCCGACCTTGACGTTATCGAGTGTCCACTGGCAGCCGGGCAAAGCGACAGTTTGGCAAACAACATTTTTAAAAATCTGAGAGGCGTATCGTAAGAAGCCAATAACCGGCGGCAAAAGCTTTTTCAAATTATTTGCAGACTATAATTATTTAACTTCCGGCAGGTAACTTTGTATTTTAATTATAACAATGGTAAAAGTGTGAAAAGTAAATATTGCTGACTTTAATGCTTAATAAAAAAGTTAACCATCAGCATTATAATAATAGTGATCCAAAATCCAAACATCCATTTTATAAGGTCAATTTTATCTTTATTCATTTTTTCAATCAAATCAATTTTATCTGTTTTTGTTAAAAAGACGTCTTTCTTATCATCAATTTTTTCAGCAGTTTTGGTATCAAAATATTCAATAAATGTTTCAGCTTCTTTTTCACTGAAACGGTTTTTTAATATCTCATATACTTTTAATTCTATTGCTTTCATGGACTTTATTTCATTAAAAATACAAAATATAATTAACTGATTAAAATTTCGCGGGTGCATTTCAAATTTTCGCAAGGTTGCCAATCTTCACTATATTCGTTTTTACCTGGGAGCACTCATCACCAAGGTTGGCAACCTTGAAATCCTCTGCGAAAATTTGAAATGATCCAATTTTGCTGATTATTATTAGCCATATACTCAAGACAGGTTTTTATAGCAGAACAACCTGCCTCGACGGCAGACAGGCAAATAAAGAAGATTTGTGTTTGAGTATCATCCATTTTGAGAACCCCGTCAAAAAACAGAATACTACACCAAAGATGGCAATTTGTCAAACTTTCTCATAGGCGAAGAATTGAGTGATGACGAAATGAAACCAATAACCGGCGGGAAGAATTTTTTAAAATTATTTTTCCAGTCCAATTATATTAGACTGCAGGCCGGTAACTTTGTATTTTAATGATCACCGGAAAATTCATTTTTTATGGCTGAGAGTTACAATACAAACCTTTTGAACGTTGCCGCCTGAGTAATGGCGATAAGGGAGAAATACTACGTATTTTATATTTTTATACAAAAAAAAGCTATGGAAAAAATTATTGTAGAAATAGAGTCTCCTTCTAAGGCCAAAGAACTTTATCTATTTTATCATCTATGAATTTTGTAAAAAAGGTGTCTTCCGTGAACAATTCAAAGGCCATGCTTTCGGGTCTGTTAGAGCATGAAAATATAAAAGCGGGTATTGTAAAAAGAAAAAATAAAGTCATTGCAAAATATTTATAATGGAAGTTGAACAACGGGATATTATAGAATTAATTTTTGAATTACCGGATGGAAGATTGAAAGTGCATTCTGCTCTTGGGGTTTCCAATGAAGATGTTTTAAATGCAGAAGATATTTTTTACACCGTCATGATTTCAAAAAAACCTTTCAACGATGATTTTACTTTTGAATTGGGAAATAGCATGCTTACAAAAGCATTACATAAGGAATCATTTATTAAATGTCAACTATTGCAATCTTATTTCCTAAATGAAGTGATCTCTATAATTTCATCAGTGAAACCACTTTATTTTGAAAAAATAAAAAAATAGATTTTTGATACGGTGTTTTAATCATCATCTTTCCCTGCAAGATTTTTAGGATACACTTTTTTCCCTTTTGCAGAAAACCAAATAATCCTGTTTAGCAAATCATCATTGCCTCCATCTATATGTTCAAATTCAGGCCTTAAGGATTGTTTTGCATAATACAATTCTTTTCCTTTTAAAAAAGATAACTGTGGATTCATTTCATTCAGAGGAATTTGATTGGGTAAAGCATGAAACACAAAATGTGAAGGTCTATCTGTAAAACAATTGAACATCGGAAGTGCAGTGGCATCAATTATATTCATTGGCGGTATTCCCAGAATTTGTTCAATGGTGCGCACAATGCAGGTTTGGTTATAATTTGTATGAACCGATTGCTGCAACCTGCTGTAGGGGCTTATTACAAAGGCCACAGTTCTGTATGCAGAAACATGATCCCAGCCATCCTGCGAATCATCTTCAGTAACGAAAACAACCGTATTTTGCCAAAACCTGCTTTTGGTGATAGCTTCAATAATTCTTCCGAGAGCCAGATCATTATCTGCTACCATTGCTCTTGGCGTGGGTAATCCCGGGGCGGTACCACCTGTGTGGTCTGCAGGAAGCGCGAGTATCATTAATTGTGGTAATTGATCTCCCGGCATATCCTCAAATCTCTTCAAATCTTTTATAAATGCAGTGGCTCTTATCTGATCATTGATTTTGTGACTGTCATAACAGGGATAAGTGGTTGACATTAGCGGGCGCACATCAGAAATAGTGCTGGTATTTGTAAATTGAAAAGGCTTATTGTTTTTATAATCGTTATAAATATCAGACCAACTTGTTCCATTTGCAAAATGAGGTGAGCAGGCTTCCCCATATATTTTTACACTTTTGCCGTGTGTGGTTGCATTATTCCAGATGAAACCATTTTTATCATATACGAGAGCATCATCCTGCACATGTGGATAGCTACGAAACCATCCACCAACATTTCTCTCCAGGTAGTCTGTTACCATTGCAGCATCGGTCCATTGATGGCCTTCTGCTGAAGATTTTCCTGAAGCGTAATAATTATCGAGCAGCAAAAAGTCTTTTGCCAGATGATGTTCATTAGGCGTTACTGTATTTCCAAAAATGCATAGGTCAGCACGCCCGTTGCCTTCTTTCATGTCGCCTAAAACCTGGTCATAGGTACGGTTTTCCTTAATAATATAAACCACGTGCTTAAACAGGGAAGGTTCACCAATCCTGTCCGGTACCGGTTTTGGCGCGATGTTGCTACGGGGAAGAACACGCGCCAATTGTGCGCGGAAAGTGAGATTTAATTTTTGAACTTTATCGGTATTTATTGCCAAATCATTTTTATCCGGAATTGGAATAATAGATAATGTAGCCGCTTGTTTATGGCTATTGTAAGCACCACCTTTTGTATCAGGTATATTAGCATCAGGATGTTCTTTTATAATTTCCCGGGTGTTTACACGCGAGCCTTCTCCTTCGAGGTTAGTAACAAATAAAGTATTGTCTTTAATTTCTATTCCCGATGGATACGTTTCAGTAGGAATGAAACCTTTAATTTTATTTTCGCCATTTCCGTTTGAAGACACTTTGTTCCCAAGGTGGATAACTGCAATTGCATTATCTAATCCGTTGGCTACATATAAAGTAGTATCGCCGTTACCCAAAGCTAAAGCTCCTGGAGAATCGCCGATGAATCCATTGTTTCCGGGGAATAACTTTACAGGTATGGAATCAATAGCATTATCAGTTCGTGTATCTATAACTGTTATATTATCACTGTTTCCGTTGGATACATATACAAAATGATTATCACTGCTATGAATAATTTTATTTGGATGTAACCCAACTTTGATTTCTTTAAAAAGTGTGCCATTAAGATCAAAAACAGATACCGTACCATTATTTATGGCTCCTGTAACAGGATTTACAAAGGCTGCACCATAAGGAACTCCTGCAGTTTCCTGCTGAGAACTATCTGATGGCATAGCGCCACCCCAGTTGCTTAGATAAATTTTATCTTTTGAAATAGTGATACCATAAGGCGCCACTCCGGTTGGTTTTGTCCAGATGGTTTCCTGGTTTTCCAAATCTATTTTTACAATTTGATTGTTGCCATTTAAAACTACGTATAGATAATCATGGCCTTCTTCGTTATTAATGGCCAATTCATTGGGCAATGCTAAAGGGGAATCCCCTTCCGGTTTAAAATCAAAAATATGATCGATGGAAATATGATTTCCATCCCATTTAGCCTGCATTACATAAGAATTTCGGCTATCGGCGGTGCTCCATAAAATAAAAGTTTTTCCTCCTGTTTGCCAAACCTGGATTCCGGAGTAAGTACTCTTAAGTCCTGCAAATTTTCTTTCATCTCTATAATTAAATTTGGCGATAACTGATCTTTTTTTAATGTCAATGATCACTATTCCGTTTCGCCCTTCTACAGCCAGCAAGTCTGATCCGGGAATCAATTTTACATCTAAACTGTGATTTTCGAGTTCAGTATTTCCCCAGGAAACAACACTACCCGCAGGATTAATGATCCTGTTGAAAGGCATCAAAACAGGAAGAACATTATTGTTTAAAGTGCTGTCGTCATAAGAAGAATGTTGAATCACTTGTTCGCTATCCGTTGTTGTTTTTGCTATATGGGAATAATGACAGGAACTGATTATAAAAAATAGAATAATCATGCTGATTCGAAAAGGATTTATTTTTACCATAAATTTTTTTAAAATGTATTTTTACATTTAAAGGTTTAAAATTAAATGTTTTTTAAAGAAAATTTTTGCTGAATCGGTTTTATTAAAAATTTTGAAACAGGAATCTTATTTGTTGATTGTAGGATTACAATTATATTTTTGATCAATCAAATGAATTATTAATCTTAAAAAAATAAATTATAATGAAACGCATTAAATTGTTATTATGTATGGGATTATTTTTATCTCTGATTGTGCCATCTTTAAAAGCCCAGAAAGATTCTATGAAAAACGAATTGAACGAAACCAATGACTGGCCTAACCTTCGCCGTTACAGAAGTGAAAATGCACAACTAAAACCCGAAAAAAACAGGGTGGTATTTATGGGCAATTCCATTACAGATGCATGGCTAAATGTAAGCCCCGATTTTTTTAAAACGCATCCTTCTTATATAGATCGTGGAATCAGTGGGCAAACGACGCCTCAAATGCTTATCAGGTTCAGGCAGGATGTGATAGACCTGCATCCGAAAGTAGTACTTATTTTAGCAGGCATCAATGACATTGCAGGAAATACAGGACCGTCCTCTCTTGATATGATTGAAAATAACCTGGCTTCTATGGCACAGCTCGGAAAGGCTAACGGTATTAAAGTGATTCTTTGTTCTGTTCTCCCGGCTTATGATATTCCATGGAGAGCGGGTATTGATCCGGTTCAAAAGATTATTGATCTTAATAAATGGATAAAAGAATTTGCACATAAAAATAATTTCATTTATCTCGATTATTATTCTGCTATGGTTGATGAAAGAAAAGGTTTGCCGGCAAAATATTCCAAAGACGGAGTTCATCCTACTGCCGAAGGGTATGCAGTGATGGAACCAATGGCGGTAAAAGCCATCAGACTTGCGATTGGGAAAAAATAATTGAATAAAAATTATTTTAAAATTTTATATTTTGTTGCCTGTAAACGTATATTCATAAAATATATATTTTTATTAATGCAACAAAAATTAGATTTGTCTTGTCTTATCTTATACCGAAACTTTAATCTATGTTTTATAGATTTTAGAGGGCTCGTCGAAAAAATTGTTTTAAATAATTAACATAGATGAAAATAGTTTTGTTTTTTTTATTCAGTTTGTTTTTCCTGCAATCTTCTTTTTCCCAGGGTATGGAGAATAATTCTTTAACCGATCTACAGTTGAAAAATGCAATTCATTTATACAATCAATTTACAGATGGAAATGCACCCATATATAATGGCCCTCAATATATTTATTACAATTTCAAGATGGAAGGAAATCCATATTTTATATCAGGAGACTATTCAAAGGGCTGGGTAGGATATAACGGTCGCGTGTATGAGCCGGTTTCTATGTTTTATGATATTGCAAGGAATCAATTAGTTATTTTAAATGCCGATGGGATAACAAATATTGAAATGCACAATGAATTTGTAGATAGCTTTCATTTATGGGGTCACACTTTTATTTCTCTTAAAGAAGACCAGAAACAAAATCTGTACAATACCGGCTTTTACGATTTATTATACAATGGCAATATTCAACTTTTGGCAAGAAGAATTAAAACTTTTCAGGACAATATACAGAACCTGGTAGTCGTAAGAGTTTTCTATAACGGGGACCGTTTCTATATTCATAAAGATGGTATCTATTATTTGGTAAGCAACAAAAAAGATGTGTTCCGTTTATTTGCAGATAAAATACATGACATAAAAAAAATGATGCGCAAAAAGCATCTGAAACTAAGGCACAATACATTTGAAAGTTCTTTGGAAAAAGTAACTGCATTTTATGACCAACTCATTCATTAATATGAAATCCGTAACCAATTTAATAGTTACATTAATTGTATTATTTACAACATCATCAACCTTTGCTCAACAATCCGGTGATAACCTGATTTCAGGCAGTTTTCATGAAGCTACTTTTTATGAATTTGTACAAAAAATAGAAGCCCAAACTAATTATCATTTTTTTTATGATCCTTCCCAGTTTGATAGTACCACCATTACTATTTCTGTAAACAAAGCGCATTTGGCTTCTGTATTAGATAAAGTATTCAGTAATACCCAATGGCGTTATACAATTGATAAGAAAAATCAAATTTTTATTACCAAAGGTTTTTCTCTCGCAATTGATTTGCCCTATGGTTTTTTTAATGGGAAAGAAGATACCACTGAGTTGATTACTAAAAATGAATCCGGAATCTCAAATTATATGAATCGTCCCAC
>Ga0307372_10006914_pt1 | contig 16425 bp, 23 predicted proteins | sample OX1MG_FD_202533 | JGI IMG/M metagenome (GOLD analysis project Ga0307372, IMG submission 202533) | Soil microbial communities from Risofladan, Vaasa, Finland - OX-1 | ecosystem: Environmental > Terrestrial > Soil > Coastal area > Acid sulfate soil | place: Finland: Risofladan, Vaasa | collected... | reverse complement strand
CCAAACAGATGAACATGTTGGCATTGGTCGGTTGCGTGCCACCTGTACCAATGTAGACGTTGTAGCTGGTGGCGAATGGCTGGCCCTGGAAGGTGAGGGCAATCGATCCGGTTGCGCCGGTGACAGCCACGGATATGATGGCCGATGGTGTCGTTTCGCCATTGCTGCTAACGGCTGCGACCTGTATCCAATAGGTGGCCGTCGCAAGCGAGCCGCCTGATGCGCTGGCCGTTGCCAGCACTGCGGGCGGTACATGCAGCGAACTTGCGCCGTTGATCAGCCAGTTCTCTTCCTGCAATTTGAGCGCATAGAGCGTATCCAGTTTGGCACGCGCCATGAGGTCGCCTTCCAATGCGCGTGAACGCCACTGCGATTGAAAGGTTTGTGTCTGAGGCTGCCAGATCGTCTGATAGCTACTCTGATACGATTGGATGTCGTAGGCCGGTGTGACCATCGAGGTCTGCCCATCAGTAGAACCGCCGAGGCCGCTCTGACCGAACGGGCCGGCATTTACGCCGCCATAGTAGAACAGGCTCAGCACGCTCTTCCAGTGTTCGATGTCGGTTCCCTTGCCCACGACACGCGCAATCATTTGTGAGAAGGCGCATTCCGTGGGGAAGATGCGGATAGACGGTGTTTCCAGCACGTAGGGCGTAAAGCCGGTGCTGGTGCTGATCGCACGCTTAATGCTGGCCTCTGTCTGCGCAACGGTGTCAGCATTGAGCTTGCTGAGGAACGATGAGATCTGATCGCGGCTGATCACCGCGCCGCTGGAGCGCACGGTGTCAGGCGTTTCCAGCATCGTTCCTGGCCGGTGCTTATTGAGCGTCAACTGATCGTCCGGTATGCCATAGGCATTGGTGCTGCGCATGATCGCGTCAGGCTGGCCGGACTTTGCGGCCATCGCCTTTTCGAGTTCAGCGACGCGCTTTTCGAAATCTGTGGCGGATACTGCCATGTAATTAACCTCCATTAGCGATCTTCTGCACAAGAAGATTCGCTTCTATTTGAGCGTTGTGGTCTTGAATAATGCCCTGTTTGATGAGCAATTCCACAAACGGGGCGTACTGCGCAGCCAGTTGCTGCGGCTGCATCGGCGCTGGCGCTGCGCCGCGCATATTGCCGGTATTCACCACGGGGCCGCCGCTCTGAGCGCGGTTTGCATAGCTCTCGGTTGTCTCCTGTACCTTCGCCAGTGCGGAGCGTACCTCAGTCAACTCGGATTTCAAGCCTGCGACTTCATCCAGGCGTCGGGTGATATCGGGTGCTGTATTATTTTGTGCAAGCAGCGCGGCTATCGCGCCGTAGCGTTGCACGGTGGGTTGTAATGCCTGTTCAATGATGCGTACAATCGTGGGCTTGAGCGACGCTTCTACGTCGCCAGCGCCGCCCTGGTCGCTGTCCGTGTCCAGTTCAGGCACGATATCGATGTCGCCGTCCTGATCGGGATCGAGCGCGAGGCTTACCGCCTGACAGGCCGGGCAATTGCACATGTCCGCGCTGGTTTTGGCGGCTTGGAGCGAATGTATCATCGATTGATGCGCCTTGCCAGCCGTGGCGGCGCTGATCGCCTTGCCAGCGCGGGTGTCCGTTGGTTGCGAGTTTTGTTGAGATTCATCGGGCGTATCATCGATAATTTCGGTTGCCACGCCGTCAGCGCGCACGATCATGATGTTAGCGTCAGGATTGGAAGGATTATCAACGAGGCTGAGTTCAACGAGATTGTATCCCGCCAGCACAGGCACTTCTTTTCCATTGATTGCGCGCTTTTCCCAAATACCCTTTTTTGCGCCGATACTTGCGCCAGCGAGCGTTCCATCGAGAACCTTCTGCCAGGTGTCCTCCGCGCCGCGTGAGACCCGCAAGGTCACGTCAATAGCGCGTTCCTGGTCATTCGGTATCCATTGCACAGCGCGCCCTACGGCTTTGGTCGAATCGTGCATCTCGCGGATGTTGCCACGCCATTTGCTGAATGCCTCTTTACTGGCTTCATAGTCAAAGACCGTTCCGTATGTATCTAATGCCTCCGACGTTGCTCTGACAACAACTTCGCGCTTCTCGCGGTCAATGCGAATGATCGGCGCGTACAGTTGCAATTCAGCAGGCATCGAGCGCAAAATATCCGGTTCGTCTGCACGATCCGCGTGGGTATGGTGGTGATCAGCGTCTCCATCGTGGCTGTGTTCGTGGGCGTGATTCTCATCACCGCCCTGGCTGCCGAACGCCGGGTGTGCATGGCTGTGTGAGCCGCTAAACGGATCATGCGAACCGTCCGCGCGGATAATAGTAGCTTCATCCATTCGTTGTTTCTCCTCATCCTGCCACGATTTAGGCAAGGTAAAGCCCTTGCGTTTGGCAATGGCAATCGCTTTTTTCTTCACCGCAGCCGGATCGGCGGCATGACCGATGAGATGCGCCGCGGCGTCCAGATGCTCTTGACTGTCAATCGGAAAGGATTGATCAGGCCCGGCGAAATCGCTGTCGTCGATCTGATCGCGCTCTTTTTGGGATAATGCCATCAATGCACCTCTTCTATCGTACAGACACAATTGCCGTGATTCGGCGTGTAGAGCGCGCCGCTGTTGAACGGCTTGCCAACTTCCACTTTTTGGCCGTCGTTGCTCAGGCACGAATCACAGCAGTTCGGGTGGCTATGCCAGATGTACGCCTTGACGCCCTTTGCCTTATCGTCGGCAACTTGTTTCAAGGTTGCCGGATCGGCCTGTTGCCACGCGCCAACCGCCGCTAGGACTTCCGGGGATGATTGCGCCGCCCGTTCAATTGCAAATATCCCTTTGACATCCTCTGCTGTAAGGCATGATCCGAGAGCGCGGGTAATACGCTCGTGCGATTCGCCAGGGATAGCGTCACTGGCAAACGGGCGGATAGGTCGGTTGTGTTTGACATCATCGACGGCGCGATCGCGCCATCGGCGATAATCCATTTGCGCCATTCTCTGTACGCCAGAAGCGCCTTTTTCCACGGGTTGACCCTTGCCAGCCGGACCTTTTCCTTGCGCTGGCTTGCCACTCGTTTTCTCATCTGAACTTTCCTCAGTTTCCTCATCATCATCTCCACTTGGTTGTTGCTGCTGTCCTGCTGACTGCAAGCCGGATAATTGCGCCTGTACTTGCGCGTCGCGGAGCGCGTCATTCGCGAGATCGGAAATCACAAACGGGCCCGATTTCGTCATCACGAACGGCGGGACATTCAAATCGTCATACACCGGCAAATGCAGCGCCTGCGCGGCTTGTGTAGGGCTTTGAATGCCAGAGAGGACAAGCGTGTTGTACGCCGCCACATTGGCCTGGAAATCTTCTGCTTGCTCGAATCCCTTGAACTTGACGATAAAGCGCGTCTCATTGAAATATTTGCGCAGTACCATCGTCAACAAGTCTTCATACCTGCTGACAAGCGGGGCCATCGTGCGCCGGTACGTCACGTTTTCCTGGCTATCACCTGAACTCTTGTTCACGTTTTCCGTAAATCCAAGTTCAGCCATTGTCAGGCCAAAGGCGCTAGCGGTCACGTTCATGAGGAATGTATCCATCAGCGTTTGTTGTGTCGCCTGGGTGATCGGATCATCGGTCGCGACGTGAACAAAGCCTTTTGGCAATACTTTCAAGCGGGCGCGCGCCATGTCGTTACCAGCCATGAGCGCGTTCAGGTTGATCTCAAATTCTTCCAGTTGATCTTGTGTCCAAGGCGAATCACTTGGAATCTGGATGAAGCCAGCCGGTACGCTTCCCTCAGTGAATTTCAGCAAGTCCTTTGATTGCTTGCGCAGCGCCTGGTTCGCGCGCATCAGGACTTTCTCGACGCGCGACGTGCCATACAAGCCGTTCGTCTTCTCGGTTTCGATCATGTAGATCAATTCATTGGTAGATAGCCACGCCGCGGGTATGCCGCCATACAAATATTGCTCATAGGCCGGAAACGGCGGCTCAGGCCGTCTACCGCGATCATCGACGAGCGGCTTGATCGTGGCGGCGTCGAGTATCTCCAGCGCGTAGAGTGAGCCGTTATTCGCAAGGCGCGGGTAGATCGCCAGCGCGTCAATCTCCAATTGCTCTTTGACCGCCAGACGCAGCCACGATTTGATGTCATGCTGCTTGTCAGGATACGAAAACCAGTCCTGATAGAACGCGATGTCTTTTGTGTATTTCGACATGTCCAGGTCTTCGGTTTGCAGTTCAGGACGGAGTTCAATCGAGAGTCCAAGTTTGCTGACGTAATCGAGCCACACCTGCACGCAAATCTGGAAACCATCATAGATTCTGGCAAGGGCGCGGAGATCATCAAAGCTGTATTCCTCTTCACCGCGCGGGATCATGCTGATATTGCCGCCAACAGGGAATGACCATTGACGCGGCCCGGCTGGCGGTGTAATGCCAGGAATAGGCATAAGCGGCGCGCCGGGGGCGTACAGCGGCGTGGCGGTCAGCGGGTTTTGTGGCGACATGCCTTGATACATCAAGTCCATAATGGCTTGATCAGCGGGTATGAACTTTGAGGCCGGAGAAAGCGGCATATTGCCCTGCTGTGTGAGCGTCGCCAGAATCTGAGCGGCGCGTGAGTCTGAGCCACCTAAGCGCGTCGGATCGAACCGCGACGGCTTGAGTTGCTGCTGTATCGTGGCCTGCGCGGCCTGAACGTTTGGCGGCGGCGTCGCAATGATCGGCTGTGTACCATTCACGAAACCCTTGAATCCCGCGCGTAACCTCTGACCGAGAGAAGGCTTAGATTGCATTCATCGCCTCCTGTCGTCTCGCCTCGCGGTATGCTAAGCGTCCTCTGATTTCATCCATTGGATCGGGCGTCGCTTGCTCTTCACAGGCCATGCTTGCGTCATCTACCTGATCATCATGGTCTCCAAGAGGGAATTGCAACAATTCGCGCTCGTAATCGACGAGCCAGCTTGCGCCTTTCAAGTGGTAGACCATGCCAGCCTCATATTGCACAGCGGCGGTTGTGGCCCTGGCAACTTTATCCTTCACCGGCTTGAACTCGCGGATAGCCAGGCCGCGTTGCCGGAGCTGCTGAACAAGAGCCAACTGATAGGCGACGCTTTCAATCAGCAGATAGGACAGGCCGTGTTTCTGATACAGCAGCATCGCTTGTTGCTGCTGTTCAGGATTATCCATGTGAGCGCGGACTACATCAATCAGCAGCAATTCTCGCTTACGAGTGACCGCCCATATAGCAAAGACGGTATAATCCGCTGTTTGCTTTGCGGAGATCGCGAGGTCGCCTGTGCCGAATTTCGTACATACCGACTTCATGACGCGCTCGACCTGGCCGTCTGGCTTTTCCAGTTCGTAGTAGTCGCCCTGGTCGCTACAGTAGCGCAGCCAGCCTTGCTTGAACGTTCCGCCCTCGGCTGGCACTGGTCGCTGTTGATATAAAGCTGCATAGCCGATAGAGCCATGTCGTCGCCTTGCGCGGTCAAGATAAGCGCGATTGAAGCGATCAGGCCACAAAAGCTCGCCTTCCTCTTTGCGCCAGTCGCGCCAGATCGGCGTGATGCATGGCGCGTGTGCCTCAAATTCAGTGGCTAAATTGAGGTGTGTCCAGTCCTCGCCAGTTTCCCCATCTAAAATAAATCCTGACACATCTTTGGCGTGTATGCGCTGTCCAACAACTACCATTGCAGATCGTTGCGGATCGTTCAGGCGCGTGTACCAAGTGTCCTGAAACCACGCCAGCGCGGATTCGCGCACGACATCACTCTCTTTTTCATCGATAGCATGGGGATCATCGACTAAGAGCGTATCGCCGCCCTCGCCAGTTGTGGAGCTACCTACCGACACCGCTTGCCTGTAGCCTTGCCGCGAGTTCTCAAACTTGATTTTCGTCTTCTGATCGCGTGCCAGGGTAAAGATGTGGCCGTAGCGTGCCTGAAACCAGGGAGACAGGATGAGGCGACGGCATGTCACATTGTCGCGTATCGCTAACGAGAGTGCGTAGGAAGCGCAGAGCCAGCGGTGCGACGGGAATTTGATCCACGACCAGACCGGCCATAGCACAGAAATAATGGTTGATTTCGCGTGGCGCGGCGGCATGTTCACCAGCAGCCGGGTGATCTCGCCATTGGTGATCGCTTCCAGGTGAAGCGCGATGGCGTCGATATGGCGGCCAGGGACAAACGGACGGCCTGGCACAACGACAGGCCAGGCGTCTAAAATAAATTGTGAGAGTGAGATGTCTTCGGCTTTCGCTCGTTCAAACTCTCGTTTGTTGTCTGGCAGCAACGCGATCATTTAACTCTTCTAGCTCCGCTCGTTCATCGGGTTTCAACAGCCGTAAATCGAAAGTCACCGTGTACATACGATTTTGTTCCTGCTCTGCCAGCTTTGCCTCAAGCTCCGCTATGCGCTCTACCAATTGCGCCGTCTGGATCGTGGTGTTGATCACCGTCTTTGCCGCCTCCACCTGATCGCGCGGTATGGTAAGCTGCGCGGTCATGTGGCGATCCAACGTCTGGACGGCCTTATCGAATTTCAGTTGGAGCGAGGTGAGGGAACGATTCAGAACCTGCTTGCGCGCCGTCTCATACGCCTGCTGAAACACGGGCAACTTGAACCAACGGTAGATGGTACTCTCGTTGACCTTGCAATCGGTTGCAGCGTCGGCGATGGTTGCGCCCCGCAATAAAGCGGCAATAACGCGCTCTTGTTTGGCGGTGAGACTCGCATTTTCTGGCATGAGTTGTTTCGGAACAAGTAGGGGAAATGTGGGAGGTGTTCTCACTATTCGATAGCCACCCCGGACACATCCACACATCCCACATCTACCGAATAGCTTAACAACAGTATAACCGAAAAGTTATGAGAACACAAGGAAAACACGGGCGCGCGACGGATAGGAAAACTCAGGGGGAAAGTCGCGCGCTCACTGGTATAACGAGCCAGTTATGCACAGGGGAACAAGCGTCAATCTTGTGTAACATGTTACACAAGATATCGGCACGATCAATGCCGTTGGCTCGGAATACCAACGGCATTGATTCGTGACCTTCGATTACTGGTTGGGTAATACGAGCGCGGCTCCCGCGCTCATCGACAGTATACAATCCGCGCTACGATTTGTCTATATCTATTGAGACGCAGCCGGGGCGCAAATATCAAATCGTCGATTGAGAAACGGTTACGATTCGGCGCGGCTGGTTGAGAAATCTCCCCCTTGCAATTTTGCGCGCGGTTTGGTATACTGGTTAGGTATGGTTACGTACACAATCAAACATTGGAGGTAAAAGCGCATGAGCGCGCTCGCTATGACAGATGAACGAGTTTACACCGTCCAGGAAGCGGCGGACTGGTTGCGCGTCAACCCGCGCACGATTCGCAAAATGATCAGGGATAAGAGACTTTCGGCTTATCGTGTTGGCGGCGCGCGTTTTGGCGAATACCGCATTACTGAGAGCAGCTTACAAGCGCTGCGAACAGATCAGCAACCCAAAGAAGAGGAATAGGCAAAAAGATTGCCTGCTATCATACAGCAGGCAATCCAAAAGGTGTTCAGGATTTCAAAAACACTCGCAACCAAAACACACGGTGATCATAACATAGTCTACGCTAGCCTCTACCGTTCGGGCAATGTAGCTAGTGTAGCGGATGTCACACGATGTGTCAAGTTGCAGTGGGGAGGAACAACTCGTGAAGAAGAACCTACGCAACGCACAATTTTATAGCAAAGGCGCAATGGAACGCCTCGTGGCCGCAATCGGCGAGATCGAGCGCGCGGCTGGCGACGCAGCCACAAGCGAGAAGGATCGCGCGAATCTTTTTGAGATTCGCCAATGGCTGCGGCAAACGGGCAGCGACGCGCGCGAAACCGAAAAGCGCATTGAAGAGATGCTACAAACCATCCGTTTGCGCGAGGAGAGCGAGGCTGATCATGCCTGATCTCTCTGACGATCCGATGCCAAAAGATGACATCAAAATATCTCTCAAGATGAAGCCGCAAGATTGCTGGGTGGGGGTCTTCTGGGAAAAGAGAGAACTTTTTCCCTGGCATTACCACCATCGCTGGCGATGGGACGTGTGGATATGTCTTGTGCCGATGCTACCAATTCATATCCAATGGACACGAACAGAACGGGAGGCCGCGCATGGCAACTAACGGCCTCTCTGACGCGGCATGGGCGCGCCGATTTGCTGCATACCAACGACATACACCGGATATGATCTCGCGGCATGACGCGCTATCTGATGAATTGATCATGCTGCTAGAGCAGGGCGCGATCACCGTCGAGCAGGCGCTGGCGGCGTGGTATCCCGAAGTCGTCGCACGCGACGAAACCGGAGAACTGGCGGTGGCGGGATGAGCGACCAGCTCCAACTATTCGACTTGCCTGAGCCGTATTCACAACTTCCCTGGGTTGGTGAAACCGCGCCTAAACGGGAAGAGCCAAAGCGCGATGAGAATCCGTGCATCGCGCTGTACGGCCCCGGGCCCGAGGGCAAGCGATGTAAGGATTGCTTGTGGATAGCCGGTATCTGCAAGTCGAAAACTTACTACAAGTGCAAGCTCCGTGAGAACACGCACGGCAAGGCCACCGATCACAAGCTGCGCTGGCCGGCCTGTGGCAGGTTTGAAGAGCGGTCAAAGGCTATCCCGCTCTATGACGGGAGGGGATAATGACCGACCAGCAAGACGCCATGCACACGCTGGCATGGGAAAAGATGCAAGACGCCACAAAGTGCAGTCCAGAAATGGCGACGCTCCAGATCATCTGCACGGAACTGCGAACGACAGATGATTTGCAAGCAACCATTGAACAGATAGAGCGGTTCGCGTTCGATGAGGGGTTACTGGAGAAGTACGAAGACCTCGAAACCTACAAATGGTTTCTCAGGGAAGCGAGAAAGATAGAGAGAGAAACAATTGGAAAAGCAACGCAGTAAGCCAAAGCCTGAGCCGAAGCAGGCGAATCTGAAAAACTATCGCGCGCGCACGGATAACGCCTTTGATGATATTCAACATATCCTGGTTTCCCACGGCGCGAAATCGCTCACCTTCGACTATGACCAGGGCCGCGCGGCGGGAGTAACCTTTGTGATCGTTGTGCGCGGGGAGCGGCTGTCTTTCCACATGCCAGCGCGGGTGCAAAATGTGGAGCATCTGCTGAGCAAACAACAGCACTGGCGGCAACCGATCACGGAAATCCATAAGCAGCAGGCGTACCGGACGGCCTGGGCCAATATCCGCGACTGGCTGGCCGCGCAAATGGCTTTAGTCGAAACCGAGATGGTACAGATGGAGGAAATCTTTCTTCCCTACCTGCTGACGCCAACCGGGGAATCATTGTTTTTCGCGATGCAGGAGCGGCAATTCTTGTTGCCAGCGCCTGAAAAGAAATAGGGGGATAGCGGTGCTGACAGCAGAAATGCTCTATACCGCCTGGTATCAGGCATACCAGGAAAAGATTAGCGAACCGCTTAAAAACGCGGGTATTCCCGCTTTGAACTACCCGACCTGGAAGCAAATGCAAGGTCAACAGCATATCAATTCCAATGCGAGAAGAGAAATCGCGCTCTATGAGCGCATGGCCGAATTAGCGAATGCTCAGATGGGCATCTGGGCAACAAGTGGAAGTGTGGAGGAGTGAAGTGAGTAACAGTAGATACACGTTCAATGGGTTTGAACAAGCGAATACGACGCCTGTTCCTGATGTGCTATTTGATCAATTGCTGCCCTATCTGAACGAGGCACAATTAAAAGTCATGCTCTATATCGTTCGCAGAACAGCCGGTTTTAAGAAGACAGAAGACGCTATATCTCTCAAACAATTCCGCTATGGCATTACTACCAGAGACGGCAAACAACTTGACGGCGGTTGCGGACTCAAGAATATGACCTCAATTATCAAGGCACTCAACGATTTAGAGCAAATGGGCTGTATCGAAAGCGAGAAACGCGAAAGCGCAGAGGGTGATGCTGCAACCACGCTTTACCGTGTCCGTTTCGTGGGTACTACGCGAAACGGAGTACCCACTACGCGAAAAGTAGTACCTACTCTTTCAAACGGAGTAGGGGTACTACGCGAAACGGAGGACGGTACTACGCGAAACGGAGTAGGGGTACTACGCGAAACGGAGTCACAAGAAACAGTACTACAACAAACAGATTCACAAGAAACAGTACTACAAGGGGATACGAGCGATGCTGAGGCATCGGCTTGCGCATCCCCCGCCGATGTCGCTCTCTCAGAAATTGCTCTTGAGGAAGATACCCCTACCGAGAAGGCGGTCGCTGTCGTTGCACAGCCCCCCATGCAACAGCAGATCGCGCCCGCAAAGCGTGAATCCGCTAAACAGCAGAAACCTTCTTCCCGTCTCTCAGGCGGCGTGCAGTCCACTGACGTTGTGAGCCGTCAAGCTGCACGCGCGCCGGGGCTGGCATATTCGCCAGAGGCCAGCGCGATCATGGATCTATGGGATAGCACCTTTTCGCGCTCACAGCCACGCACGCCTGCGAACTGTGAGGCGGCTGCGCAGCTGGTAGCGAGTAACCCTACTGCTGAGGAACTATCCACATGCCGGAAGTGGCTCTTCACAACCGATGATCCGAAGCGGCCCTGGTTTCGGAAAAAAGGCGTCGCGCTGGCGGATGTGGCGAAAAACTTTAGCAATTGGCAATCGCTCCAGGATGCCGCGCCGCGCAAGCCGAAAGAAGAGGAAGAAGACCCCTATAGTTGGGACGCGATCATGCGCCGCCAACGTGAACGCGAAGCCGAGGAGGCATTGGTATGATTCAACACAATGGGAAAATCTATCCCGTCTTACCGCCCTACGATCCGGCTGAACAGGCCGCGAAACGCGAGGCTGTCAAAAATAGGGCGTCCGCCGCGAAATGTTACACCTGGCTTGGCACGCCAGATGATGAGTTGGCTAGCAAAACGTTTGACGACTACGATCCAGCGCGCCAGCAGGATGATCGCGCGCGCTTTGCCAGCACAAAGCGCCAGGTCATGACCTATGCAGATCGCATTGTCGTCGCGTTCTCACAGCAGCGAATCGCGCTCGACAATCTCATCCTGCGCGGCAACTACGGAACCGGCAAAACCCATCTCGTCGCAGCGATCTGCAACACGCTGCGCAGCGCCAACGTCCCCTGCCGCTTTTGCGCCGCGCCTGACTTGTTCACCGCGCTCTATGCCGCGCACTTTGACGATAAGCAGTCGATCATCCTGGAAGCGTCGGCGGCGGCGCTCCTGGTGCTGGATGATCTCGACAAAGTGCATGTGAGCGTCGAGAAGGACGGCGCGTACCAGAAAAAGACGCTCTTCGAGATCGTCAACCTGCGCTACCGGAAGCATCTCCCAACGGTGCTAACCACCAACGCAACCGGCGATCTCTCACAGTGGCTGGACGGCGCAACGATCAGCCGCCTGAGCGAACGTTTGACGACGCTCGACATGCGCGGACGCGATATGCGGATACGAAAATAGTTGCGTACATACGAAATGACAAGCGTTCAACCGGATGGCCGGTTTTGCGCTCTGAGAGGCGATTTTTGAACGAGACGTAGCGCAAGTGGTCATGAAGCCGAAAGCAGCAAATGTAACCGGTTTCATGGCACACAGAATTGATTGTAGCGCAGCCGGTATCCCCTGAAAGCCGGGAGGCGCGGAAAACGAGGAACACGATGAAGACAGGATGTGAACGATGTGGCGCGACACGGCCACTGGTGAAAGTGGAGATCAAGGCAGATGAACGGAAGCAAACTGCCTATCTCTGCCAGGAATGCGTCAATGCGGTGATCCGCGCCAACACTGCATGGCGGAAAGCAGCGAAATCGTAGCGCAACCAAATAAATAGCGGGGCTGCCAGCGCCCCTCTGCATTGCTGGCATATCCCCCTACCGGTACAACGGATAGGAGGTGAAACGGAAAGGAATTGTTAGGATGAGAAATAAGCTCATTGAAAGCGTCAAAGCGCAAATGAAAGAAGAGCGCGAAACGCGCGGAATACTCTCCGGTATTTCGTGGATCGTCATTGTGGCTGTCGTCGTATTCTGCGAGATCATGTATATCAAAATCATGATGATCGGGCTACCCTCCGGCCTGGTACAACTTGTGGCGATTGGCGGCGCGGTAGCGACCGGCGCAAGCGTGATCCTGCTCTACGCTGGCAAAGAATACTGGTTTAGTGGCAAAAAGCAGAATGCCGCCGCCTGGGTGTTTGCGGGCGTAGAAGTCACGGTACTTGTGCTAAATGTCCTACTGGCATTCAACTTTGATAGCCCGCAGCCGATCTTCCAAATCTGGAAACAAGCCTATCCCGCCGCTCCGGTCATTGCGCTGATCGGATGGGGATTTATTCGCTACTTCGATCAAACCAACGTCATGCGCCGTAAGCAACGCAAGCAGGAAGAGGAAGAACACGAAAGCGAACTCGACTATGATGCACTTGTCCATCAGAAGCGTATGGAAGTCAAAGAAAATTCGCTGGAGATGCTGGCAGAAAAGCTCCAGGACAAGATTGAATCCGCTTCACATCAAGCGGGCCTCGATGCCATTGCGGATCAGATTGCCAATAGCATTTTACGGGAGATTAGCGGTAAATCGCTCTTTAGCGCGAAACAACCGACCGTTATTGAGGGATCGGTACAGGCGCAACAAACCAGCCCTTTACAGCAACCCCAACTGGACACCCAGACCAGCCACGCGGGGACAAATGGGAACAAGTAGGGTCTGAAGAGGCGGGCAATTTTCCGGTAATTTCTGCGCAAGAAAAATTGCCGGAAAATTACCCAAAAATTACCCAAAAATTACCGCCTGTGCCTGCTGAACCAACGCCAGAGGCGGCGCGACAAAAACCGCGATTTAGCGGCAAAATCGGACGGCAACGCACGAATGACATGGTGGATGAGATACTCGATTACATTGTCCAGCGCGGTGATTCACCAAAAGGCTTGTCGCGCAAGATGAGACTTTACTACATGAGGCACGAACGATTAGAAGAAAGGCGAAAGCTGTATGCCAAAGAACGACGGGCGAATCAAACTCACAGAGATGCGGGAAAGATACTTCCATACCGCAAGCGGGCAAGTGGTCAATCTTGAGGATGCCAGCGCCGCCGATTTCGATGCCTGGATGAGTCAGTATCTCGACTTCGATGAAGATGTGGATCGGGCAGCATGGCCGCTCATCCTTCGTTGGCAGGCGGTCAATTTCGCGGTAAAAAACGGGCAATTTTTGGCCTTCGTCGATCCGCCTGAGAAGCGCGACGAGGCGATAGGGGAGTGAAAATGATTTACTACGGATTTGCACTGCTGTTCAGTGCCGTTTTCATCGGCTATGGACTGTGGCAACACTGGAATAGGAAAAGATAATGTGGCACTGGTTACATCTGGTTCGAGAAGCGATCTGCAATTCAGCAGACCATGAACGCCGCGCCCGTGACATGTACGAACGCGGGTTCGAGTTCGGGCGGTTCGAGAAAGCGACGATCTACGCGCAGCACTGCGAACGCCACGGCGTGAAGCTGCGCGAGGTCGCGCCCGGCGTCTTCGTCTGCCAGTTTTGCCAGGAAAAGGCGCTCCTGGCGGATATCGAGCGGCATACTGAGCCGATCATCGACGAACGGCCGCTGTTCAGTTACTTACGCCAGCAGCATCAGGCCGTTGGCGCGGAAACAGAAAGACATAGGGCAATATGGAAAGGGAAGTAGGCATGTGGTGGGAGGATACGCTGTTTTTCTTTGCGGTGTTTGGCCTGCTGATATTCATCAGCATGGTGATGCTCAGCATCTTAGTTGCTGGCATCACGATCCATGACGCAATAGCGCAGGCGCGGTACAAGCGCGCTCAGGCACAAAAGACGGCGGTGCTACACGAAGCGGAGGCGGTAGCAGCTACCGCCTGGGCCGCTCAGAGAGATTCCGGTTGATGAGTGCGCCGCTTAGCGCGCCATTTCGCACGCTGGCTAGCCACATAGTCATCAAAGGTTGCGTAAGGATGAATCTCCTTTTTAGGCGGGGCAACAGCATCAATTTCTTGGGTATTATACAGCGACGTATACGCATCGATAGAGAGGCTTTTTGTGAGAACACCACGCCGTTTCATTTGCCGTAAATCATCGGTTGTTACCACAAAGCCAACGCGCTCTGAGAGGCGGCGCGCCGCTTGCAGGGCAGGGAGCCATTCATCGAGTTCAGTCATGCAACATCCTTTCAAGAATTATCTGATATCAAATATACGACATTCTGAAAAATTCGTCAAGAATTCATCCCAAAACCCCTTGACATTGTATCTGATATCAGATACAATACGTATATACCAAATACATTTCAAGGGGGTTCTCAAAATGACTCGCAACCAACAAAAGACACTCGATACACTGATCGCTTCCCATCGCATCGTTCGCATTGAACACACCGAACAGGCTATCATCCGCTGCACAGCCCGCTTCGATCTGCCAAACGGCATCAAGGCTGGCGACGTCTTCTACCTCGTGCGCAGCGATAGCTACGCTGGCTACTACTATTTCGTTCGCTGGAACGCCGTTGCCTGGGATTGCTCTTGTCCATCGGTCAAGCCCTGCAAACACCAAACCAGCGTCAACAGCGCGGTGATCGCGCGCTGTGAGAAGGCCAAAGCGCCAAAGCCACTGGCAGCATTCGAGTTGCCATCGGACAAAGGCTTCGACATGAAGCGCGAACAGGAAAAGATCAACGCTTTCCTGGCTCGTGCGGAACAGGCAAAGATTGTGAAGAGTTGGGAAACCGCGCCGCTCAATGGACAGCGCGGCTTCGCATTGATGCGATAGGAGATGAGATGAGATACTGCATCACCTTTACCCTGCACGGGAAAGTTAAAATCTGGAAAACGATCGCTGTCTCTCAGCAGGTAGCAATCCAGAAATTTTGGATTGCCTATCCGATGGCAAATGAACATATCCAATGTCAAAAAATAGGAGAGGCAGCATGATCACGATGTCTACGTTCGCTCCAAGTACATAAAGGAGATTCACATGACACAAGCATTAGTCCAGTTCAACCCCGATCAGGTCAAGATCATTCGTGATACCGTCGCCAAAGGTACGTCCGCCGATCAATTCGCGCTCTTCATTGAGGTCTGTAAAGCGTCTGGCTTAAATCCGTTCGCACGGCAAATTTACGCCGTGGTTAGAGGCGGTGTGATGAACGTCCAGACCTCTATCGATGGCTACCGGCTCTTAGCAGAGCGCAGTGGCAAGTATGCCGGTCAAATCGGCCCTGAATGGTGCGGTGAGGACGGCGCATGGAAAGATGTGTGGCTGGAAGATAAACCGCCCGTAGCGGCGCGTGTGGGCGTGCTACGCAAGGATTTTGAACGGCCTGTGTGGGGCGTCGCAAAGTACAAATCCTACTTTGTCTCTACCAATTCGCTCTGGCAAAAAATGCCGGATACGATGCTGGCGAAATGCGCGGAGGCGCTGGCGCTGCGCAAGGCGTTCCCATCTGAGATGTCCGGTGTTTACACCAAAGAAGAAATGGATCAGGCAGATCGCGATCAGGTGATTGATGTGCCTGCTGTCGTTGTAGAGGCGATTCCTGAGCAACCATCTTCTAAGCCGTCTGCAAACGGTAAGGCCGCGCAACCCGCCCGTCAGGACGCCGATCCGGCTGCTGTAGAGCGCGTTCGCGCGCTGATCGGACAGACCTTTGGTTTTGCTGATAGCGACTTTGAGGCACGTTGGGAGAAATGTAAGAAATTCGTATTGAAGGTGACTGTTGCCGATCCGAACCTCCAGCCCGCGCAACTTGAAGCATTGTCGCGCTACGCAATGGCACAAGAGAAGCAAGCCGCGCAATCGAGCGGCAAATAGTCGAGCAGCCGGGGATGGTGATCATCCCCGGCATGGAGGAAACAATCATGTACATCCACGCGCGAACCAAAGAGGAACCATGCCACATCGATCACTGCGATAGGATGACTGATGAGGTATGTGATAATTGCGGGCAAGCGACGTGCGAACAGCACCTGCACGAGCGCCCGCATGAACAGCAATATTGGTGTAGTGACTGCGTTGCCAATGGCGGCGCGATCATCCTGTAGGAGGATAAACATGAAACTGGCAATTATCGATCTTGATGGCGTGATCGCCAACGCCGAGGCGCGCTTTGCCGCCGCAGAACTGGCAAAAGAGCAATGGTTGATGGAGCGACAAAAGGGCTTGCCCTATGCTGTCGATCAGCGTGTGGAGAAATCAGCAACCGATGTCTACTGGCGCGCTGTGTTCAATCCGGCAAACGTGCCACTGGACACGCTTATAGACGGCGCTCGAGAGGCCCTAAACGCGCTGAGGGCGAGCCGCCCACTGATCGTACTGACGAGCCGCCCTGAAGCCATGCGCGGCGCAACCGTGCGATGGCTAGTCGATCACGACATTTTGTTTTTCGCGCAACACAGCGCGGCGCTCATCATGAAACCGAGCGC
>Ga0307372_10006913_pt1 | contig 16426 bp, 14 predicted proteins | sample OX1MG_FD_202533 | JGI IMG/M metagenome (GOLD analysis project Ga0307372, IMG submission 202533) | Soil microbial communities from Risofladan, Vaasa, Finland - OX-1 | ecosystem: Environmental > Terrestrial > Soil > Coastal area > Acid sulfate soil | place: Finland: Risofladan, Vaasa | collected... | reverse complement strand
TGCGAACAACCATCGCTTCGGCCTCGATAGCGGCGTGCTGATCAAGGACAACCATATCGCCGCGGCGGGTTCGATCCGGATCGCGCTGGAACGCGCGCGCCGGCTCGCGCCGCATACCTTTCGCGTCGAGATCGAATGCGAGACGCTGGCGCAGGTCGAGGAGGCGCTCAAGCACGGCGCGACCGCAATCCTGCTCGACAACATGGACGTCGCCACGATGAGCCGCGCGCGCGAAATCGCCGGCGACGCGATATTGCTCGAAGCGTCGGGCGGCGTCACGCTCGATTCGGTGCGCGCGATCGCGGCGGCCGGCGTCGATCTGATCTCGGTCGGCGCGCTGACCCATTCGGTCAAGGCCGTCGATCTCAGCATGCGGATCGAACAGATTGATCGCGAGGCCGCGCGCGACGCCTGAGCGGCGCGGCGGCCCGCGAGGCGGATGATGGCGGCAAATCCCTACCAGGCGATCGAAAGCGGCCAGCCCGGCACGATCGGCTGGCGAATCCATTACTTTGACGAAGTCGGCTCGACCCAGCGCGTGGCTGCCGACCTGGCCGGCGAGGGCGCGGCGCAGGGCACAATTGTGATCGCCGAGCGCCAGAGCGCTGGGCGCGGCCGGATGGGCCGCACGTGGCATTCGCCGTCCGGCGTTAATCTCTACCTGACGATAATCCTGCGCCCCGCTATGCCGATTGCCGAGGTGCCGCGCCTTAGCCTGGTCGCCGGGGTGGCGGCGGCCGAGGCGCTCGAGAGCGCCGCGCCCGGCCTGGTCGCGCTGAAATGGCCCAACGACGTATGGCTCGGCGGACGCAAGGCCGGCGGGATTATCGCCGAGGCGGTGACCGACTTCCGCCAGGGCCTGCGCTGCGTGCTGCTCGGCATCGGGCTCAACGTCAACCTGCCGGCCGCGGATCTATTGCCCGAACTGCGCGACAAGGCGACTTCGGTCCGGATCGCGACGGGTCGCGAATGCGATCGAATCGCGCTCGCGAAGACCCTGTTTAATCGGCTCGACTCGCGCTATATGGAAATTGAGCGCGACGGCTTTGCCGCGATTCGCCCCGCCTGGGAGCGCTACTCGGCGCTGACCGGACGGCGGGTCACGGTGGTTGACGGCGCGGCGCGTATCGCCGGCGTGGTCAGGGGAATCGATGCCGACGGCGCGTTGCTGCTCGACACCGATACGAGTGCGGCGCGGATCGTCACGGGGGATGTGAGTATCGAGGGAGTTTACGATTAGCACAGGAACGCGGCGGCACGCGCGACCGGGCCGTACGTCAGGATGGCTGCGGCAGGACGGCTGCGCGATCAATTCGCGCGCTCCGAGAGACGTTACGCAAACGTTGCGGAGAGGTGAATCGCTATGGCAGTCGAGGAAACCGGTGGCTTAAGGACAATCGCAATCGTCGGCCAAGGTGGCGCCGGCAAGACGCAGCTCGCCGAAGCGATGCTGTTTACGGCCGGCGCGACCAAGCATCTAGGCCGTCCCGACGACGGCAGTGCCGCGATGGACTTCGAACCCGAAGAACTCGCGCGGCATATCTCGATCAGCTCCTCGTTTCATCATCTGAACTGGAAAAAGACCGACGTGATTATCGGCAACACGCCCGGTTACGCCGCCTTTCTGCCCGAGGCCTTCACAACGATGCGCGCGGTCGACGGCGTGGTCTTCGTGGTCAGCGCGGGCGGCGACCTTAAGGTCGAAGCGGAAAAGATCGCCGACGAGATCAAACGGCTCGGTCTGCCCCGAATTGCCTTCGTCTCGCGCCTGGAGCGCGAACGGATGAACTTCGCGGCGGCGCTCGAGGATCTCGAAAAGACCCTCGAGCTCAAGCCGGTGGTGCTCACCTTGCCGATCGGCGAGGAGGCGGACTTCAACGGCGTTATCGATCTGCTCGCGATGCGCGCCGTAATTTACGGCGACGCCAAGGCCCGGCCGCGCGAAGAAGAATTGACCGGCGATCTACTGAGCCGCGCCCAGGCCGCGCGCAACCGGCTGTGCGAGGCCGTCGCCGAGACCGACGACGCGCTGCTCGAGCGCTATCTCGATCAGGGTGAATTGACCGAGGCCGAATTGCGCGCGGCGCTGCGCGGCGCGGTGCTCGAATGCCAACTGATGCCGGTGCTGTGCGGGTCCGGCGCGAAAAATATCGGCACCGGCCCGCTGCTCGACGCGATTGCCGGGCTGCTGCCCGCGCCCGGCGAACGCCCGGCCAATCAGGGCCAGGGCCCCGCCAACGGCAGGCCGGCCGAACGTCCGCACGACCCCGCCGCGCCATTCTCGGCGATCGTCTTCAAGACCATCATCGATCCGTTCGCCGGCAAGCTCTCGATCATGCACGTGCTGTCGGGGCGTGCCGCGACCGATATGGCGGTGCTCAATTCGACCCGCGGCACTCGCGAGCATCTGGGGCATCTGCTGCGCCTGGAGGGCAAGAAGCAGGCGCCCGTGAATGCGGCGGTGGCCGGCGAGATAATCGCCGTGGCCAAGCTCAAAGACACCACCACCGGCGACACGCTGTGCGATGAGAAGGCGCCGATTATCTACCCGGTGCCGGAAAAGCCTGCACCGGTGATCTCGTTTGCAATTCGGCCCAAGACCCGCTCCGACGAGGAAAAATCGTCGATCGCGCTGCAGCGCCTGGTCGAAGAGGATCCCGCGCTCGAAACCCATCGCGACCCGCAGACCCATGAGATCATCCTGTCGGGCACCGGCCAGATGCATATCGAGGTGACGGTCGAAAAGCTCAAGCGCAAGTTCAACGTCGAGGTCGAACTGCAGGCGCCCAAGGTGCCGTACCTCGAGGCGATCAAGGGGCGCGCCGAGGCCCAGGGCAAGTACAAGCGCCAATCGGGGGGACGCGGCCAGTACGGCGATTGCTGGCTGCGGATCGAACCGCGGCCGCGCGGCTCGGGCTTCGAGTTCGTCGACGAAATCGTCGGCGGCTCGATCCCGCGACAGTTTATCCCGTCGGTCGAAAAGGGCGTGCGCAATACGCTGGCCGAGGGCTTCCAGGCAGGCTTTCCGATGGTCGACGTCCGCGTGACGGTTTACGAGGGCAGCTACCACGACGTCGATTCGTCGGACATGGCGTTTCAGATTGCCGCCTCGATGGGGCTCAAGAATGCGCTCGAAAAGGCCCGTCCGATTCTGCTCGAGCCGGTGATGGCGGTCGACGTGAGTGCGCCCGACGAATGCATGGGCGACGTGATCGGCGATATCAATTCACGGCGCGGCCGCGTGCTCGGGATGGACAGCAAGGGCCACGGCCAGGTGATCAAGGCGCTGGTCCCGATGGCCGAGATTCTCAAGTATGCGCCCGACTTGCGCTCGATCACGTCGGGGCGCGGATCGTTCGAGGTGCGCTTCGATCACTATGACGAAGTGCCCGCGCCGATCGCCGAAAAGGTGATCAAAGAGGTGCAGGCGGCGCAGGCCGGGGCCAAGGCTCACGCCCACGTCTAAGCGGTGCGCGCGGCGGTCGCGCATGGGCCGGCCGGCTGATACCATCGCATGAGCCCCCCGAGGGGCTTGTGCCGATGGCCGCGCTGGGCAAATACCTGATCGTGTGCGGGCTCGCGATCGCCGCATGCGGGCTGATGGTCTGGTGCGTCTCGGTGATTCCGATCGGCGGCCGGCTGGGCCGCCTGCCGGGCGACATTTATGTCCGGCGCGCTAACTTCACCTGCTACTTTCCGATCGCCACCTCGATTGTCGTGAGCGTCGTGCTATCGCTGCTCGTAGCCCTGCTGAGGCGTTGACGATGGCCGGTGAAGACGATAACGCGCTGACCGCCGCCGAGCTCAAGCGGCGGCATCGCGAGCTGATCGCGGTCGGCGTCGCCGCCGCCACGCTGATCGCCTTCGTGCTGGCGCAGACCACGCTGCCGCCGCTGACCTCGCATACCTCGCTGATCTCGAACCTGGTCGTAATCCTGCTTTTCGATCTGAGCTTTCTGCTGCTCGGACTGATGCTCCTGCTGGTCGGGCGCAATCTCGCCAAGGCCTTCTTCGAGCGCCGCCGCGGGCTGATCGGCTCGAAGCTGCAAGTGCGCCTGGTCTTTGGCTTTATCGCGGTGGCGCTGGTACCGAGCGCGTTCCTGCTGTACGTCGCCGGCACCTTCCTGCACGCCGACATGGATAGCTGGTTCAATCCCGAGTACGAACAGGTGCTCGACGATTCGCTCGATATCGCCAAGGTCTACTATCTCAACTCGGCCAACAACGCGGCGCATTTCGCCCGCGTGCTAGCGGAAAAGGTCGCCGATCACGACCTGCTCAATCCGGTCCGGCACAGGGACTTGCGCAAGATGGTCGAGAAGGCGCAGCAGGAGTTCAATCTCGGCACGGTCGAGGTGTTTTCCGCCAATCGGAGCCTGGTGATGTTCGTGCTGAGCCAACGCACGCCCACCGGCATCGGCGTCTCGCCGGACTCTGCGATCGTGATTGGCACGCTCGCCGGCCATACCATGACGCGCACCGATCGGCTGGGCAAATCCGACGTGATTCGCGGCAGCGCGCCGATCTACGCCTCGCCCGATTCGGACAACGTGGTCGGCGCGATCGTCATCGACTATTACCTGCCCAAGAGTCTCGCGCAAAAGGCCGCCGGCATCTCGCGCACCTTCGAGGAATATTTCCAGTTGCGCATCCTCGACCAGCCGATCATGCACAGCTACATCCTGGCCCTGGTGCTGATCGGCCTGGCCGTCGTGCTCCTGGCGAGCTGGTTCGGCATCTACCTGGCGCGCGGGATTACCGGGCCAATCAAACTCCTGGCCGAGGGCACGCAGGCGGTCGCCGGCGGCAATCTGAGCTATGAGATTCCGCCCGTCGGCGACGACGAGATCGGCCACCTGGTTGGCTCCTTCAATCGCATGACGACCGATCTGCGGGCCTCGCGCGCCGAACTCGAGCGCCGCCGCCGCTATACTGAGACGCTGCTGCGCAACGTCTCGGCCGGGGTCGTCGGGCTTGATCGCGAGGGCGCCGTGACCGCCATCAATCCATGCGCCGAGCGGATGCTCGGGCTGCGCGGCGCCGAGGTGCTCGGCCGGCGCTACGGCGAATGCTTTCCGACACCGCTGACCCGCACGCTCGACGAGATGCACACCGCCGGTCCGCGCACGCAGGAGGATCGCGCCTCGCTCAAGCTCGACGCGGGAGGCGCTGAAGCCGAACTCATGATGACGGCGAGTCCGCTCGGCGACGAGGCCGGCGAACTGGGCACCGTGCTGTTCTTCGAGGACGTGAGCCAGATCGCCAAGGTCGAACGGATGGAAGCGTGGCGCGAGGTCGCGCGGCGCATCGCGCACGAAATCAAGAATCCGCTGACGCCCATCCAGCTCTCGGCCGAGCGGCTGCGCCGCCAACTGGCCCCCGGCTCCGACGGCGACGCGCGCCTGCTCGACGAATGCACGCATACGATCATCGGCGAGGTCGAGGACTTGAAGCGCCTGGTCAACGAGTTCGCCGCGTTCGCGCGGATGCCGCAGTTGAACCCGGTCCCGGGCGATCTCAACGCGCTGGCCGAGGAGACCGTCAACAATTTCCGCGAGGCGCACGGCGGCGTCGAGTTCGCCATGGCGCTCGCTCCGCATCTGCCGCTGATCGAGATCGATCGCGAGGCGCTCAAGCGCGCGCTGGTCAACCTGCTCGACAACGCCGTGGCGGCCGCGGTCGACGCCAACCACAACGGCGAGCGCCCGCGGGTCGACGTGCGCACGACCGCCGATCAGGACAGTGGCGTGGTCACGCTGGAGATCTGCGACAACGGCCCGGGCATCGAGCCGCGCAATCGCGCGCGCATCTTCGAACCCTACTTTTCGACTAAGAAAGGCGGCACCGGACTGGGCCTCGCGATTGTCGCGACAATCATCACCGACCATCACGGCTTCATCCGGGTGCGTGACAACCGGCCGCGGGGAAGTAGATTTATCGTCGAATTCCCGGTAAAAGATCAAGTATCGGTAAAGCTTCCGGCATAGCGGCGGTACCACGCGCAGCCTTTCGCGGCATCCGCGATCCGAAATAGACAAATTTGCATAGCGCAGGAGTCATGGTGAACACGACCGTACTGGTGGTGGACGATGAGGAGCGGATTCGGTCTTCACTGCGCGGCATCCTGAGCGACGAGGGCTTTCGCGTGCTCGACACCGGCGACGCACCGGGCGTGATGGAGCTTATCGCGCGCGAAAATCCCGCGGTCGTGCTGCTCGACGTCTGGATGCCCGATCTCGACGGGATCGAACTGCTCCGCCGGATTAAGGCCGAGCAGCCCGCCACTCGCGTGATCATGATTTCGGGCCACGCCAATATCCAGAACGCGGTCGCCGCGACGCGGCTGGGTGCCGAAGATTTCCTCGAGAAGCCCTTTTCGGTCGGCGGCCTGCTGGCCTCGATCGAGCGCGTGCTCGCCGGCGACAGCGGACGGCCGCGCGGTCTCGACGTCAGCGTCGATGCGGCCGTGCGCGACGCCGCGCGCCCGCGCATCGTACAAGCCCTCGCGCATCCGCAGCGCACCGTGCGCGAGTCGCTCGTGCTGGCGGGGCAGGGGCTGCATTCGGGCTTCAAGACCGGGGTGATTCTGCATCCAGCGCCGGCCGGCACGGGCATCGTGTTTTCCTCGCTGGCGGCGCAGACCGAGATCGCGGCGCGGATCGAGAACGTCTCGGAGACCGGCTACAACACCACGCTGAGCGGCGGCGGCCATTCGATTCGCACGGTCGAGCATCTCATGTCGGCGCTGCACGGACTCGGCATCACCAATCTGTTGGTCAAGACCGACGACGAAGTGCCGGCGCTCGACGGCTCGGCACTCGAGTTCTGCACGCAGTTGCGCGCGGTCGGGATGCGCGATCAGCCGGCCGCGGCCGATCCGATCGCGGTCACCCGGCCGATCCGGATTGGCGCGGGCGACGAGTTCATTCGCATTGAACCGGCCGACCGCCTGATCATCGACTACACACTCGACTATCCGCATCCGATCGGCGTCCAGCACGTGCATTTCGAACTGACCTCGCCCGAGGTTTATGTCAATGAAATCGCGCCGGCGCGGACCTTCGGCTTTGTGCGCGAATTCCGCAAGCTGGCCGAGATGGGCCTGGCGAGCGGTGGTCGCCTCGATAACCTGATCCTGGTCGACGACGAAAAGGTCGTGAACACCACGCTGCGCTTCCCCGACGAATTCGCCCGTCACAAGGTGCTCGATCTGATCGGCGACCTGTACCTGCTCGGCCGTCCGATCGTGGGCCATGTGACCGCCTCGAAATCGGGCCATTCCGACAATCTCGCCTTGCTGCGCGCGATCGCCGCACAAGCGTAACGCCGCCCGCGCGCGGCCGGCGCGGCAATCGATCTTGCCGCTCGCCGATTGCTCCAGCGGACGAGTCGCGCAGGCCCCGCGCTCCGCCGCCGCTCGACGGCGGCCGTTCAATCAACTACACAACATGCGCATGACGACCGCTGCCAAACCTCTTTCAGCGCCGCCCGCGGCGGCAGACTTCCAGATCACGCCGGTCCCCGGCCGCATCGCGATTTTGGCCAGCGGCGGCCTCGACAGCTCGGTGATGCTGGGTATCGTGGCGCGTGCCGGCCGCCAGGTTTATCCGATCTATATTCGCGCCGGCCTCAAGTGGGAGCCCGACGAACTGGCGACCCTGCGGCGCTTCGTGCGCGCACTCAAGCTCAAGAATATCGCGCCGATCGCGGTGCTCAAGCTGCCGATGGGCGATCTGGCGGGCGACCATTGGAGCGTGACCGGGCGCAAGGTGCCGGGCTACCAGGCCGCCGTCACCTCGAATTACATCGTCGGGCGTAATCTCACGCTGCTGACCAAGGCTGCGCTGTTTTGCGCGCGCAACCAGATTGGCGATCTCGCGATGGCGCCGCTCGAAAGCAATCCGTTTCCCGACGCGCGACCGGAGTTTTTCCGCGCCTTCGCCCGCGCCGTCGAACTCGGCGTCGGCCTCAAGCTCAAAGTGCGCACGCCGTTTGCCGGCCTGAGCAAGGGCGAGGTGGTGCGGCGCGGCGCGGCGATGCCGCTCGAGTTGACGGTCTCGTGCGCGCGCCCCAAAGGCAATCTTCACTGCGGCGCATGCACCAAATGCGCCGAGCGCGTCGCCGGATTTATTGAAGCGGGCGTGACGGATCCGACGCTCTACGTGCGCAAGCCGGCGCGTCCGAAAGCGACGCATTGACGGCGCGGCCGCGGCCGCTGGGCGCGGAAAGCAGCGCCGCTTGATCTCGCGAGGCGTGATCTTGCGAAGGTTAATCTTGCGCGGCTTGACGGGGAATCGCCGCGCGCTCGAAGGGCGCGGTGCAGGGCGGACCGGCGGCGTAGAAATGTTCGACGGTATCGCCTTCGCGGCCCATGAAGATCAGGCTCGAGGATCGCGTGCCGTAGCTGCCCAGATGCATGCATAGTGCGTTGGGCCGGCCGCTGCGCGGGTCGAGTTGCGTCGAATGGTCGGCGAGCAGCCGGCCCAACTCGTCGCGCAGTGCGACCGGGTCACGGGCAAAATCCGCGCGCGCGCCGAGTTCCGCAAAGCGCCCGTAGGCGTGGCTGATGCGCGGACATTCGAAATCGTCGACGTCGGCGTTGGTCAGCAGATGCAGCCCCGGGGTCAGCTTCACGACCTCGATCTCGCCGCCCCGGTTGTAGGTGACGTAGGCGCCGTCGCCCCCCGCAATCAGCAGGTTAAACGCGTTGTAGGCCGCGCCCTGCTGACTCGCGACAAACTCCGCCGCCGGCGCCGCCTCGGCATAGCCGAGCACGTCGAGGCAGAGCAGCCCGCGCGAGCGCAGATTCGGATTGGCCGGGCCGTAATCCGCCGTGCGCCGATTGAGCAATCCCGCCACCATCCCGTGCTGGTTGAGGCCGAGCCAGGTGCCGCTCGCGCGCAGATCCTTGCCGCCCACGATATGCGGATGATCGCCAAGCGTGGTCGGCGCGAGCGCCGGCCGCTCGAGATATTCGTCGCGATTGGCGGCTACCACGATCGGGTAGGCGGGGAACACGCGGTAGTAGATGGCGAGCGTGCACATGGCGATCCAAGGCTGGCAAATCCGGGGCGGTCAGCACAAGGGGTTTGCGATCGGGCGATTTGCTAGACTCGCCGCATGGCCGCGATCGATCTCAGCGAACGCTTCGACGCCGTGCTGATTGGCGGCGGGATTATCGGCAGCGCCGTCGCGATGGGCCTGGCGGAGCGTGGCCTCGGCGTCGCGGTCGCCGACGTCGACCTGAGCGGCCGCCTGAGCTCGAGCGAAAAGAACGCGGGCGGCGTCCGCGCGACCTGGTGGCAGCCGGTCAACGTCGCCCTGTGCCGCGCCTCGATCGCCTATTACGAAAGCCTCCGTGATGAAGTCGGCTTCCGCCAGAAAGGCTACCTGTGGCTCTATGACGAGACGACCTGGCCGCAAGCCTGCGCCCATCTCGAGATGCAGCGTTCGTTCGGCCATCGCATCGAGACGCTCACCGCGGCCGAGGTCGCGCGGCGCGTGCCCGAGATCGATCGGCTCGAGGCAATTGCCGGTGCAACGTTTTCGCCGTCCGACGGCCTGATCAACCCCAACCTGCTCAAGGAACACTATCGCGCGCGCGCCCGCGCCGCCGGCGCACAATTTCTCGATCGCACGCTCGTCCACGCCGCTAGTGTCGATGCCGACGAGGTGCGCCTGCAATGCTGGCAGGCGGCGGCGCCGCTCTCCGACGCCGGTCTGACCCGCCTGATGACCGAGGACGGACCCGGCGCGGCCGAGCCGGGACGGCTGATCGAATTGCGCGCGGGCGCCGTCGCAATCACCACTGGCGCCTGGTCGGACAACGCGCTGCGCATCTTCGGCCTGCGCAACTACAGCGAATCGGTCCGCCGCCAGATCTGCCTCGCCGACAATCGCGCCGCCAGCTTCGCCGCCTACGGCATGATCGTCGACACCTCGGGGGTCTATTTCCACAACGAGGGGGTGCATATACTCGCCGGCTACTCGCCGCCCGATACGCCGCCCGGTCATCACTTCACCTACGACGGCGAAGCTTTTTTCATCGACCAGGTATGGCCCCGGATGTACGCGCGGATGAGCTGCTGCGAGCGGATGCGCCATGTCACCGGATGGGCCGGGCTATACGAGGTAAGTCCCGATCGCAGCGCGATTATCGGCCGCGCCGCGCCGCGGGTCTTCGAGGCGCATTCGTTCAGCGGGCGCGGCGTGATGCAGTCCTATGGCGCGGGACAGGCGCTGGCCAATCTGATCGCGCGCGGCGAATGGGGCGAATTTGACGCCAGCACGCTCAGCCGCGAGCGTTTTGCCGACAATCGGCTCGTTTTTGAGGAATTGCACATTTGAGCCGGGTCGCCGGCGAGCCGTATTGGCGCGACCCGCGCCGCGGGTTTCCACCCGCGATTTGAAATGATATTGAACAGGGATTGCGCGGCACGGACCGGCCAGCCGCAGCCATCGAGGAGGATGAATGTTTTCATCGATTGAAGACGTTATCGAGCGCTTTGGCAAAAATAATTACATTGCCAGCCGCCGTATCGCGACCGTGGTTTATCTCGCCGCCGCCATGCAGAAACCGATTCTTGTCGAAGGGCCCGCCGGCGTCGGCAAGACCGATCTCGGCAAGGTTCTGGCGATTACGCTCGGCGAAGATATGATCCGCCTGCAGTGCTACGAGGGGCTCGACGAGGGCAAGGCGCTCTACGAATGGGAGTACGCCAAGCAGCTCCTTTACACGCAGATTCTCAAGGACAAGATCAGCGAGGTGCTCACCGGCACCGACAGCCTGGCCCAGGCGGTCGATCGTATCGCCAGCCAGGACGAGGTCTTCTTCTCCGAGCGCTTCGTCGTGCCGCGCCCATTGATGAAGGCGATCACGTCGGAGAAGCAGGTCGTTCTGCTGATCGACGAAATCGACAAGGCCGACGCCGAATTCGAAGCCTTCCTGCTCGAGCTGCTGTCGGATTTTCAGGTCACCGTGCCGGAGATCGGCACCTTCAAGGCCAAGAAAATTCCACTCGTCATCCTGACCTCGAACAACGCGCGCGAGATGTCCGACGCACTCAAGCGCCGCTGCCTCCATCTGTATATCGACTTTCCCAATCGCGAGCAGGAACTCGCGATCGTCCGCCTCAAGGTGCCCGAGGCCGCCGAGAAGCTCGCCGAGGAGGTCGTTGCCGTCGTCCAAGCGCTGCGCAAGCTCGACCTCAAGAAGACCCCCGGCATCAGCGAGACCCTCGATTGGGTCAAGGCGCTGACCCTGCTCAACGTCCAGAACCTCGACGACGCGCTGGTTGACGAAACCCTCGACACCATCGTCAAGTACGAGGGCGACGTGCGCAAGGCGCAGGAAGAGCTCAAGGAATATCTGCGCAAGGTGCGCACGCGCCGCGGCGGCGCCGAGACCGCCGCCACCACCGACGCGGGCAAGAGCGACAAGGACATGCTTAACTAGCTGGGGCGCAAGCCGCATCGCGCGCACGCGGGCGGCATCGCAGGGCGGGGTTAACGATGGAAGAAAAGCTGGTCGAATTTGCCAATCTGCTGAGGCAGAACGGCGTGCGCGTCTCGCTCGCCGAGACGCTCGACGCGGTCAGCGCGTCCCAGGTCACCGGCCTCGGCGAGCGCGACGCGTTTCGCGCCGCGCTGCGCGCCACCATGATCAAGCGGGCCAGCGAGCTGCCGGTCTTCGAGGAGCTCTTCGACGTCTATTTCTCCGGCCTCGGCGAGATCATCAAGGGCGCCAGCAAGGAAGTGCAGGACGCGCTCTCGATGTCCGACCAGGACTTCCAGCAGTTCCTCGACGACGTCGACAAGATGCTCAAGGAGCACGGCCAGGAACTATCCGATCTCGCCAAGCAGCTCCTGCAGAACAACAACGGCCAGCTCGAAAAGATGATGCGTGAGGCGGCGCGCGCCGTGCGCATGCAGGGTATCCAGCGCACCATCGAGGAAAACTACTTCGCCCGCGCCCTGGCCCGCGCGCTCGGCCTCGACAAGATCGAAGCCGAGATCAAGGAGCTGCGCGATCAGTTGCAGAAGCTCGACATGGGCTCCGAACTGCGCGCCAAGATGGAGGAGTATCTCGACCGCCGGCTCAAGATGCTCGAGGACATCATCCGCAAGTACGTCCGCCAGGAGCGCGAGAAACGCGACATGAAGTCGCGCGAAGAGCAGCGGATGAACCAGCTCGCCGACAAGAGCTTCTACTACCTCAGCGACGAGGAACTCGAGAAGATGCGCGAGGCGGTCACGCGCCTGGCCCAGCGCCTCAAGAATATCATCACCGTGCGCCGCAAGCGGATGAAAAAGGGCCGCTTCGACGTCAAGCGCACGATGCGTGCGAACCTCGCCAACGGCGGCGTGCCGTTCAAGCTCAAATTTGAAAAGCGCAAGCGCGAGAAGCCGCAAATCCTCGTGATGTGCGACGTCTCGGACTCGGTCCGCAACGCCTCGCGCTTCATGCTTCAGTTCGTCTATTCGCTCCAGGATCTCTACTCGCGCGTGCGCAGCTTCGTTTTCGTCGCCGACGTGGGCGAGGTCACCGAGAGCTTCCGCACCAACGACGTGAAGGAGGCGCTCGACGTCGCGCTCAAGGGCGACGTGATCAACGTCTATGCGCATTCGGATTTCGGCCGATCGTTCCGCAACTTCGTCACCGACCATATCGGCGCGGTCAACAAGCGCACCACCGTGCTTATCCTGGGCGACGCGCGCAACAATTATAATTTGCCGCATGACTGGTGCTTGCGCGAGATTCGTCAGCGCGCAAAGCGCATCATCTGGCTAAACCCGGAAAGCCGTAACACGTGGGGATTCGGCGACAGCGAAATGGAGCGGTACGCAGTTCACTGCGACCTGGTGGAGGAATGCCGCAATCTGGGCCAGCTCTACCGGGTCATCGATCAGTTGGTGCCGCGCTAAGCTGCGTCCGCGATCGGCTGTCGAATTGCGTTACGACAATCGTCAGGTTGACGATCGCACCGCTTTGGTCCAAAATCAGTAAACGCGCGAGCGAGGGTAGTTATAGGCGCCGCAAAGTCGGATTGGCCGCGCCGAGAAGACCTTTTATGACCGGTCCCAAGGAAGATTTCATCCTCATGATGGTGGGTGGCCTGACTCTCGATCCGACCACTAAAATGCCGATAGTGGTGCTCAAGGATCCTGACAACAAGCTCAATCTGCCCATCTGGATCGGCCAGCTCGAAGCCGCCTCGATGGCCACCGAGCTCGAAGGCATCAAGCCCCAGCGTCCGACCACCCACGACCTCATCCGCAACCTGCTCGGCGAGTTGGGCGCGACGGTCGAGGCGGTCGAGATCACCGAGCTGCGCGAGAACACCTACTTCGCCCGTATCGAGCTCAAGACCCGCGACGGCGGGGCGCTCCAGATTGATTCCCGGCCTTCCGACGCGATCTCGGTCGCGCTGCGCACCAAGTCGCCGATCTACGTCGCCAAGGCCGTCCTCGAGGTCTCCAGCGAGATCCACGAAGCGGCCGGCGACCCGGGCGGCGCGGCCAACACCGATCAGAACCTGGCCAGCGTCTCGCGCGACAAATGGTCCGAGATTCTCGAAAAAATGTCGCCCGAGGACTTCAAATACAAGATGTGAGCGCCCCCGCGCTCCGTGCGATCTTGCCGGCCGCCCACCGCGGGCGCGCAGGGCAGGGCGCTTAACCTACCGGCTTCTCTGAATTTCCCTTCATGGCGACATCACACTACCGGCTCGACCCCAAAGAGCTCAGGCAGCCCGACGAGTTCGTCACCCTCGCCGATCGCACCTGGGAATACGTCAACAACCATCTCGGCCGCGTGATCGTTATCGTGGTCGCGCTGATCGCGATCGCCGGCGCGGCCTTTGGCGTCGGCTTCTACTACCAGCATCGCGAACGCGTCGAGTCCGCCGGCTTCTACGACGCGCTCACCTCGCTCGATCAGAAAAAGTACAGCGACGCCGAGGCCAGCTTCAGCGCGCTCAGCCAGACCGGCTCGGGCCGCCTCGCACAACTCGCCCAGCTCTATCTCGCCACCGCCTATCTCGCCGATAACCAGTCGGCCAAGGCACGCGACGCGCTCGCCGCCTATCTCGCCGCGGGCAGCCAGCCATTGTTCAAGGAGATGGCTCTAATGCAACTCGGCGTGGTCAACGAGAACCTCGGCGATTTCAAGGCCGCGCATCAGGCCTACGGCGATGCCGCCGCGCTCAACGGCCCGGAAAGCCATACCGCGCAGATCGAAGCCGCGCGCACGCTTGGCCGCCTGGGCGATACGGCCGGCGCGATCGCCGCCTACCGCCAGTTCCTCGCCGCCTATCCGTTTTCCGAAGAGCGCACCGACGTGGTCGAGGCGCTGGCCCAACTCGGCGCGACGCCCGCGGCCACCACGCCCAACGCTAGCGCGCCAGGCGCCGCGAATCCGCCCGCCGCCGCGAGCAATCCCGCGGCGTCCGCGCCACAAGCCTCGCCAACCAGGTAGGACGTCAGGAAGTATCACCGCAAGTCAGCTTGTCATTCTGATACGAAATAGCCCGCATCATGCGTAGCTGGCACACTAGGCGGAGCGCAGCGGAGCCGAGCTAAGGAGTCTGCGACGTGCGCACAGCGCGCGGAGCGCGCGATTCAGAATGAAGACGCGGGCAAGTCTGCGCAGCCGCGCGAATAAGACTCTGAGTCCCGCCGCGACGTTCACTTGGCCGCGTGATCGCTCTGCAACTGCGCCTTGATCACAAAATCGAAGACCTTGCTGCTCGGCAGTCCGATCACCGGCACGCCGCTGACGATAAAGGTCGGCGTCGAGCTCAGATGGGCGTTCTGGGCGTCCTTGAGATCCTGCTGGACGCGATCCTCCGCCGTCTTGCCCAGGATGCAGGCGTTCATCGCGGTCTGATCGAGGCCGGTCGCCTTGGTGTAAGCGTCGATATGGTCGCGCAGGTTCTGCGGCGTGATCTCGCTCTGATCCTTGTAGAAGCTCCGCACGACCTCCCAGAACGCGGCCGGCTTCTGCTCGCGCGCGCATTCGGCGGCCACCGCGGCCTGCTCGGCCCACGGATGCACGTTGAGCGGGAAATTCTTCCAGATCAGCCGCACGCGATCCTTGTAGGTGGTGTTGACCACCGTCTCGATCTCGCTGAAGGCGCGCGCGCAGTAGGGGCATTGCAGGTCGCCGAACTCGACGATGGTCAGCGGCGCGTCGGCCGGTCCGAGCGTCGCACGGCCCTCCAGATGCATCTGCTTCAGATCGATCTGCTCCCACGGATGGGCGCTGTCGACGATCGCAAAATGCTGCGCCAGGATGACCTGCTTGCCATCGGCGTCGCTGAACAGCTCGAGCTCGGCCTTCTGCGCCGGCACGTCCGGATTGACCAGCGTCACGGTCCGGCTCGACATGCCGGCGAACGGTCCGGGCGAGGGCGGTCCGAGCACGAGATTCTTTGCGTCGGGCACCAGCAGGCGCTTCTGCAGCATCGCCTTGACGGCGGCGTCCTGGCTGGCGGATGAGGTTGCGGCGGCGCCGGCGCGCGCGGGCCGCGCGGCGATCGTCGAGATCGCGAGCGCGAAGAGAGCGGCGGCGGCGAGACGCGGGAAGAGGTCAGGTTTTTTCAGGTGCATAGCGGTTATTGATGATAGAGATGCGGCGGCTTGCGCGCCAGCGCCGGCGTGTCTCCGGATTTGGGTCTCCGCGCCCCGCCCGCATTCAGGTTCGCATAAGATATATTATGTAAACTAGCCGGGGATTATGTTAGGCTTGACACTCATGCTCCTAGTGGGCACGGTTTACGTGACAGGCCCGTATTTTAGAAATTTATCGGGACTCGCTTCGCTTGCTGAGGGCCGCGAGTTCGTGGGTCTCACGTTTCTGGCTCTTAGCGTACCGCTCATTCTCTTTGCTTTGTGGATCGTTTTTTTTATGTGGTGTCGTGTCTGTCGCCGCTTACGGAGTGAGGCCAACCTTGTCCGGATCGACGTTGATAATCGCTTTAGGTGCTTCATGAAAACTCAGCGGATGGAGTGAAACGGTTTTAGCTTTGGACATGTAAATTCCTAGGGAGTTAAGAATTTGCATTTTGATGGATCGGCTTCTGGACTTTGCATCCAACGCGGGTGTCCAGCCGAATCGGGAATAGTATAGAAATGGGCGCATGAAGCAATTTGGTGGCGGATAAGGCGAGGTGTGAACAACACGATTACGTCCATGTCGGCTTTTGTAACCAAATAGAATTTGCCCATTCCACCACAAAGGATATCGTAAGTGTCATTTCGCCCAAATATGGGCGTGAGCGCCTTGTACTGAACGGTACTGTCCCTGACGGAACTGTTACCTCCATATTCCACATCATTCAGCCGACAACCGTAAGTAACATCGAATACCGCAGACAGCCCGTCATTCGTAATCGCAAATGGTGTTCTTAAGAGGTCGCCCGCGTCA
>Ga0307372_10006912_pt1 | contig 16427 bp, 17 predicted proteins | sample OX1MG_FD_202533 | JGI IMG/M metagenome (GOLD analysis project Ga0307372, IMG submission 202533) | Soil microbial communities from Risofladan, Vaasa, Finland - OX-1 | ecosystem: Environmental > Terrestrial > Soil > Coastal area > Acid sulfate soil | place: Finland: Risofladan, Vaasa | collected... | reverse complement strand
TAATTCAAAGGGTGAGGATTCCATAATGAGAGCCATTCTGACTGTTTCCCTATTGGTTGCGCTTGCGGCCGGTCCTGCATTCGCCGATTGCACCCCGCCGCAGGAAGCCGTTCAGGTTCCCGATGGTGCCACGGCCACCCTAAACCAGATGATCGCAGCGCAGAAGGCGGTCAAGGCGTACGACGCGGCCGTGAAGGCGTACGGGAATTGCCTGCAGCAGGAGGAGAACGCCAAGGTGGCTGCCGGCGGCGACAAGGGCAAGCTGAACGCGAAATATGCCAAGCTCACCAATAAGCAGGTCGACAAGGACACCCACCTGGCGACCAAGTTCAACGACGAGCTGCGCGCCTACAAGGCGAAGAATTCCGGCTGAGCCCACGCGGACCGGAAGAACTCTCGCGGCGTGCAGCACCCGCGTGCTGTGCGCGCCTCGCGCCGCGTCATCGACGCGGGCTCGATTAGGGCATGTGTACCGCCGCGGGAGCACTATAATCGCGGCAAGTTGAGCATCCGGTTACCTTGCACGGCAATCACGCGGTACCCACGGGCCCGAGGCCCGATCGCGGCACCTGCGCTGGCCGCGCTGGCCGCGCTGCTGGTTGGCGCAGGCGCGCCGGCCGCAGATCGCACCGTGCTGTCGAGTGCGGCCTCGCTATCGGCCCCGATTGCGCGACCACCCGTCCCCGCAGCCGCAGCCGGCAGCGAACCGCTCGAGCCCATCATCATCACGGCGCCCGAGCCCCGCTTCGTGGCTCCGACGCGGCGTGACAGCATCGGCCGCATCTGGGCACCGGTCATGATCAACGGTCACGGCCCGTTCCGGCTGGTGCTCGATTCAGGCGCCAGTTCCTCCGGCATCACCCGCCAGGTCGCCCAGACGCTGGGGTTGCCGCTCAACGGCAAGCGTCACGTGTTGTTGCGCGGCGTGGTCGGCATGCAGACCGTACCGCTCGTGCGCGTACACAGCTTCACCGCCGGAGATTTGTCATTCGGCACGCGGGAGTTGCCGATCGTAACCGATGCGCTCGGCGGCGCCGACGGCATCCTCGGGACGGACGGCATGTCCGGGCAGCGCATCCTGATCGACTTCCATCACGACCTGATCACGATTGCGCGTTCGGCCGGCCGACCCGCGCCGGCGGGGTACGTGACCATCCCATTCCACCTGCTGCGGCACCGGCTGATCGATGTGGACGCCTACGTCGGGAACGTGCGCGCCCAGGCGATCATCGACACCGGCGGTCAGACCACGATTGCCAATCTGGCACTGCGCAGCGCGCTGAAGCGCCGGCGCGCCCAGGCCAAGGCCCATCCGGACAGGATCGAGGACGTCACCCGCGCCACCCAGGCCGCCAACACTGCCGAGGCACCCGCGATCGTGATCGGCACGATGCGGCCGAACAAGAGCGTGCAGATCAGCCACGAGCGCATGACCTTCGGCGACATGCATATCTTCACGCACTGGCACATGACGGACAAGCCGGCAATGCTGATCGGAATGGATACGCTGGGCCGGCTGGATATCCTGATCATCGACTACCGGCTGCACGAACTACAGATCAGGCTCGACGACAGCAGCGACGACGATTGAAGGGCGCGCCCGCGCCGCCTTGCTCAGCCGCCGCGGCCGTGACTCTCCTTCGCGACCAGGTATTTCACCAGCTCGATGACCTGGCTGTAGCCGCCGGCCGTCTGCGGCGTGAGCCGGTACTTGCCGTTGACGATGATCGTCGGGGTCTGGTCCACCTCGCAGTTCTTGATGTACTGATCGGCCTCGCGCATCCGGGTGACGACCCCGAAGGAATTGGATGCGGCGACGAACTTGGCCACGCTCACCCCGGTTACGTGCGCGTAGAACTTGGCTGCATCCTGGATCGACGGCGGCGGCTGGACCAGCCGGTCGGTCCTCGGGTCGGCCACCGCGAGCTGGCCGGTCTTCCATACCGCGTTGAACATCGCATCATGGATGCGCGGATTGACCAATCCCAGCAGCAGCGCGGTGTAATACGCGCGCTGGAACATCGGCCAGTCCTCGGTGGGAATGAACGAGGCCGACACGAAATCGAGCACCGCGTTGGACGGCAGGCTCGCGCGCAGCTGGTCGACCGTCGGGTAGAACGCATTGCAGGCCGGGCAGGCGTAGGAAAATACCTCCGTGACCTCGACCTTGCCCGCCGCCACCGAGGTCGGCTGCGGATTCTGCAGCAACTCATAGTTGGTACCTTCGACCCAATTGCCTCCACTGGCGCCCAGCGCCAGCGGGGCGATAGCGGTCAAGACCAAGGTGGCAAGCAGACGGACGCTCATTGGCATGTTTATTCCTCCAGTGCGCGTGTCAGTATAGCGCGTGCGGCAAAGCCGCAGGCATACTGGGAGAGGCCCATGAGCATTTACGATTACACCGCCCGGAGCATCAGCGGCGAGGATCAACCGCTGTCGCGCTACCGCGGCCAGGCGCTACTGATCGTCAACGTCGCCAGCCGCTGCGGCTTCACGCCGCAGTATGCGGGCCTGGAGGCGCTGTATCGCAAATACCGCGAGCGCGGCTTTGCGGTGCTGGGCTTCCCCTGTGACCAGTTCGGTCACCAGGAACCCGGTGATGAGGCGCAGATCAGCGCGTTCTGCGCGCAGACCTACGCAGTCAGCTTTCCGATGTTCGCCAAGATCAAGGTCAATGGCGCCGACGCGCACCCGCTGTACCGCTACCTCAAGCATGAGCGTCCCGGCCTGCTCGGTCTCGAGGCAATCAAGTGGAACTTCACCAAGTTCCTGGTGGACTCGCGCGGCGAGCCGGTCGAGCGCTTCGCCTCGGCCGAACAGCCCGAAAGCCTCGAGGCCGCGATCACCGGGCGGCTACCCGGGCAGCCGCCCGGGCAGCTTCCCGGCTAGCCCAGCCGAGCGACACCGATGCCAGGCGTGGATGCGGTCCTGCTGGCACGGGCGCAATGGGCCTTCACGATGGGCTTCCATATCGTGTTTCCCGTCATCTCCATCGGCCTGGCCAGTTACCTGGCCGTGCTGGAAGGCCTGTGGCTTACGACGGGCCAGGAGGTCTATCTCAATCTCTACAAGTACTGGATCAAGATTTTCTCGGTAACGTTCGGCATGGGGGTGGTATCCGGCCTGGTAATGTCCTATCAGTTCGGCAGCAATTGGTCGGTATTTGCGGACAAGGCCGGTCCGATCGTCGGGCCGCTGATGGCGTACGAGGTCCTGACCGCCTTCTTCCTCGAGTCGGGGTTCCTCGGCGTCATGCTGTTCGGGCTCAAGCGCGTCGGCCCCAGACTGCACTTCATCGCCACGCTCGCGGTCGCGCTCGGTACGCTGCTGTCGGCGTTCTGGATCCTCTCGGCCAACAGCTGGATGCAGACCCCGGCCGGGTTCGCGATCAATGCCGCGGGGCAGTTCGTGCCGCGCTCGTGGCTGCATATCGTGTTCAACCCGTCGTTCCCGTACCGCCTGGTGCACATGGTGCTCGCCTCCTACCTGAGCACCGCGCTGATCGTCGGCGGCGTGGCGGCCTGGCACCTGTTGTGCCATCGCGAGACCGCCGAGGTGCGGCGCATGTTCTCGATGGCGCTGTGGATGGCAACGCTGCTCGCGCCGCTGCAGATCATCGCCGGCGACCAGCACGGCCTCAACACGCTCAAGTATCAGCCGGTCAAGATCATGGGCGTGGAGGGGCATTACCGCAGCTACCCCCACGGCGCGCCGCTCGTGCTGGTGGGCATCCCCGAGCAGCGGGCCGGGCGCATGCGCGATGCGCTCGAAATTCCCAAGCTCGGCTCGCTGATTCTCGAGCACCGCCTGGATGCACCGCTGGCTGGGCTGGATAGCGTGCCGCGACAGGACTGGCCGTACGTACCGGTGATCTTCTGGACCTTCCGTATCATGGTGGGCCTGGCGTTCGCGATGCTCGCGCTCGGGTTGGCGAGCCTCGCGTTGAGACTGCGCGGCCGGCTGTACGTGCATCGCGGACTGCAGCGCGCGGCACTGGTCATGGCGCCCACCGGGCTGATCGCGGTGATCGCCGGCTGGTTCACGACCGAGGTGGGGCGCCAGCCCTACACGGTCTACCACCTGCTACGCACGGCGCAATCCGCCTCGCCGATTGCCGCCCCCGCGGTGATCTCCTCGCTCGCCACCTTTGCCGTGGTGTATTTCGTCGTGTTCGGTGCCGGGGTGATGTTCGTGCTGCGCCTGATGCGCCGCCCGCCCCATCCCGGCGAGGTGCCGCCGTTCGAGGGCGCCCCCCATCGCAGCGCTGGCATCACGCCCGCGCCGGCGGTACATCCCGACCGCACGCTGCATACCCATGCGCCGGCGCAGTCCGCGCCGCGGCCGCAGGAGCCCGTCCCGTGAGCGCGGTGGCGGTCGCGGTGGGGAGCCCGGACATCGTGCTGAGCTACGTATGGGCCGGCATCATCGCCTTCGCGGTATTCGGCTACATCGCGATGGATGGCTTCGACCTGGGCATCGGCATGCTGTTCGCGCTGTTCACCACCGAGCAGGATCGCACCCACGTGATGAACAGCATCGCGCCGATGTGGGACGGCAACGAGACCTGGCTGGTCCTCGGCGGCGGTGCCCTGATGGCCGTGTTCCCGCTGGCCTACGCGGTGTTGATCCCGGCGCTGTACACGCCGCTGATTGCGATGCTGATCGGACTGATCTTTCGCGGCGTCGCGTTCGAGTTTCGCTGGCGCACCCATCGCGGCAAGCCGTACTGGGACGCCGGCTTCTGCCTGGGCTCGACACTGGCCGCGTTCATGCAGGGCGTCGCGCTCGGCGCGGTTCTGCAGGGCATCCATGTACAGGGCCGCCACTACGCCGGCGGCTGGTGGGACTGGGTCTCACCCTTCAGCGTGCTGACCGGGCTGTCGCTGATGGCCGGCTATGCCACCCTGGGGGCCGGCTGGTTGATCCTGAAGACCGAAGGGGAGCTACAGCAGCGCGCCTACCGCATCGCGCGCGGCTGCGGCATTGCTCTGTTCATTGGGATGGTCGCCGTGAGCACCGCCACGCCATTCCTGCAGAACCGCTACTACCAGCGCTGGTTTGCCTGGCCGACCGTGTTTGCCACCGCGCAGGTGCCGCTGCTGGTTGCGATCGTCACGGCGCTGTTCTTCTACGGCCTGCACCGGCGCTGGCAGCGCGCACCGTTCCTGCTGACGGTGGCGCTGTTCGTGCTCGCCTACCTCGGCCTGGGCATCAGTATCTATCCGTACCTGGTGCCCGAGAGCATCACGATCCGCGCAGCGGCCGCCCCCGCCGCCAGTCAGCTGTTCCTGCTGATCGGCACCGCGGTGCTGGTGCCGATCATCCTGTGCTACACCGGCTATGCCTACTGGGTATTTCGCGGCAAGGTCGGTGCCGAGGGCTACCATTGAGCCAGCGCTCCCGGCAGCTGCTGTGGTTCGCGGCGCTGTGGGCCGCTAGTGTCGCGGTGATCCTGATCGTCGCGGAACTGCTGCGCTGGCTGTTCGCGCGCATGCTGGGTGTGCCCCCTGCGGGGCTGCTGTGAATCAGAATACGAGGGACGGCAGTGGGCCAGGCAGCGTTACCGGTCATTGCTCGTATCTTGGCTCAGCTGGGCTGCACGAACGAGCGCTCAGCCTTTTTCGCCTTCTTGGCGGCGCGCTTTTCTTCCAGGCTCTTGGCCGGTTTTTTACGGCCTTCCTTTCTTTGATGTCGTTCCTTGCTCATGTCGCACTCCCTGCGCCGTTGATGGCGCCACCGTTGCCCAACCCAACCGCTTTGCGCCGCTAGCATACGCCGGTCCGGGTTGCAACCGCACCGCCACGTGAAATGCCCGGCAAGACGAGTATGCTGTACTCCAATGACCATGGCTTCCGACGGCATCCGTGCCCACCGCAGATCGGGCAACAAGGCATGGAAACAGGTCGTCGCGAGCTATCGGGAGCCCTCCGTTTGGAGGGCGACCTGGCAGCTGGTCAACACCCTGGTTCCCTACGCGCTGCTGTGGTGTGCCCTGTACTGGGCGATCGGCGTCTCGTACTGGCTCGCACTCGCGCTGGTCCTGCCGGCCGCCGGCCTGCTCGTGCGCCTGTTCATCATTTTTCATGACTGCGCCCATGGCTCATTCTTCAAGAGCAAGGCAGCCAACAACCTGGTCGGGGTCGTTACCGGTGCGTTGACCTTCACGCCGTTTCACCGCTGGCGCGCGCAGCACGCCACCCACCACGCCAGCTCCGGGGACCTGGACCGGCGCGGCGCAGGCGACGTGTGGACACTGACGGTGCGGGAGTACCTGGAGCGCTCGTACTGGGGGCGGCTGTGGTATCGCCTGGGGCGCAATCCGGTCATCCTGCTGCTGGTCGCGCCCTTGTTCTACTTCGTCGTGGTGCAGCGGTTCTGCCCGAACTCGGCGCGCCGGCGCGAGCGTCATTCGGTCTACTGGATGAACCTCGCCATCCTCGGCCTGGCCGCCACGTTGAGCGTCCTGCTGGGGCTGAAGGCATATTTGATGATCCAGTTGACGGTGATGGCGGTCGCGGGAACCGCCGGCATGTGGCTGTTCTACATGCAGCACCAGTTCGATGGAGCCTACTGGGAACGCCGCGGGGAATGGGATTACACCGCGGCGGCGTTGCAGGGCAGCTCGTACTACAAGCTGCCGCCGATCCTGCGGTGGTTCTCAGGCAATATCGGCTTTCATCACGTCCATCACCTCAGCCCCGGCATCCCAAATTACAACCTGGAACGCTGCCACCACGCCGACGCGATGTTCCTTGCGGTCAAGCCCATTACGCTGCTCGCGAGCCTGCGGTCACTGTCGCTGCGGCTGTGGGATGAGGAGCGCAAGCGGCTGGTCGGTTTTCGCCATCTCAGGCCGGCGCTGCGAGCGGCAACGCCATGATCAGGTCCTGGCAGATCATATCGCCCACGCGGAAGCTGCGCGTGCCGACTGTGTCGTAGCCCAACGAGCGGTAGAACGCAATGGCTTCGCTGTTGTGCTCGTACACGCCCAGCAGCAACCGCCGGCCGCGCCGCTGCCGCGCATACAGGCGGGCGGTTTCCATCAGTCTGCTGCCCAGGCCCATGCGCTGGAATCGATGCAGCAGGTACACGCGCTTGATCTCCAGGTCATCCGGACCAATGTTCGCGACCGGCAGATCGGCGCAGGTGAGTACCACGTAGCCCACCGGCGCGCCCCCCTGCGCGGCCTCGGCCAGCCAGGCGCGCACGCTGCCATCCTGCAACCAGGCGTGATAAACCTGCGGGTGATGTGCGCGCTGGCAATGCGCGGCGATGTCACTGCCGCGCAGCAGTCCGGCAAACGCCTCCAGGAACGTCGCCTGGCCCACCAGCGCCAGTGCCTGCTCATCGCCGGGCACGCAGGCCCGGATGAGGCACTCAAGTGGCCGGGCGCTCACGGCCCCGTCGCGGGCGCCGGCCCCGGCCCCGGCAGATGGCCCGGTTGCAGTCCCTTCGTATAGACCACGCGGCCGTCCGGGGTGATCAGGATCGCCTGCACGTCCGGCAGGCCGTTGTAGATCTTAAGCGCCTCGGCCGGCCCGAGCACGAACGCGGTCTTGGACAGCCCGTCGGTGCGCGTGGCGGTCGGTGCGATCACCGTGGCGCTGAGCACCCCGCGCGCCGAGTCACCGGTGTGCGGATTGATGATGTGGCTGTAGCGGATGCCGTTCTGGATGAAGAACCGGTAGTAGTCCCCCGAGGTCGAGAACGCCTCGTTGACCAGCGGGAAGCGCGTGACGATCTCATCCGGATGGCGCGGGTTTTGAACGCCGATGATCCAGGGCCGGCCGCGCCGATCGCCGATCACCCGACTGTCGCCGCCGGCGTTGACCAGCGCATGCTTGAAACCGCGGGCCTGCAGTATCTCGATGCCCCGATCCACCGAGTAGCCCTTGGCGATGCCGCCCAGATCGATGCGCACTCCCGGGCGCGTGAAGCGTACCGTGTGGGCCTTGGGATCGAGCAGGATGTGCCGGTAGCTGATGGCTGGCAGCGCGGCCTTGATCTGCGCCGCCGTGGGGCGCTTGTCCTTGTGGAAATCATACATGTAGCCGACGCTGGCATAGGTGATGTCGAACGCGCCCTCGGTGATGCGCGAGTACATCAGCGACTGCTGCAGTACGTAGAACAGTTCCGGGCTGATCACCACCGGCTGCCTGGCGGCGAGGCGGTTGACCTTCGACACCTCGCTGGTGGGCTTGAAGGTGCTCATGGTGTCGTCGATGTGGCGCATCTCGGCCATGACCGCGTCGATGCCCTGCTGGCCCCGGGCGATGCCCGCAGGCGTATCGTCGGCCCACAGCTCGACGAAGATGCGCGTGCCCATGATGCCGTCGTCGGTACGCGACAGCCACTTCGCCTGCGCCGGTGTCGTGAGGACTACCGCCAGCAGCGCGAGCCACAGCGCGTGCGGCGCCCGCGCAAGCCACCCCGGCCGCCACCCCGCCCGCCGTGTCATGGTTGCAAGCCCGCCGCTTCCAGCAATCCCTTCTGCCCCAGCCAGTCGCGGTTGAACAGGCGTGAGAGGTACTTCGAGCCGTCGTCGCACAGCATCGTCACGATCGTGTGCCCTGGTCCCATCGAGCGGGCGACCCGCACCGCGCCCGCGACGTTGATGCCGCTGGTGCTGCTGAGAAACAGTCCCTCCTCGCGCAGCAGCCGGTAGACGAAGCGCACGGTCTCCGCGTCCTCGACATGGACGGCATCATCGATCGGGGCGTCCTGCATGTTCGCGGTCACGCGCCCGATGCCGATGCCCTCGGTGATCGAGCCCTTGCCGGTCGCCTTGACGACTCCGTTGCGGATGTACTCGTACAGCGCGCTGCCGGGCGGGTCGGCCAGCACCGTGCGCACCTGTGGATTGCGCGCCTTGAGGTATTCGGACACGCCCGCGATCGTACCGCCGGTGCCGCTGGAGCAGACGAACGCATCGATGCGTCCCCCGGTCTGTTCCCAGATCTCAGGTCCCGTGGTCTCGACATGGGCGCGGCGATTGGCAGTATTGTCGAACTGGTTGGACCAGATCGCATCGGGAAGCTCCTCGGCGAGCCGTCCGGCGACCTTCTGGTAGTGATTCGGATCGCTGTACGGCACGGTCTTCACGCGCCGCACCTGCGCCCCGAGCGCCTCGATCAGCCCGTACTTCTCCGGCGACTGATTGTCCGGCATCACGATGACGCAGCGATAGCCGCGCGCATTGCACACGTGTGCCAGCCCGATGCCGGTGTTGCCGGCAGTGCCCTCCACCACGGTGCCGCCGGGCTTGAGTACCCCGCGCCGCTCGGCATCGAGGATGATGCCGCGGGCGGCCCGATCCTTGACCGAACCGCCGGGATTCATGAACTCGGCCTTGCCGAGGATCTCGCAGCCGCTCTGCTCGGACAGCCGCCGCAGCCGCAGCAGCGGGGTGTGTCCGATCGCATCGACGAAGTCCTGCACGATGTTCATGCGCTCGCGCCACCTAGGTGCATTTACGGAATGGAATGAACATTGTCGGTCATGCCGGCGCTTCTGGCGACCTCGCCGACGATCAGCAGCGCCGGTGCACCGATCCCCGCGGCGCGTGCGCGTGCGGCGATGTGCTCCAGTGTCGCGCCGATGTGGCGCTGCGCCGGCAGCGTCGCCTGCTCGATGATGAGTGCGGCCCGATCGGCCGGCGCGCCGTGCGCCCGCAGATGCTCGACGATGCGCGGCAGCTGCGCGACTCCCATATAGAACACCACGGTCTGCAGCGGTGCGGCCAGGGCGCGCCAGTCAAGCCCCTCGGCCCCCTCACCCATTGCGGTGACGAACGCGACTGACTGCGCCACGCCGCGTTGCGTCAATGGCAAGCCGACACTGGCCGCCGCACCCAGCGCCGCGGTGATGCCCGGAACCACGATCACCGGCACGCCGGCACGCCGCAGCACCTCGATTTCTTCCCCCCCGCGGGCGAACACGAACGGGTCGCCGCCCTTCAGGCGCGCGACCCGCAGCCCGCGGGCGGCGTATTGCAGCAGCAGTGTATGGATGCGCTCCTGCGTGATGCGGTGACGGCCGGACTCCTTGCCCACATAGACCCGTTCGGCCTCGCGCCGTACGCGCTCGAGTACCGCGCCACTGACCAGCCGGTCGTACAGCACCACGTCGGCCTGCTGCAGCAACTGCTGCGCGCGCAGCGTCAGCAGATCCGGATCCCCGGGCCCGGCGCCGATCAGGTACACCTCCCCGCGCGCCGTAACCCCCGCCGGCGCGACCATTGCCGCCTGCAACTGCGCGTCGACCATCGCTTCGGCGGCATTGCCCTGGCCGGCCAGCACCTGGGTGGCGATGCTGCCGTCGAACAGCCGCTCCCAGAACCGCCGCCGCCGCAGCGCATCCGGCAACGCCGCGCGTACGCGCGCGCGTAACCGCCCAGCCAGCAGTGCCAGCTCCCCGAGCCGTTCGGGCAGCGCCGCCTCGATCTGCGCGCGCACCCGCCGCGCCAGCGTCGGGGACTGGCCGCTCGTGCCCACCGCGACGATCAGCGGCGAGCGATCGACGATCGCGGGCATGATGAATGATGACGCCGGCCCGTCATCCACGACGTTGACGAACAGCGTACGCGCCTCGCCCGCAGCGGCCACCGCCCGGTTGACCTCGGGCCGGCCCGTGGCCGCGATGGCCAGCATCACGCCATCCAGCTGCTGCGGTTCAAATTCGCGCGCGAGGTGCTCGATGCGCCCGGCCTGCACCAGCAGCGCCAGCTGCGGCTGCAGTGAGGGCGCCACGACGGTCACGCGCGCATGCGCCCGCAACAGCAGCTCGATCTTGCGCGCAGCGACGCGGCCGCCGCCGACGACCAGCACGCGGCGGCCGGCCAGGTCCAGGAATACCGGCAGATGGTCCATGAGCGCGCAATTCAACCGGCCGCCGGGCCGAGGCGTTGGCCGCCGCTCAGGCGGTCGCGGCGGGGCGCTTGCGCGGGTGCAGGCCGCATTCGCGCGAATCCGGCTGTTCCCACCACCAGCGTCCGGCGCGGTGATCCTGCCCCGGCTCGATCGAGCGCGTGCACGGAGCACAGCCGATGCTCGGGTAGCCGCGATCATGCAGCGGGTTGTACGGCAGCTTGTTCGCCAGGATATAGGTCCAGATTCCCGCCTCGCTCCACTCCAGCAGCGGGCTCACCTTCACCAGCCCGGATTGCGCATCCGGCATCAGTGCCTCCCCGCTCGCGCGCTGTTCGGACTGCTCGCGGCGCACGCCGGTCACCCAGGCACCGTAGCCCGCCACCGCGCGCCGGAATGGCTCGACCTTGCGAATGTGGCAACAGCTCTGCCGTTCATCGAGCCCATGGTAGAAGCCGTTGATGCCATGCTCGCGCACATAACGCTCGACGGCCTGGGTGTCGGGATAGAACACGCGGATGCGGCGCTGGTAGCGATGCTCCAGCCGTTCCAGCAGTGCCAGGGTCTCATCCGGCAGCCGCCCGGTGTCAATCGTGACGATATCGATCTTTGGGACACGGGTACAGATCAGATCGGTCAACACGATTGCCTCGGCCCCAAGGCTGTTGGCATAGACGACACGGCCGTGCTCGGCCACCGCCCGGTGCAGCAGCGCCACGCTGGCCTCGACCTGCGCGGCGAGCGCCGCGTCCAACGCCGCCTGTGTCAGGGACTGCCCCATGGCCCCTAGTGTGCCGCCGGGGGTCATAACTTTGGCTCATAAGTTAAGGGCCGGGCCGTCCCACGTGACAATACATGACCGCCGCGGGTCCACCCCGCGGCAAACTTGCATGCATGAGTTCCCTGAATCTGCGCCGCTTGCGCCAAAACGAGCACGTCCGCGACCTCACGCGTGAGGTCCATGTGCGGCTCGAGCAGCTGATCCAGCCGCTGTTCGTCGCCGAAGGCATCCCCAACCCGGCGCCTGTGCCCGGCCTGACCGGTGTGCATCAGGAGACCGGCGAGTCGCTGCTGCGCCAGGTCGAGGCGGACCTGGCAGCCGGCGTGAGCAAGTTCCTCCTGTTTGGCGTGCCGCAGGCGCGCCGCGAGCGGCAGATCGACTGGTCCTTTACCGCCGGCCAGATCGCCGCCCTCAAGCGGCGCTTCGGCCGTGACATCTGGCTGGCGACGGACGTATGCCTGTGCTCGTCCACGCCGCATGGGCACTGCGGCGTGCTCAACGCCGAGGGCGATCATCTCGACAACGACGCCAGCGTGCACGAGCTCACGGCGGCCGCCATCGCCTATGCGCAGGCCGGTGCGGATTGCGTCGCGCCGAGCGACATGATGGACGGGCGCATCGGCTCCATCCGTCGCGCGCTCGATGCGACCGGACTCGAACGCACCGTGCTGATGAGCTACGCGGTGAAGTTCCACTCCACGCTGTACGGCCCGTTCCGCGTCGCGGCCGATTCCGCGCCGAAAGCCGCGTTGCTGAAGGATCGCTCGAGCTACCAGCTCGATCCGGCCAGGCCCAGCGATGCCTGGCTGTGCGCCGAGCGTGATGCCGCCGAAGGCGCGGATATCATGATGGTCAAGCCGGCCTTGCCCTATCTTGACCTGTTGCGCGAGCTGTCGCGTGCAATCAGGAAACCCTGGGCGGTGTACCACGTCAGCGGCGAGTTCGCCGCACTCGAGGGACTGGCCGCACAGGGCCTGGCCAACCGCGCCGCCCTGCACCGCGAGATCCTGACCGCCTTCAAGCGCGCCGGCGCACAAATGATCATCACCTACGGTGCGCGCTTTGCGCGCGAGTGGCTGGCTGCATGAGCGTGCTGCACGCACACGCGAATTCCGAGAAGCTGTTCGCGCGCGCGCTGCGCGTGTGTCCCGGGGGCGTGCACTCCCCGGTACGCGCGTTCCGCGGCGTGGGCGGCACGCCGCGGTTCATGGTCGGCGGCGCCGGGGCACTGCTGCGCGATGTCGACGGCGGCGACTATGTCGACTTTTGCATGGCCTTCGGACCGCTGATCCTCGGACACGCCGACGGCGGCGTGCGCGCCGCGGCCCAGGCAGCCCTCGAGCGCGGCTGGAGCCTGGGCACCGCCGAGCCCTACAGCCTCGAACTCGCCGAGCTGATAGCTAGCCGCATCCCGTGGGTGCAGAGCATCCGCTTCGTCAATTCCGGCACCGAGGCGGTGATGTCCGCATTGCGGGTGGCGCGCGCGGCCACCGGCCGATCGAAGATCGTGAAATTCGAAGGCTGCTACCACGGCCACGCCGACTCGATGCTGTTGCGCGCCGGCTCCGGGCTGGCCGAGGCGAGCGTGCCGGACAGCGCCGGGCTCGCCCCCGGCGTCGTTCAGGAGACGCTGGTCGCGCCGCTGGATGACGCCGATGCCCTCGAAGCGCTGTTTGCGCGCCATCGCGGGCAGATCGCCGCCGCCATCATCGAGCCGCTGCCGGCCAACTACGGCCTGCTGCCGCAGCGGCCGCAATTCCTGCGCTCGCTGGCAGCCATTACCAGGGCCCACGGCGCGCTGCTGGTATTCGACGAGGTGATCAGCGGCTTCCGCGTGGGCTTCCAGGGCTACGCGGGCCTCAGCGGGGTTTACCCGGATCTCGTGACCTACGGCAAGGTCATCGGCGGAGGTTTCCCCGTAGGAGCCTATGGCGGGCGTCGCGATTTGATGGAGCGGGTTGCACCGGCCGGCCCGGTCTACCAGGCCGGCACGCTCAGCGCCAATCCCCTGGCAATGTGCGCGGGGCTCGCGAGCCTGCAGCGCCTCGCCGATGGGTCCGTCTATCAGCGGCTCGAGGCCCTCGGGATGTACCTCGAGCGCGCAATCGCAGCACTCGGCCCGCAGCCCCACGCGCTCGCGCTGCAGCGCGCCGGCTCGATCTTCTGGCTCGTCGGTTCGCACTCCGGCACGCCCGCCATACCGATCCGAACCATGCACGACTTCCCGGTCGATGCCGCAGCCACTTTCGCCCCGCTGTTCCACGCGCTGCTCGAGCGCGGCGTCTATCTGGCGCCGAGCGCGTTCGAGGTCGGGTTCCTGTCGGCCGCGCACACCGAGGAGCATATCGACCGGTTGGCGGATGGCCTGCGCCACGCCATGCGCTCGGCGTGATCGCCCCTTACAGCGTGCCCCCGGCCTGGGCGCTGAATGTATCGCAATCATTGAAGTTGCCGGTATGCATTCCGCGCTCGAACCATTTCCGGCGCTGTGCGGCGCTTGCATAGTCCAGTACCGGGTCGGGCATCTCGACCCCGGAAGCCAGATGCGTATCGTGCCGATGAGTGAGCTTTGTCACCGCCGCCAGGCTCGCCGCGACGTCGGCGCCCGGCTTGATGGTCCCGTCCATCTGCGCGGCATGCACCCACAAGCCGGCATAGCAATCGGCCTGCAGTGCTGCGGTAATCCAGGTCTGCCGCGACAGTTTCGGCCTGCTGCGCGCGCGCGCCTGTTCGACCAGCGCGGTGGTGCCGATCATCGCCTGGACGTGCTGTCCCAGCTCATGTCCGAGCACAGCCGCGAGCGCCAGATCCCGTTGCGGCGCGGGTAGCCCCTGCATCAGCTGCTGCAGATTTCCGCGATCCAGGTACACCTGTTTCTGCGAGGGGCAGTAGAACGCTCCGGAAAAGGTCAGCTTGGTGCCGCAGGCATCCTTGATCTGGCCGCCGTCGTAGATCATCAGCCTGGCGCTCAGGTACTGTCCGCCGAGCGCTGCGATCTCCCCTGACCAGAAATGATTTGCATCGGCAAACAGCGCCCGTGCGCGTCCCGTGACAGCGTCGCTGGAACCCGCAGCCGCCGGCGTGGACGCCTGCGACGGCGAGAGGCTCGCGACCGCCATGGTGGCCGCGAGCGCGTACCACGCAGGATGCATTCGGCTCATGCCAACCATCTTAGCGCCAACGCCACCGGTGTGCGCGTATGCGCGGTATGCGCGGTATGCGCGATATGCGCGATATGCGCATCCGACTTGTTGCTCTACACCGGCGTGCCCGTCGCCGGCGGTATCGCAACCACGGCTGGCGTCGATGCCGGCGTTGGCGGCCTGGGGCGCGGCGCCTTCTCCGGCTGCACCGCGGAGTCCGTCGGCGCGTGCAGCATTGCGCCGCCGGCGGGCGCTTCCACCACCGCGCTGAGCAACTGCACGCTGTGAGCCGCCACCTCGAGCTGCAGCGTCTCGACTGGCTGGTCGAGCACCAGCAGGTTGGCGGTGTCGAGCCGCAGCGTCCAGCGAAACAGCGGCTGCGGCAGCTGGAACGCGTGCTGGTCGGCGGTATTGTTCGCCAGCAGCAGGCACAGCTCGGCACGGCTCGCGTCGATGCGCACCGCGCGGCGCACGCACAGCAGCCGTCCTTCCCAGTACTCCCAATCCTCCTGCCGCATCGTATCGCCGTTCTCGTCGAACCACTCGATGTCCCGAACCTGGGGCAACGGCTCGATTAGCCCGTGCTGGAAGTAATCGCAGCGCAGGCACCGCTGCTCGCGCCGCAGGCTGATCAGGCGCGCGAGCAGCGCGCGCTGCTCGCGCCCGTGCGGCGAGTCCGCCACGGCCCAGTCGAGCCATGACAGCTCGGAATCCTGGCAGTAGCCGTTGTTGTTGCCATTCTGGGTGCGTCCGAACTCATCGCCCGCCAGCAGCATCGGTGTGCCATGTGAGCACAGCAGCGTCGCCAGCGCCGCACGCTTGACGCGTTCGCGCCGCTCGCGCACCTGCACCTCGTCGGTGGGCCCTTCGACTCCCCAGTTGTTGCTCTCGTTGTCGTTGTTGCCGTCCTGGTTGTCCTCGCCGTTGGCCTCGTTGTGCTTCTGGTTGTAGCTGACCCAGTCCTGCAGCGTGAAGCCGTCATGCGCAGTGACGAAATTGACCGAGGCCCAGGGCTTGCGGTGCTGGTGATCGAATACGTCGGCCGAGCCCTGCAGCCGCGCGGCCAGTGCGCCGCGCATGCCCGAATCCCCCCGCCAGAATTTGCGCACGTCATCGCGGTAACGGTCGTTCCACTCGGCCATGCCGGCCGGGTGGTTGCCGAGCTGGTAGCCACCGGGGCCGAGATCCCAGGGCTCGCTGATCAGCTTCACGCGCGAAAGCACCGGGTCCTGCAGCAGCGCATCGAAAAAGCCGGCTCCCGGATCGAACCCACCCGGCTCGCGCCCCAGGGTCACGCCGAGGTCGAAACGAAAGCCATCGATGTGATAGTCGAGCACCCAGTGGCGCAGCGAATCCAGCGCCAGCTGGATCACGGGCGCATGGGTGAAATTGACCGTGTTACCGCAGCCGGTGTCGTTGACGCAGCAGCGCGGATTATCCGCCTGCAGGCGGTAGTAGGCGGCGTGGTCCAGCCCGCGCAGGCTCAGCGTCGGCCCGAGCTGGTTGCCCTCGCAGGTGTGGTTGTAGACCACGTCGAGCAGCACCTCGATGCCCGCGGCATGCAGGGCGCGGATGGCGCGCTTGAGCTCATCCGGATCCCCCCCGGAGAGGTAGCGCGGCTCCGGGGCGAAGTAGCCC
>Ga0307372_10006911_pt1 | contig 16427 bp, 17 predicted proteins | sample OX1MG_FD_202533 | JGI IMG/M metagenome (GOLD analysis project Ga0307372, IMG submission 202533) | Soil microbial communities from Risofladan, Vaasa, Finland - OX-1 | ecosystem: Environmental > Terrestrial > Soil > Coastal area > Acid sulfate soil | place: Finland: Risofladan, Vaasa | collected... | reverse complement strand
TAGAGGCCATCCAGCCACCGGCTCGGGTGGCGGCCGATCAGCTCCGGCTCGGTGAAGCCGGACGCGACCGCCATTGACTTCCAGGTCTCGAAGCTGAACGGGTGGGGCACCCAGTGGTTGCCCCGGTCGACGTCGTACTCGACCACGATCAGCCGGCCGCCGGGTTTCAGGTAGCCGTGGACCATCGCCAGCACCGCCGCCTTGTCGATCACGAAGTGGAGCGAGTTGGCCATCACCACCCCGTCCAGCGGGGGCAGCTCGAGCGGCTCTTGGAAGTCAGCCAGCATGACGCTGGTCGGCGCCTGGGCGAAACGGCTGCCGCCGGCCTTCTGCTGGCGGGCCAGCGCCGACCGGTCCTTGTCGACCGAGAAAATCATCGCGGAAGCCCCGACCAGCTCGGCCAGCGCGCTGGTGAAGGCGCCCTCGCCGGAGCCTAGGTCGGCCCAGATCCCGCCCGGCGCGGGAACCCCGCGGCGGATCAGGCCGACCAGCTCGGAGTGCTTCAGCTGTGCTTCCCGGCCCAGGCGGCCAGAGCCGCCGCCCGGCGTCGAGCCATCGTGGCCTGGCGCTTCACCTGCGCCGGCGCGGGGCCGCCCGGCAGTGAGCGCCGGCGGAGCGATTGGGCGGCGTCCCAGGGCGGCCGGTGGATCCCCTTCAGCACCGACTGGCCGACCTCGCCGTGCACCTCGCGGAAGGCACGGCCGCCCGCCACCAGCTGCTCGGCGGTGTCGGTGGCGAGGAGGTCGGGGTCGGCGGCGGCCGCCGCCATCCGCTCGGCGTCGAAGTCCAGCCGTTCCGCCAGCAGCCGCGCCGCCTCGAGGCATTCGAGGCAGTTGTCCACGGCGCTGAAGAGGTGCCGCTTGTCCTCCTGGAGGTCGCGGTCGTAGGCCAGCGGCAGGCCCTTCACGACCATGGCGAGGCCGGTCAGCGAGGCGAGCGCGCGCCCGCTCCGGCCCCGGATCAGCTCGGCGATGTCCGGGTTGCGCTTTTGGGGCATGATGCTGGACCCGGTGGACGCCTCGTCGGAGAGCCGTAGGAAGCCGAATTCGGCGCTGGCCCAGAGGACCAGGTCCTCGGCCAGCCGCGAGAGGTGGAGTCCGATGCTGAGGCAGGCGTAGACGAGGTCGAGGGCGAAGTCCCGATCGCTGACCGAGTCGATGCTGTTGGCGGTCAACCTGGCGAAGCCCAGGGCGCTGGCGACCGCCTGCCGGTCGAGCGGCAGGGTGCTGCCGGCGAGGGCGGCCGAGCCGAGAGGCATCTCGGAGGCCGACGCGTAGGCGTTCATCACCCGGCTACCGTCGCGGAGCAGGGGCTCGGCGTGGGCCAGGAGGTGGTGACCGGCGGTGACCGGCTGGGCCCGCTGGAGGTGGGTGTAGCCGGGCATCGCGAGGTCGTGGTGGCGGGCGGCCTGGGCGGCCAGCGCGTCGATTGTCCCCGCCAGCTCCTCGGCGATCGCGGAGGCGGCCGCCCGGCAGTAGAGCCTAAGGTCGAGCGCGACCTGGTCGTTACGAGAGCGGCCGGCGTGCAGGCGCGCCGCGCCCTCGGGGTCGATAGCGGCCAGCCGGCGCTCGACCGCGGTGTGGATGTCCTCGTCGCTGTCGGCGAAGACGAACTCTCCGCCCTCGATCTCCCTGCCGACCTGGACCAACCCGCGGTGCAGGCGGTCGAACTGGACCTTAGTCAGGAGCCCTGCCGCCAGCAGGCCGCGAGCGTGGGCGATGCTGCCGGCGACGTCGTAGGGCGCCAGCTCGAGGTCCACCTCGAGCGAGCTGGAAAAGCGCTCCAATTCAGGGAGCAGCGGCTTCTTGAACCGCCCACCCCAGAGCTTGCCGCTCTTGCTCAGGGGGTGAGTCTCTTCACTTCGCCGAGCAACCCGGCGAGGTCTCGGTTGTGCAGCTGGCCCTGGACCTGAGAGGCGGTCCGCACGCCCTGCCCCCAGAGCTTGATGAAGCCGGCGGCGGCCGACTGATCGAACTGGTCGCCCTTCCCGTAGGTGGCGAGGGAGAGCTGGTAGAGCTGCTCCGGCGCCTTCCGGCCCACGACCTGGGAGGAGCCGCGGTAGAGCTTGAGGCGGACCTCGCCGCTGACGTGGCGCTGGGTCTCGGCCACGAAGGCGTAGAGGGCGTCGCGGAGCGGGCTGAACCAGAGCCCGTCGTAGACCATCTGGCCCCACTGCTGGGCGACCACGTCCTTGAAGCGGGCGACGTCCTTGGGCAGCGTGATGTCCTCCAGCGCCTGGTGGGCCTGGAGCAGGAGCACGGCCGCCGGCGCCTCGTAGATCTCCCGGGACTTGATCCCGATCAGCCGGTTCTCGAGGTGGTCAATACGGCCGACCCCGTTCTCGCCCCCCACCGCGTTGAGGCGGGTGACGATCTCCAGGGCGTCGAGTGGCTTTCCGTCCAGCGCCACCGGCAGGCCCTCTTTGAAGGAGATCTCCAGGTAGGCGGGGTCAGCGGGGCATTCGCGCGCGTCGCGCGTCCATTCGAAGACCTCCGGCGGCGGCTCCGCCCAGGGGTCCTCGAGGACGCCTGCCTCGATCGATCGGCCCCAGAGGTTCTCGTCGGTCGAGTAGGGCGATTCCGCGGTCGCCGGCACCGGGATGGCGTTGGTGCGGGCGTACTCGATCTCGTCGTCGCGGTTCATCCCCCACTCCCGGACCGGCGCCACCACCTGGAGGTCGGGGGCCAGCGCCGCGGTCGAGACGTCGAAGCGAACCTGGTCGTTGCCCTTCCCGGTGCAGCCGTGGGCGATCGCCCGGGCGCCCTCCTGGCGGGCGATCTGCACCAGCTGGGCTGCGATCAGCGGCCGGCCGAGGGCGGTGGCCAGCGGGTACTCCTTCTCGTAGACGGCGCCCGTCTGGAGGGACGGCCAGACGAAGTGCTTGAGAAAGGGCACCCGCCCGTCCACCACGTAGGCGGCGGAGGCACCGATCCTCAGCGCCCGGGCCTGGATGGCGTCGAGGTCCTTCTTCTCGCCGAGGTCGACGCTGAGCGCGACGACGTCCCAACCCTTCGCCTTTAGCCAGTGGATGGCGACCGAGGTGTCGAGCCCGCCGGAGTAGGCGAGGACCAGCTTCCCCTTCGGTTCTTCAGCCATGCAGGAAGTTGGTGAAAGCCCTGGCCGAATCGGGGTCTGGGTGGACCACGATGATGGTGTCGTCGCCGGCGACCGTGCCCAGCACGCCCGGCAGGTCGCGCTCGTCGATGGCGCGGGCGACCAGGTTCGCGCAGCCCACCGCGGTGCGGACCACCGTCAAGAACTGGACCGAGTCGACGCCCGTGATGTAATCGGTGAAGATGACCGGCCGGTAACCGGACCTGGTCCGCACCAGGCCGAGCTCCTGGATGTCGCGGGAGACCGTCGCCTGGGTCGTTTCGAGGCCCATCGAGGTCAAGGCGTCGGTCAGCTCCTGCTGGGTGTGCACCGGCCGCTCGCCGAGCACCGTCAGGATCGCCAGGTGGCGCTTCTGCTTCACGAGCCGGAAGCTGGAGCCTCGAGGCTCTTCAGCGCCGCCTGCAAGCGGTCGTGGGCGACCTCGATGTCGGCGGCGGAGATGATCAGCGGCGGCACCATCCGGACGCTGTGGTCGTCGGTCGCGTTGACCAGCACCCGGTTCGGGATGCAGGCGTTCTGGAACGCCTTGGCGACCGGCTCCTGGAAGCTGAAGGCCCGCATCAGCCCGATGCCGCGGGCGTCGTGTTGGCCGAGATCCTCGATCGCCTGGTGGAGGAGGTCGCCCATCTCCGCCGCGTTCTCGACCAGGTGATCGCGCTCAATGGTGTCGAGGACGGCGAGGGCGACGCTGCAGGCGAGTGGGTTGCCCCCGTAGGTGGAGCCGTGGTCGCCAGGCTCCAGCACGTCGGCCCTGGGCGCGGCCAGCACCGCGGCGATCGGAAAGCCGCCGCCGAGGGCCTTGGCCAGCGTCATCACGTCGGGGGTGATCCCCGCGTGCTGGTGCGCGAACCAGCGACCGGTCCGGCCAAGGCCGGTCTGGACCTCGTCGAGGATCAGCAGGATGTCCTGCTCGTCGCACCATTGGCGGACGCCCTCGAGGTAGCCGGGCGCCGCGGGGTGGACGCCGCCCTCGCCGATCACCGGCTCCAGGAAGACGGCGGCGGTGCGGTCGTTGGTCACCGCCCTGATGGCGTCGAGGTCGTTGAAGGGCACGTGGATGAAGCCAGGCGGCAGCGGCTCGAACCACTTCGAGTAGGCCGCCTTGCCGCCCATCGTCACCGCCGCCAGCGTCCGGCCGTGGAAGGCCCCGAAGGCGCTGATGATCTCGAAGGCCCCGTCCTTGTGCTTCTTGCCCCACTTGCGGGCGATCTTGATCGCCGTCTCGTTGGCCTCGGCGCCGCTGTTGTTGAAGAAGACGCGCGACGGGAAGGCGAGCTCGACCAGCCGCTTGGCCAGCCAGACCTTGGGCTCGGTGTAGTAGAGGTCGCTGGAGTGGATAAGCTGCCCTGCCTGCCGGGTGATCGTCTCCACGATCGCCGGATGGCTGTGGCCGAGGGCGTTGACGGCGATGCCGGCCATCAGGTCCAGGTACTCGGTTCCCTCGACGTCGTAAAGGTGCATACCGGCGCCGCGCACCACCCGCAGCGGCTGGTGCTTGCCGGTCTGCATCACGTACTTGTGCTCGACCTCCTCGAAGTCGGCGAACGACAGGTGTCCGGGCATTTCGTCGCTCATCTAGGGAGTCACCATGGTGCCAATTCCGGCCTCCGTGAACAGCTCCAGAAGTACCGCGTGGGGAACACGGCCGTCGATGATGTGGGCCTGGGGCACCGCGTCGACCGCGCGCAGACACGCCTTCAGCTTGGGAATCATCCCACCACTGACGGTCCCGCCGGCGATCAGCTCCTGGGCGTCCGCCCGCCGGATCTCGCTGATCACCTTTCCCTCAGCGTCGAGCACACCGGGCACGTCCGTCAGCAGCAGCACCTTGCCGGCGCCCAGCCCGACGGCGATCTCGGCCGCGACCGTGTCGGCATTGATGTTGTAGGCGTTGCCGTCGTAGCCGAGCCCGATCGAGGCGATGACGGGGATGTAGCCCCGCCCAAGCAGCGCGTCGATCGGCTCCGGGTTGACCTGGGTCACCCGGCCGACGAAGCCGAGGTCGGGGCTCTCCGGCTCGGCGATGATGCTCGGCCCGTCCTCGCCGCTCATCCCCACCGCCTGGCCGCCGAGGCGGTTGATGGTCGCAACCAGGTCGGGGCTGATCTTGCCGGTCAGCACCATCTTCACGACCTCCATTGTCCCGGCGTCGGTGATCCGGAGGCCGTCCTTGAACTCCGACTTCATACCCAGCCGGTCGCTCATGGCCGTGATCTCGGGCCCACCGCCATGGACCAGCACCGGGAGCAGGCCGACGTAGCGGAGGAGGACGATGTCGAGCAGCGTCTCGTCCTTCCGCTCCATGGCGTGACCGCCCAGCTTGATGACGATCTTCTGGCCGTGGAAACGCTTGATGTAGGGCAGCGCCTCGACCAGCACCCGGGCCCTCTCCGCCGCATCGATCGTCATCGGGTCGTCACCTCCTCAAGTCGTGTAGTCGGCATTGATGCGCACGTACTCCTCGGACAGGTCGCAGCCCCAGGCCTCGGCGCTCCCCTCGCCGAGGCCGAGCTCGGCGTGGATCAGGATCTCCGGCTGCTCGAAGGCGGCGCGGACGGCGTCGAGGTCGACCGGCTGGCCGGCGCCGCGGCTGAACACTGTAAGGCCGGCGATGCTCAGCTCGAGGCGGTCGATGGCCAGCTCGGCGCCGCTGTAGCCAAGCGCGCAGACGATCCTCCCCCAGTTGGGGTCGCCACCGTGGATGGCGGTCTTTACAAGGCTGGAGGAGGCCACGGCCCGGGCGGCCATCCGCGCCTCCTCGCTGCTTGCGCCGCCGCTGACGCCGACGGTGATGAGGCGGGTGGCGCCTTCGCCGTCGCGGGCGATCTGGCGCGCCAGGTCGCGGGCGACGGCCAGCAGCGCAGCCTCCAACGCCTCGGCCTCAGGGGTGCCAGCCGCCACCGGCGGGTTGCCGGCCGCGCCGTTGGCGAGGACCAGGAAGCTGTCGTTGGTCGAGCTGTCCCCGTCGACGGTCACCTGGTTGAAGGAGCCGTCGGCGACCCGCTTGACGATCTGGCTCAGAAAGCCCGGTTCTACGGCCGCGTCACTGGTGACGTAGGCGAGCATGGTGGCCATGTTGGGATGGATCATCCCGGACCCCTTGCACATCCCCCCGACCCGGACCTCGACCCCGCCGATCTGGACCACCCCGGTGGACTGCTTGGGCACTGTGTCGGTGGTCATGATCGCCTTTGCCGCGCCTTCCCCGCCCGCCTCGGTGAGGCTCGCGCAGGCAGCGGCGATGCCGGTCTTGACGGCGTCCATTGGCAGGTAGCGGCCGATCACGCCGGTCGAGCTGACGACCACCTGGGGGGGGTCGAGGTCGAGCCGGTCGGCCGTCAGCTTCGCCATCTGGAGCGCATCCTTGTAGCCCTGGGCGCCGGTGCAGGCATTGGCGTTGCCGGAGTTGATCACGACCGCCTGGACCCGGTTCTGGCGGAGGTGGAGCTGGTCGATCACGATCGTCGCCGACTTCACCTTGTTGGTCGTGAAGACCCCGGCCGCGTCGCAGGGCCGGTCGCTGAAGACGACGGCGAGGTCGTCCTTCTGGCCGCTCGGGATCGCGCTCGCGCCGGCGGTGAAGGCCTTGATCCCGCAAGCGGCGCTGCCCGCCCTCCAGCCGCGAGGGAAAGTCACGGCCACTGGATCGCCTCCTCCAGTCCGGCGCGGCGGTCGAAGCCGAAGGCCAGGTTGAAGGCTTCGACGCCCTGCCCGCTGGCTCCCTTGACGAGGTTGTCGAGGGCGCTGGTGACGATCGCCTTGCCGTTCTGCTCGGACACGTTGATAAGGCACAGGTTGGTGTGCGTCGCGAGCTTGGTGGTCGGGCTCGTGGCCAGCACCCGAGTGAAGGGCTGGCCGGAATAGAACTCGGCGTAGACATCTTGCAGCTCCGATAACGAACCCGTGAGGTCGAAGTAGCAGGTCGCCAGGATCCCCCGCGTCATGGGCACCAGGTGGGGAACGAAGGTGATCCGCGGCGCCTCGCCGCCGGGGGCGACCCCGGCCAGCTCTTGGACCAGCTCCGGGAAGTGGCGGTGGCCGCCGATGGCGTAGGCGCCCAGCGACTCGTTGACCTCGCTGAAGTGGACGCCAACCCCCGGTGAGCGGCCGGCGCCGCTGACGCCGGACTTGGCGTCGACCACGACGTCGCCTCCGACCAGGCCGGAGGCGACGGCCGGCGCCAGGCCGAGGATGGAGGCGGTCGAGTAGCAGCCGGGGACGGCGACCAACGCAGCTCCCGGCAGCTCGCCGGCATGGAGCTCGGGCAGGCCCAGCACCGCCTGCGCAAGCAGGTCCGGCGCCGGGTGCTCCTGCTTATACCAGCGCGGGTAAAGGTTGACGTCCCGGAGCCGGAAGTCGGCGCTCATGTCCACCACCCGAGCCCCGGCGGCCAGCCAGCCGGCGGCCTTGCCGGCACCCACGTTGTGGGGCAGGCAGGAGAAGACCACGTCGACGGCGGCGGCATCGGGCTCCTCCGCGAACTCGCCCTCCAGGTCGTGGAGCGGGAAGACCTCGGAGTAGGGCCGGCCGGCGTAGGACCGCGAGGTGAGCTGGACCAGCTCAACCCCCGGGTGCCGGGCGAGGAGGTGGACCAGCGTCATGCCCGCGTAGCCGTTGGCCCCCGCGATGGCGGCCCTGACGGGCGTCGAAGGAGGCTTCATGGCCGCATGAATATACAGCTGGCCCGCATATTCATGCGAAGTCGGCATGCGTCAGGAAGCTGGCCAGGCGTCCCTTCCGGGGTCCCGCGGCGGGCCAATCGGCGCCTTCGAAGGTGATCGTGGCCAGGGTGCAGGTCCCAAAAGCCTTGCCCTCGTGCACAAGTGCCCGTGCCACTACCTCAAGCCCCGGGTTGTGGCCCACCAGCATGACCGCTTCCAGCTCGTCCGGGAGGTCGCGAACAAAGCTCAGCAGCTCGTCGGCGGCGGCGCCGTAGAGGCCCGCCTCCTCGACCAGCCGGGCGCCGCCCAGCGCGGGCGCGATCGCCTCCAGGGTCTCCCGCGCCCGCCGCGCGGGCGAGCAGAAGACGGCGTCGAGCGCGATTGGATGCTTGTCGAGGTACTTGTGAAGTGCCTTGGCGTCGCGCCTGCCGCGGCCGTTGAGAGGGCGCTCGACGTCCGACAGGCCGGGATGGCCCCAGTCCGACTTGGCGTGGCGGAGGAGGTGGAGAGTCCTCACGCGGGCGTGAAGAAGCAGGATTCGGCGCCGGTGTGGCAGGCCGGCCCGTGGGGCCGGACCCTGAGCAGGATGGCGTCGGCGTCGCAGTCCACCCAGCGGTCGACCACGTCCAGATAGTTGCCGGAGGTCGCGCCCTTCTCCCAGAGCCCGCGGCGGCGGGAGTGGAACCAGGCGTGGCCGGTAGCGAGCGTCCGCTCCCAGGCCTCGGCGTCCATGTAGGCGACCATCAGCACCCGGCCGGTCTCCGCGTCCTGGGCGATCGCCGGCAGCAGGCCACCGGAGAAATCGGGCGCCGTGGCCGGCGACCCCTCGATCTCCTCGCTACTCATGCCCTGACCATGCCGGTCACGCGGTCGCGCTTCACGGCCGGACCTCCAGGCCCCACCCGGCCAGCTGCCTCTTGACGTCGCCGATCGACAGCTCGCCGAAGTGGAAGATCGAGGCCGCGAGGGCCGCCTCCGCCCCCCCTTCCGAGAGCGCCGCGTACATGTGGGCGGCGCTGCCGGCGCCGCCGGAGGCGATTACCGGGAGCCGGACCGCGCCGCTGACGGCGGCGGTCAGGTCGAGGTCGTAGCCGTCCCTGGTCCCGTCCCGGTCCATCGAGGTGAGCAGGATCTCCCCCGCTCCCCGGCGTTCGCCCTCGCGCGCCCATTCGACCGCGTCGAGGCCGGTCGCACGGCGGCCGCCGTGCGAGAAGACCTCCCAGCCCGAGCCCTCGGTGCGGCGGCGGGCGTCGATAGCCAGCACCATGCACTGGGCGCCGAAGAGGTCGGCGCCGCGGCTCAGGAGCTCGGGGTCGTCGATGGCGGCGCTGTTGACCGAGACCTTGTCGGCGCCATGCGACAGCAGCAGCTGGATGTCCTCGGTCGTGCGCACCCCCCCGCCGACGGTCAGCGGGATGAAGACCTGGTCGGCCGTCCGGGCGACCGCGTCGAGGAGGATGGAGCGGGCGGAGGAGGACGCCGTGATGTCGAGGAAGACGAGCTCGTCGGCGCCGGCCGCGTCATAGGCGGCGGCCAGCTCGGCGGGGTCGCCGGCGTCCCGCAGCTCGACGAAGCGGACGCCCTTCACGACCCGGCCCTCGTCCACGTCGAGGCACGGGATGATGCGCTTGGCCGGCATCTCTATTTCCTTCAGCCCTCCCCGCAGACGTCGAGGAAGTTGCGGTAGACCAGGAGGCCCACGGGGCCGCTCTTCTCGGGGTGGAACTGGGTGCCCATCACGTTCAGACGACCTGCCGCGGCGACGGGCGCGGTGTCGGTGGCGGCGCAGGCGTCGGCCGAGCCGGCCGGCGTGTAGGAGTGCACGTAGTAGAAATACGAGCTATCGGCGATCCCGGTGAAGAGCGGTGAGAAATCCGTGATCCGCGTGGGGCACCAGCCGATCACCGGCAGCCGCGGAGAATCCCTGATCACCTCGACGGCGCCGCGGAGGAGCCCGAGACCCTGGTGGCGGCCGTGCTCGGAGGATTCCTCGAAGAGGAGCTGGTAGCCGAGGCAGACGCCGAGCAGCGGCTTGCCCTTGCGGGCCAGTTCCACCACCTCCCGGCCGAGGTTGCCAGCCTGGAGCTTTTGCAGCGCGGGGGCGAAGGCGCCGACCCCAGGCAGAACCAGGCCGTTGGCGTGCTGCAGCTCCTCTTTGTCGGCGGTGACCTTGGGCGAGGCGCCCCAGTGGAGAAGCGCGCGCTCCACCGAGCGAAGATTGCCCACGCCGTAGTCGACGATCGCTATCACCCCAGCAGGCCCTTTGACGACGGGATGCCGCGCCCGCCGAGACTCATCGCCTCCCGGAGTGCCAGCCCCAGGGCCTTGGCCGCCGACTCCGCGATGTGGTGGCGGTTGCGACCGCGGATCAGGTCGACGTGGAGCGTGGCGCCGAGGTGGATCGCCAGCGCCCGCCAGAACTCCTCCAGGACCTCCGACTCGAGGCTCCCGACCTTGCCCTTGAGCGGCAGGTTGTAGGAGAGGAAGGGCCGCTTGCCGAGGTCCACGACGACCCGCGCCAGCGACTCGTCGAGCGGCGCGTAGGCCGCCGCGAAGCGGGTGATCCCGGCCCGGTCGCCCAGCGCCTGGGAGATGGCCTGGCCGAGGACGATGCCGGCGTCCTCGCAGAGGTGGTGGGGGTCGACCTGGATGTCGCCCTCGCCCTTGAGGACGAGGTCGAAAGCGCCATAGCGGGCGACCTGCTCGACCAGGTGGTCGAGGAAGGGCAGGCCGGTCTCGACCTCCACCCTCTCACCGGCGTCGAGGATCACCTCGGCCCGGAGGCGGGTCTCCTTCGAATTGCGTTCGACGACCGCCGTTCTTTTACTCAAGTCGAACCTCCACCGCGTGGGCATGGGCCGTCAGCCCCTCCAGGTTGGCCAGCGCGACGCAGGCCTCGCGGAGCATCTCGAGGTCGCCCCGGTTGAGGCTGGCGACGCTCGTCCGCTTCAGGAAGTTGTACACGCCCAGCGGCGAGCTGAAGCGGGCGGCGCCAGCGGTGGGCAGGGTGTGGTTGGGGCCGGCGACGTAGTCGCCGAGCGACACCGGCGCGTAGGGGCCGAGGAACACCGCGCCCGCGTTTTCCACCTTGGCGGAAAGCGAGCCCGGGTCGGCGGTCATCAGCTCCAGGTGCTCGGGCGCGAAGTCGTTGGCGACCTGCATCGCCTGCTCAAGGTCGTCCACGACCACGACGCAGCAGTGCGCCGCGCTGATGATCTCCGCCCGGTCGAGGCCTCCGACAAGGCTCGCGAACTCCTCCTCGACGCGGTCGGCGAGCTCGGCGGAGTCGGTGACCAGGACCGCCCAGGCCATCGGGTCGTGCTCCAGCTGGGAGGCGAGGTCGGCGGCCACGAAGTCGGCCCGGGCACCCGCGTCGGCGACGACGAGGATCTCGGTCGGTCCCGCCAGAGCGTCTATCCCGACCGAGCCGAAGACCTCCTTTTTGGCCAGCATCACGTAGACGTTGCCGGGTCCCGCCAGGACGTCCACCCGGGGCACGCTCGCGGTCCCGTAGGCGAGGGCCGCGATCGCCTGCGCGCCGCCCATCCGGTAAACCTCATCGACACCGGCCACCGCGGCGGCGGCGAGGATCGCGACCGGCACCGAGCCGTCCGGGGCCGGCGGGGTGGCCACGACGACCTCCTTCACGCCGGCGATGCGGGCGGGGATCGCCCCCATCAGCACCGTCGAGGGGTAGGCGGCCCGGCCGCCCGGCACGTAGAGGCCGGCCCGGCGAACCGGGCGGGTCAGCAGCTTCAACCCCGGGGTGCCGGCCACCGGCTCGAATGCCTGGGTCTCGTGGAACTGCCGGATCCGGCGGGTGGCGAACTCGATCGCGTCGCGATCGCCCGGTGCCAGCCGCCGGAGCGCGGCCTCGATCTCGGAACGAGGGACCGAGAAGCCCTCCTCCGGGGCTGGCCGCCAGCCGTCGAAGCGCAGGCCGTACTCGCCGAGGGCGGAGTCACCCTCGGTGCGGACCCGGTCGCAGATCTCGCGGACGGTGGCCTGCTGCTCCTCCAGGCCGGCCAGGTCGAGGCGGCGGCGGCTCAACGGGCTGTCGAGCCAGGACCCAAGGTCGAAGCGGCGGATGCTCATCGGGCCGCCTTCGCCAGCCTCGTGACCAGCGACTGGACCTCGCCGCTGCGGGTCTTGAGGCTGGCCTGGTTGGCGATCAGGCGGGCCGTCGATGAAGCGATCTCGGCCACGATCCGGAGCTTGTTCTCGCGGATCGTCGCTCCGCTGGCGGTCAGATCGGCGATGGCGTCGGCGAGGCCGACCTGGGGCGCCAGCTCCACCGAGCCGTGGAGCCGGACGATGTCGGCGGCCCTGCGCTGGGAGGCGAAGAAGGCCTCCGTCGCCCGCGGGTACTTGGTAGCGACCCGGAGGACCGGCGGCCAGGTCTCGCGCCCGGCCAGGGGGGATGACTCGGTCACCGCGAGAACCAGCCGGCAGCCTCCGAAGCCGAGGTCGACCAGCTCGTAGTGGCTCCCAGGGTTCTCCCAGAGCTGGTCCTTGCCGACAATGCCGAGGTCTGCCGAGCCGTGGTCTACGTAGGCCGCCACGTCGGCCGGCCGGACCAGCACCACACGGATCCCGTCCTGCTCGACCATCAGGCGCCGGCCCAACTGGTTGCGGTCGATGGTGGCCACGCCAGCCTTGGCGAGCAACTCGAGGCTGCCCTCGAGCAGCGCCCCGGTGCAGAGAGCAATCGAGATGCTCACGACGACTCCCCCGCCAACCGCGCGACGACCTGTTCAGCGGGAAGACGGCGCAGACGCCCGGCCGGGTTCACCCAGGCCACCCGCTCGCGCCCGGCGCAGTGGAGGAGGTTGGCGGCCCCCACCTGGCCGAGCCAGGTTCGCGCGCCGGGCAGTCCGCGGGCTTCGCTGTCGACGACCGCCCGCATGCCGAAGAGCCGCAGGGAGGTGGCGAGCCTGAGTGCCGGCTCGAGCCCTGCCGCCGTCCAGCAGACCGCCGCGTCGATGCGCGGCAACGTGGCGCGCCGGCCGGAGCGGGCGATCGCCTCGGCCACGAGGTCGAGGTGGAGCACGAAGCCGGTCGCGGCGGCCGGCCGGCCGAAGCGCTCCAGCAGGTGGTCGTAGCGGCCTCCCGCCGCCAGCGGGCGGCCGAGGTCGGGGCCGTAGGCCTCGAAGGTCACCCCCGTGTAGTAGTCGAAATTGCGGATCGCGCCCAGGTCCAGCTTCACCGACTCGCCGAGGCCGTGAGCGGCCAGCAGGTCATGGACGCGGCGCAGCTCGAGCAGCGCCGTCTCCGAGCGGCGGTTGGAGACCAGGCCGCTGGCGGCGTCGAGGATCTCGGGGCCACCCCGCAGGGCGGGGAAGCGGAGCAACAGCTGCCGTTCGACGCGGCCGACGGTCGTCTTCGCCAGCAGCTTCTCGAGCGCCACGAAGTCGTGCCCGGCGAGGGCCTGCCGGACGCCGACCTCGACCTCGGGGTCGAGGCGCAGGCCGGCCAGCAGGCCGTGGAAGAACTCCGAGTGGCCGACGTCGACCTGGTAGCGACCGAGACCGGCGGCGTCGAGGCAGCGCACGGCGAGGGCGATCACCTCGGCGTCGGCCACCGGGCCCCGGGCGCCGATCAGTTCGGCGCCGGCCTGGTGGGTCTCCCGGCGGTTGGAGAAACGACCGGCATCGTTGGCGAGGACCGAGGCCGCGTAGCAGAGCCGCAGCGGCAGGGGCGTGCCGCGGAGCCCGGTCGAGGCGAGTCGGGCGACGGGGATGGTCTTCTCGCCCACGACCGCGAGCAGGGCGCCATCCCCGTCGGCGAACTTGAAGAGCCTGCGCCGCTGGTCGGGGCCAAGGCCGACGGCCAGGGTGTCCTCCCGCTCGAGGGTGGGCGTGACCACGAAGCGGTAGCCCCAGCGCCGCATCTCGGCCAGGATCGCCTCCTGGCCGGCCCGCATCGACTCCGCCTCCTCCGGGAGCAGGTCCCGGAACCCGGCGGGGGTGTCAGGAGTAGTGAAAGGGCTCCTTCGAAGCGGCGCTCACTCGTCGTCCTCGTCATCGTCGTCGCCGTCGTCGTCGCCGACATCCTGGGCGATCTCCGCGTCCGGCTCGTCCGAGAAGTCGAGCGGCTCGGCGTCGTCGTCGTCGACGACGTTGAGGCCCTCCAGCTCGTCGACCGACTCCTCGACGTCCGCACCGTCGTCGGCCTCCTCGTCGTCATCGGATCGAAATGAGTCCATGTCCCGGGCGAGCAGGCTCTCTTTGGCGTAGGGACGGAAAGCCTCGGCCTCCCTCTTGCGCCGCTGGGGGAAGCTCGGCTTGCCGGCGAATTTGGGGTCCTGGTAGGTCTCCCGGATCATCACCTTGACCATTCCAGGCTCGACCGAGGTGACGGCCGCCAGGTAGCGATTGCCGCCCTGGATGAACTTGATGAGCCGCCGCGCTAGCCGCGCCTCGACCGTCCCCAGCTTCACCCCGCGAACGGTCTCGGCCATGATCGAGTCGCCGCCGATCCGCAGCTCCGCGATGTCGCCGGACCCGATCTTGTTGTGCAGGTTGGGGTCGTCCACCGACTCCAGCTGGGTGCTGGTGGTCTTACCCTGCTCTTCGACGAAGAGGTTCAGGTCCACCCGGGTCGGGCCGATCTTGACGTCCTTGGACTGGGCGAGAACGTCGAGCTTGGCCCGGTTCTTCTGGGCGATGGTGTTGAGCGGGTTCAGTGCCAGCGTCGCCTCGTAGGCGGCCTTGGCCTCGTCGAAGCGGCCAAGCTCGGTCATCGCCTTGCCCAGCCGGTTGTTCGCCTCCTCGTCGGTGCCAAACCGCTCGAGGATGGAGCGGTTGAGCTCGGCGGCGTCCTCCCAACGGCCGGCCAGGGCTGCCTGGACGGCCTCCTCCACGAACTGGCCCTTGGGCTTCAGGTGGTCATTGAACTCCGGCTTCACATACGTGCTCCGATGGGCGGGGGGAGGCGACAGATTCCCGAGTATACCGGCGAGCTCAAATTGACACCTCGATGCCCATCGGCTATACAGTCTCCAACTTCCGGAAAGGCCGCTAGAGTTCCGGCGTCGCCACGGGGATTAGGGATAGCGGGGGGTAGTAACGCTAGACCCGGGTAATTTCAGTTTCAGGAGGAGAAGCATGCGCGTAACTCGACTGGGTCGAGCTGCTGCGATCGTTGCTCTCGGCCTCGTCGCAGTAGCCTGCGGCGGGAGCACGAGCGGCAGCGGAAGCGGCGGCAGCAAGGGCACCATCTCGATCGGGGTGGACCTGCCCGAATCCGGAGCGTCATCCTCGTCTGGCCTCCCCACCCTTAACGGGGTGAAGTACGCCGTCCAGAAGGCCGGCGGCTCGATCGACGGATGGACGCTCACGGTTGAGAACCGGGACGACGCGGTCGGTGGCTCGTACAACACCGACAAGGGCGTCCAGAACGTCACCGACCTGATCGGCACCAATACCGTCGTCGCCATGGTCGGCCCCTTCAACTCGGCCGTCGCACAGGCCGAGATCCCGATCACCAACGTCGCTGGGCTGACCATGATCAGCCCGTCCAACACCAATCCCTGCCTGACCAAGGACCTGTCGACCTGCGCCTTCCATCCGCAGGACCTGCGCAAGAAGGCCAACAACTACTTCCGCGTCGTCGCGACCGACGACCTCCAGGGCCCGGCCATGGCCGACTACGCCTACAACACCCTGGGCATCAAGACGATCGGGATCATGGACGAGAAGAGCGTCTACGGCGTGGGCATCGCCGACGCTTTCCAGGCCCAGTTCGTCAAGGACGGCGGCAAGTACCAGCGCCAGTCCTTCGACCCGAAGACCACCACCGACTGGCGCGCGATCCTGCAGGGCTTCAAGGACTTCGGCGCCACCGGCATCTACATGGGTGGAACCGACGACCAGAAAGCCTGCCAGCCGCGCGGCCAGATGAACGCACTCGGTATCGGCAGCTGGCCGTACCTGGGTGGGGACGGTCTCACCACCTCGCAATGCATCGACGACGCCGCCGACTCCGCACTCGGCCTCTCGGCCACCACCGCGGGCGCCGACGCCAGCCAGATTCCCTCGGCCGCCGGCGTGATCACCGACTTCAAGAAGTCTTTCACCGGTGCCAACGACTACGGCGCCTACACGATGACCGCTTACGATGCGGCCAACATCGAGATCGCCGCCATCAAGAAGGCCATCGACGGCGGCGCGAACCCGAAGAGCATCAACGCCTTCCGTGAGGCGGTGCGCAATAACGTCTCGCACACCACCAACTTCCCCGGTGTGCTCGGCAGCACCACCTTCGACGCCAACGGGGATACCTCGCAGAAGATCATCTCCATCTTCGCCGTGAAGCAGGAGACCCAGTCCCGGGTCGCGGTCGGCGACCTGACCTGCGGCAAGGCCGGCGGCCCCAACGCTCTCTACTGCTTCGAGTGGACGAAGCAGGTCAACTTCGGCGCCTAGCAGTCCGATAACCATGGGAGGGGGCCGCCGCGGCCCCCTCCTCTTTTTGTAGGCAACCAGCAGAAGGGGCAACGGAGTTGGAACGCTTCCAGCGTCTGCGGGCGACCCTGAGCGGCGACCTCGGATCGACGCTCTTCTTGTTGCTCGGCGTGCTCGGGGTGCTCTGGGTGATCTACCTCACGATCGAGCAGGGGCCCCGATCGATGATCGCGGTCCTCATCATCGG
>Ga0307372_10006909_pt1 | contig 16430 bp, 15 predicted proteins | sample OX1MG_FD_202533 | JGI IMG/M metagenome (GOLD analysis project Ga0307372, IMG submission 202533) | Soil microbial communities from Risofladan, Vaasa, Finland - OX-1 | ecosystem: Environmental > Terrestrial > Soil > Coastal area > Acid sulfate soil | place: Finland: Risofladan, Vaasa | collected... | reverse complement strand
CCTTGCGTACCCCGGCCGTGCTCGCGGTGGAGTGGTCGGCGTGGGTGCTCCAGGCGAGGACGAGCGCGACGACGAGGCCGAGCGCGAGCCAGGTCATCGCGTCGTGGCGCCGAACGCGGCCGTGCGCCTCGCTCGGCTCACCGGCGACGGCGGCCGCCCGCGGGAGGCGCAGGTGGTCAGCCACGTGGGCGCGCGCCGCGCCGGCCGGGGCTCACCGGCCGCAGGAGGATGGGCTGGATCCCGAGGGCAAGGCGCCACCTCTTCCTTGTGCTTGTCGGCGCATGGTAGGCAGCCGCGGCGCCGGCGCGCTCTCGGATCCTCGGTGACGGGCCTCCCGAGCGACCTACCGCGGCGGAACAACTCCGGAGGTGGTGGTGTTCTCCCCGGTGGCGCCGAAGAGGCGCCGGGCCGGTTCCCCGGCCGTGCAAAGGAGTGCCCATGCCCGCCGTCGAAGCCGAGAACCTGCTGGTGCTGCCGCGCGTGCGCGCCATCGACCACGCGACGAAGAGCGAGCGCCGCCTGCGCTCGCTGACCACCGCCCCGAAGGGCTTCGAGGGAGAGGGCTTCCCGGTGAACCGCGCCTTCGCGGGCGTCGGCGCGGCCGACCTCGACCCGTTCATCCACATGGACGAGATGGGGAGGGTCGACTACGCGCCCGGTGAGCCGCGTGGCACCTCGTGGCACCCGCACCGCGGCTTCGAGACGGTGACCTACATCATGGACGGGACCTTTGCCCACCGCGACTCGACCGGCGGCGGCGGCCGCATCACCAACGGCGACACGCAGTGGATGACCGCGGGCTCGGGGCTGCTGCACATCGAGCGCCCGCCCGAGGAGCTCGTCGTCTCCGGGGGCCTCTTCCACGGGATTCAGCTGTGGGTCAACCTGCCGGCCCGCGACAAGTGGATCGAGCCCCGCTACCAGGACCTGCGTGCCGCCGCGGTGACCCTCGTCGCCGGCGCGGACGGCGCGAGCCTGCTGCGGATCATCGCCGGTGAGGTCGACGGCCACGCCGGACCCGGTCAGAGCCACACGCCGATCACCTTCGTGCACGCCTCGGTGGAGCCGGGGGCCCGCCTCGAGGTGCCCTGGCCGGCCGAGCGCAACGCCCTCGTCTACGTCCTCTCGGGGAGCGGGCGCGTCGCGGCCGACGGGACGCCGATCGGCGCCGGGCAGCTCGCGCTCCTCGGCAGCGGTGACTACCTCACCGTCGCCGCCACCGGCAGGGAGCGCCTCGAGGTGCTCCTCCTCGGTGGGGTGCCGATCGGTGAGCCGGTCGCCTGGTACGGGCCGTTCGTGATGAACACCGAGGCCGAGCTGCAGCAGGCCTTCGAGGACTACCGAAAGGGCCTGCTCGGCACCGTCCCCGCGGGCGGCTGAGGGAGCCTTCGGCTCAGCCGGCGCCCTCGCCCGCGGCGGCGCAGTCGGGGCAGAGGCCCTGGAAGACGATGTCCACGCCGGTCACGGTGAAGCCGTGCGCCTCGTCGGGGGCGAGCGTGTGGCCGCCCGCGGCGAGCACGTCGCGCAGCGCCCCGCAGCGGGTGCAGACGAGGTGGTGGTGGGGGGTGGCGACGTTCGGGTCGTAGCGCTTGGGCCCCGCGCCCGCCGCCACCTCGAGCACCTCGCCCATCGCCACGAGCTCGTTCAGGGTGTTGTAGACCGTCGCCAGGCTGATCTCCGGCAGGCGCGTCTGCGCGGCGAGGTGGACGGCGTCAGCCGTCAGGTGGACGTGCTCCCCGGTGAGCACCTCGGCGACGACCCGGCGCTGGGGCGTGACCCGCCAGCCACGTGACCGGAGCCGTTCCAGTAGATCGCTCAGCGCTGCCTCCGTCCTCGTTCTGACCTGGGCTTCATGCTACCGGCCGCCCCCCGGCGGCCCGCCGCATTTCACCCCGCGAGCGAGACCCCGAGGACCACCGCCGCCAGCGAGAAGAGGCCGGCGAGGCCGCCGGAGAGGGCGACGGCCTTCTTCGACCGCGCCCGCGAGTGGATCCCTGCGGCGGCGGCCGCGAGCACGACGACGACGATCTTCACGCCGAGCACCGTCTTCCACGCGCTGTCCTTGGTCGAGGGGTGGTTCGCCGCCACGTTCCAGATGCCGGTGAGCACGAGGACGGCGAAGGCCGGCCAGGCGAGGCGGGAGAAGGCGACCGCGACCCGCCGCGGCGCCTCGCCGCCGATCGTCCGCAGGGTCGGGAGCAGGCCGGCGACGGTGAGCTGGCCGCCGACGAAGACCGTCGCCGCGAGGACGTGCAGCGAGAGGCGGACGGTGGTGCTCGCGCTCGGGAGGCCGAGCGGCAGGGGGTGGGTCACTGGTCGGCCTCCCGGTGGACGAGGTGGACGCGCGCCTGGTCACGGGGGCGCAGCACGAGCTGGTCGACGTCGACGTGCGCGGGGCGGGTGGCGACGAAGGCGACGCACTCGGCGACGTCCTCGGCGCTCAAGGGGGTGAGGCCGCGGTAGACCGAGGCGGCGCGCTCGGCGTCGCCGTCGAAGCGCACGAGGGAGAACTCGGTCTCGACGAGCCCGGGGTCGATCTCGCTCACCCGCACCGGACGGCCGTTCAGCTCGAGGCGCAGCACGTCCATCACGGCACGCGTCCCGTGCTTGGCGGCGTTGTAGCCGGCGCCGCCGGGGTAGGGCTCGAAGGCGGCCACCGAGCCGATCGTGATCACGTGGCCGTCGCCGGAGTCGACGAGGGCCGGGAGGAGCGCCTTCACCATGCGCAGCACGCCGAGGACGTTGGACTCGTACATCTCCCGCCAGCGCTCCTCGTCGCTGTCTTCGATACGGTCGAGGCCGAGCGCGCCACCCGCGCAGTTGAGGAGGAGGCGGCAGCCGCCGATGCCCGCGCAGAACGACGCGACCGACGCCGGGTCGGTGACGTCGAGGGCGGCGGCGCGCGCCCCCTCCCCGAGCTCACGGGCGAGCGCCTCGAGGCGGTCGAGGCGCCGGGCGCCGAGGACGACGTCGAAGCCCTCGCGCACGAGCGCCCGCGCGCTCGCCGCGCCGATGCCGCTCGACGCCCCGGTGATCACGGCGGTGCCCCGCTCCGTCACGCTCCACCTCCTCGGGCGCCGAAGCTACCTCGGCGGGTGCCGGTGAGTCCCGGCCGGGAGGCGACGGTCGAGGTCGACGGCCACCGCCTCGTCCTCACCAACCTCGACAAGGTCCTCTACCCGAAGGTCGGCTTCACCAAGTCCGACCTCCTCGCCTACTACAGCGCGATCGCGCCGACGATGCTCGGCCACCTCGCCGAGCGCCCGCTCAGCGTGCAGCGCTTCCCCGACGGCGTCGAGGGGCAGCGCTTCTTCGGGAAGAACCTCCCGAAGGGCGCCCCCGACTGGCTGCAGAGCGTCGTCGTGAAGAGCGGCGTGCGCGGCAGCCACGAGGAGGTGCGCTACCCGATCGTCGACTGCGCGGCGGCCCTCCTCTACTTCGCCAACCTGGCGGCGATCGAGCTGCACGTGCCGATGTGGCGGAGCGACCCGGCGCGCCCCGCGCCCTCGCCCGACGAGATCGTCTTCGACCTCGACCCCGGCGCGCCGGCCGCCCTGCCGGAGTGCTGCGCCCTCGCGCTGCTGCTCCGCGAGGAGCTCCCCGAGCTCGCCGACCGCCCCCTCGAGCCGCTCCCCAAGGTGAGCGGGAAGAAGGGCCTCCAGCTCTACTGCGCCGTCGAGCCGATGGAGGCCGAGGCGGCGCGTACCCTCGCGCACACCGTCGCCGAGGGCTTCGCCTCGCGCCACCCCGACCTCGCGGTGGCGAACATGCGCAAGGACCTGCGCGGCGGCGTCGTCCTCATCGACTGGAGCCAGAACGTCCCGGCGAAGACGACCGTCGCCCCCTATTCGCTCCGGCCCGAGCCGGAGCCGAGCGTCTCCGCCCCGGTGAGCTGGGAGGAGGTCGCCTCCGCGACGACCCCCGCGGGCGCGGCGGCGCTGCGGTTCGGCCCCGCCCAGGTGCTGGCGCGCGTCGAGGCGCACGGCGACCTCTTCGCCCCGCTCACCGCACGCCGCTGAGGGGGCCTCCCCGCGCCCTGCGGGCGGTGGCGCGCAGCAGCGCTGCCACGTCGAGCAGGGCGAGGAGGAGGACGAGGCGGAAGGCGGCGCGGCCGCGCCCGCGACGGGCGAGCGCCACGACGCCACCCGCGAGGGCGAGGCCCGCGGCCCGGGCGGCGCGCGCCTGGGGCGCGCTGCCGGCGCCGTGCGCGACGAGCAGCGCCGAGCAGCCGAGGAAGGCCCCCGCGAGCGCGATGTCGGTCTCCGGGCCGAGGCGCTGCGGGAGGCCGAGCACGCCGAGCTTGCGGTCCTCGTCGCGGTCGGGGAGGACGTTCACGAAGTGCGCGGCGAGGCCGAGCGCGCTGCCCGCCGCGCTCGCCCACAGCGGCGCCTCCTCGCCGGCGGCGGCGAGGCAGAAGCGGGGGAGGAGGCCGAAGGAGAGGGCGTAGGGGGCGAAGGAGAGGGGGGTCGCCTTCAGTGCCGTGTTGTAGGCCGCACCGCTCGCCACGGCGAGGAGGTGGAGGGCCCCCGTGCGGCGCCCGCTCGCGAGCGAGAGCGGCACACAGAGCGCGGCCGCGGCCCCGGCCGCCCGCCCGACGGCGCGCCTCGAGACGGCACCGGTCGCGAGCGGCTTGTCGGGCCGCCCGGCCCGCAGGTCGCGCGCCGCGTCGAGGTAGTCGTTCTGCCAGCCGATCGCGAGCTGGCCGGAGAGGACCGCGGCGCCGATCCTCGCGACGGCGGCCGGCGGGGCGCCGCCGCTCGCGGCGAGCCCGAGCGCGGTGGCGGTGACGGCGCCGACGGGGCCGGGGTGCGAGGCGCCGAGGAGCACGCCGGCGCGCCGCAGCAGGCGGGGGGCGGCCGAGAGAGCTCTGAGCGCCCCCGGTCGCCGGCGGCGCGCGCGGTCGACGGCCAGCCGGGCCGGGCGCTCAGGCGCCGGCCAGGTGGCGGCGCTTGGAGAGGTCGAGGCACTCCTCGCAGACCGAGGCGGGGACGATCCCGAGGCGCATGCCGAGCCCGAAGAGCTCACAGCCGATGCAGTAGCCGAGGGCCGACTCAAGGAGGGCGGGGGCGAGCAGGGTGGCGACGAGCACGAAGGCGGCGGTCCGTTCACCGGCGAGGAAGCAGCACAGCGCGGCGAGCGTGAAGGCGGCGCCCATCAGCTGCGCGAAGCGCTTCGGCGGGCCGGGCACGGGCTTCGGCGCCCCGAGGCGGGGGGCGATGACGCGCGTCGCCAGCTGGCCGAGGGGGCTGAAGCGCGGCCCGCTCGCGGCGCGCGCCACGAAGCCGTAGGCGAGGGGGACGGTGAGGAGCAGCTGGCGGCTGGAAAGGGTCGCCACCGCGAGCGCGACGACCCCGGCGGCGACGGTGCGCGCCGCCTTCTCGTTCACCGGGTTCGGGAAGGAGAGGAGGCGGGCCACGGTGCGATCATAGGCCGATTCCCGACCGAATCGGTCAGGTACTGACCCCCCGCCGGCTCAGGAGACGAGCACCTTGTTGCGTGAGAGCTTCTCGACGAGGTGGCCGGGGAGCAGGTCGTAGTGGTCGTGCTCGGCGGTGAAGCGGCCGAGGCCCCCCGAGAGGGCGCGCAGGTCGACGGCGTAGCGGGCGAGCTCGCTCGTCGGCACGAGGGCGGTGATCACCGGCTCGCCGTGGTCGTTGGTCTCGGTGGAGAGCACCCGTGCCCGGCGGGCGTTGATGTCGCCGAGGACGTCGCCGAGGTTGTGGGCCGGGACGGTGACCTCGAGGCGCGAGATCGGCTCGAGGGGGAGCGGCTCCGCGAGGCGCAGCGCCTCGGTGAAGGCGAGCGCCCCCGCCGCCTCGAAGCTCGCCTCGGAGGAGTCGACGGGGTGGAACTTCCCGTCGTCGCAGATCACCCTGACGTCGACCACGGGGAAGCCGAAGGCGCCGCCCTGGCCCATCGCCCGTCGCACCCCCTTCTCGACGGCGGGGATGAACTGCCGGGGGATCGCGCCGCCGACGATCTGGTCGACGAACTCGAGCCCGGCGCCGCGCTCGAGCGGCTCGATGCGCAGGTGGGCGACGCCGAACTGGCCGTGGCCGCCGGTCTGCTTCTTGTGGCGTCCCTCGGCCTCGGCGGGGGCGGTGATCGTCTCCCGGTAGGGGGTCGTCACCTCCTCGGTCACGATCTCGACGTTGAACTTGCGCGCCAGGCGCTCGGCGGTCACCGCGAGGTGGGTCTCGCCCATCCCCGACACCACGGTCTGGTGGGTCTCGTCGACGCGCCGCACCTGCAGCGAGGGGTCCTCCTCCTGCAGGCGGTGGAGGCCGTTCATCAGCTTGTCCTCGTCACCGGTGCCCTTCGAGCGGATCGCGACCGAGAGCATCGGCGGGGAGAGCGGGATCGGCTCGAGCACGACCGGCGAGTGCTTGGGGGCGAGGGTGTCGCCGATCCGCAGGTCGGTGAGCTTCGGCACGGCGACGATGTCGCCGGCGGTCGCCTCGGTGAGCGGGGTGGCCGACTTCCCGCACATCGCCTGCAGCACGTGCAGCCGCTCCTCGGTGCGGGTCCGGCTGTTCACGAGGACGGCGTCGGGGCGGAGCGTCCCGGAGAGGACCTCGAGGAGCGAGATGTGGCCGATGAACGGATCGACGACGGTCTTGAAGACCCGGGCGAGCGGCTCGCCATCGGCGGCGAGGGCGATCTCGACGTCCTGGTCGCCGGCGCGGGCGTGCGCGGAGTGGTGCCCACCGACCTCGCAGATGAAGCTCGCCAGCCGGTCGATGGCGATGTCGCGCTCCGCCGAGCCGCAGAGGACGGGGAAGACCTGGCTGGTGGCGATGCCGACGGCGAGGGTCGCCTCCAGCTCCGCGACGCCCGGGGTGTCACCGTCGAGGTAGCGCTCCATCAGCGCGTCGTCGGCGACGACGATCCCCTCGACGAGGTTGTCGCGCACGCGGTGCTCGAGCTCGGCCATCTCGTCGGGGATCGGCGCAGTGCTGCGCACCCCCGCCGAGTAGAGGATCGCCTCGTCGGCGAGGAGGTCGGCCACGCCGCGGAAGTCCGCCTCACGCCCGATCGGCAGCTCGAGGGGGGCGACGCCGCTCCCGAAGGTGCTCCGCAGCTGCTCGAGGGTCCGCTCGAAGTCGGCGCGCTCGTGGTCGAGCTTGTTCACGAAGATGAAGCGCGGTAGGCCGAGGCGCTCGGCGCGGCGCCAGGCGACCTCGGTCTGGACCTCGACCCCCTCGACCGCGGAGACGACGACGACGGCGAAGTCGCAGACCGCGAGCGCCACCTCCACCTCGCCGATGAAGTCGGCGAAGCCGGGCGTGTCGATGAGGTGGATGCGGTGGCCACCGAGCTCGAAGGGTGCGACCGCCAGCGAAACCGACATGTGGCGCTTCAGCTCCTCGGGCTCGAAGTCACAGACGGCGGTGCCGGCGGCGACGGAGCCCTTTCGGGGGATGGCGCCCGCCGAGGCGAGGAGCGCCTCGGCGAGGGTGGTCTTGCCGACCCCCTGGTGGCCGATCAACGCGACCTTGTGGATCGCTGACGAAGGAACGTTCAAGACGCTGCCCCCTTCTGTCGTCGGCCGCGCGCGGCCGCCTCGGGAAAGTCTGCACCTTTGCCGGGCGCCTTGCTCCGCGCCGGCCCCTCAGCTGCCCGAGATCCCGAACCAGCGCTCGCGGAAGTGGAAGAGGTAGCGGTCGGTGAGCACGTTGAGGATCCGGCGGGCGTCCCCGAAGCGCTCGTTCAGCTCGCCGAGGACGCGCAGGTCGACGGCGACGGGCCGCGGCAGCGACTCGTAAGCGAGGCGGTACCAGCGCCGCCCGAGGCGCTCGAGGAGCTCGACGGCGCTCGCGTCGCCGAAGCCCGGGATCGAGGGGGCGGGGCGCGTCTCGCGGCTGAGGCCGCTCGCCGCGAGCAGGCGCCCCTCCTCGAGCTCGGAGAGGCCGTGGGTCGCGGTGTGGTCGGGGAAGACGCCGGTGAGGAAGAGGGCGACGTCGCCGAGGCGGCGGAGGATCCCCGGCCGCTCCGCCTCGGAGACGAAGTCGAGGAGCTCCGCGAGGCGCACCGGGTCGAGCTCGGAGAAGCGCCGCCGCCTGAGGCCGCGGCGCGTCGGCACGAGGACGCTGCCCGAAGAGACGTGGGTGTAGGAGGCGAGGAGCTCGGTGAGGAAGAGGCGCCGGAGCGGGCTCGCGAGGAAGTCGCGGAGGTTGGCGACCTCGAAGATCGGGGTGCGGTGGTGCGGCCCCAGCCACTCCGAGACGTAGCTCGCTGCCGACAGCTCGCGGCCGGTCTCGTGGACGGCGAGGGCGAAGATGAGGAAGGGCGAGGCCGGGAGCAGCGGCGCGCCGGCGCCCTCCTCGGGGAAGGCGAGGGCGAAGGCCCCCGGCCCCTCGACGAGGGTGAGGACGCGGCCCGGCTCCGAGCGCAGCCGCGCCGCGGCCGCGGCGCCCTCCTGCGCACCCCCGGCGAGGGAGGAGAGGAGGCGGAGGTCCTCGTCGGTCAGGTGCTGGAGGTAGGAGACGGCGACGCGCTCCCTGTCCACATCCATCCGCCGAAGATAGCGGTCGGGCCCCGCCGCGCCGGGCGATGGAGGGCGCGGCCCGGGGCCGCCGCCCCGGCGCCCGGGGCCGGTGCTCCGTAGACTGCACGTCCCGCGCCGGGGGCCTGGCGCCGGAGGGAGGTACCCCGTTGGCGAAAGTCCGCTTGTCACTCGTCTCCGCCCGCAACGACTGGACGGCGCCGCTCCTCTCCGGCGAGGTCGAGCCGCAGGGCGTCGAGCTCGTGCCGACGATCTCGGACCCCTCCGAGACCTTCTGGCGACAGCTCAACCACGGTGTGTTCGAGGCCGGTGAGATGTCGATCGCCTCGTTCCTCATCGCCCGCGAGCACGGCATCGAGATGGTCGGGATCCCCGCCTTCCCCGGCCGGCGCTTCATGCACACCGAGCTCTACTACCACGAGGACTCCGGGATCACGACGCCCGAGACGCTGACCGGCAAGCGCATCGGTGTCGCCGAGTACCAGCAGACGGCCTCGCTGTGGACGCGCGGCATCCTCGAGCACGACTTCGGGGTCTCCCAGTACGACCTCACCTGGGTGATGGAGCGCCCCGAGGAGCTCTCGCACGGCGGCCCGACCGGCTTCCAGCCGCCGCCCGGCATCAAGTTCGAGCGGATGACCGACGGGGACACCCTCGACACCGCGCTCCTCGCCCGCCGCATCGACGTCGCCCCCGCGATGCGCGCCATCGGGCGCGAGCCGAACCTCGTCGACCGCGCCACGCTGCGGCCGCGCGCCACCGGCGACTGGTCGAAGCTGAAGCCGCTCTTCCCCGACCGCATCGCCGAGGCGAGGCGCTTCGTCACCGCGCACGGCTACGTGCCGGCCAACCACTTCTTCGTGGTGCGCGGCGACGTCCACGAGCGCTACCCGTGGCTCGCCTTCAACCTCTACCGCGCCCTCCTTGAGGCGAAGGAGAAGGCCGCGGCGCGCGTCGTCGCCTCGCTCCCCGCGGCGCTCGTCTTCGGGCGCGAGTACCTCGCCGAGACGCGCGCCGTCCTCGGCGACGACCCCTTCACCTACGGCGTCGAGGCGAACCTGCCGATGCTCAACGACGCGCTCGACTTCACCTTCGAGCAGGGCCTCATCAAGGAGCGCCCCGACGTGCACTCGATGTTCGCCCCGGAGCTCGGCACGCTCTGAGCGGGAGGATGGAAGAACTCCCCGGCGGAGCCGGGGGGCTCTTCAAAAATTGTCCCGAGGGCCCGCCCCGAGGAAGCGCTCACACCTTCTCGAAGGCCGGGAAGATGCGGGCCGGGTTGTTGTGGAAGATGTCGATCTTCTCCTCCTCGGAGAGCCAGTCGAACGAGCTGATCACCGGGATCAGGTCGTCGCCGGTCTTGCCGGGGCCCTCGCCCTCCTGGCGGACCGCGGCGCCCGAGCCGGGGGCCTCGGTGCCGAAGAGCGTCTGGGCCACCGTCCGCTGCTGGATCGCGGCGGTGAGGTAGGTGATGTCGTGCGCGCAGGTGTCGAAGTAGAGGTTGTTCGACAGATCCTTCTGGGAGAGGTGCGAGTCCGACTTGATGAAGCGGTTCAACGCGCCGCCGCAGTGGCAGACGATCACCTTCAGGTTCGGGAAGCGCTCGAAGACGTCGGTGTGGCTGTAGAGCTGGGTCGCGAGGAGCTGCTCCATCACGAAGCCCATCTGGTAGTTCTGCGGCAGCGGGTTGTGGCGGGGGTCCTGGCTGTTGGTGCCGTGCACGATGATCGGCAGGTTGAGCTCGCTGCAGCGCTCGTAGAGCGGGTACCAGTACGGCTCGTTGACGCCCGGGGTGGTGCGCAGGCCCTTCGGGTCCGGCGAGAGGTAGGCGGCGACGAAGTTGTACTCGTTCACGCAGCGGTCGAGCTCGGGCAGCACGTGGCTGATGTCCGCGGCGTCGGAGTCCTGCGGGAGCATCACCGCGCCGAGGAAGCGGTCGGGGTTGAAGGTGATCTGCTGGTGGATCGTGTCGTTCACGTAGCGCGCCCACGCCGGGATGAGGTGCGGGGACATCCAGCCGAGCTGCATGAACGGTCGCGGGCCGATGATCTGGACGTCGATGTCCCGGTCGTCCATGTAGGCAAGGTGACGGGCCGCAGCGGCGCGGAACTCCTCCTCGGTGGCCTGACCCCGTCCTCCCTGGGAGAGCGGGCTCTTCATCACCGTGTTCGACGCCATCAGGCTCGCGACGAAGGCGTTCGAAGACGCCGGCACGGAGACGTGACTGTGGACGTCGTAGACCTTGACGCCGTTGTACATGGATCCTCCCCTATCTCTGATCTCGCACTGCGACCCTGACCACTGCGGTGGACCATTCGGTGCCGACCGCCAAGGCGCTCAGTTCAGAACCTTCACACGGGAGCGGTCCCCCCGTCAACGTGAAACTCCGCCGGTGCGGTGGTGCCGCCGGGGAGGTCCCGCCCCGACGGCGGTCAGCCGGCCGGGGTCGGCCGCGGCGCGACCGCCGAGGGGGTCTCCGCGAGCGCCTTCAGGTAGGCGTCGTGGTTGCGCAGGAACTCGCTCAGGGAGTCTCCGCCGAACTTCACGAGCGCCTCGCCTGCAAGGACGAGGGCGACCATCGTCTCGGCGACGACGCCCATCGCGGGGACGGCGACGGCGTCGGTCCGCTCCCGGAAGGAGAGCGCGTCCTCTTTGGTCTCGACGTCGACAGTGTGCAGCACCGGGCGGTTGAGCGTGGCGAGGGGCTTCATCGCGGCGCGCGCGACGATCAGCCCGCCGGTGGTGATGCCCCCCTCGGTGCCCCCGGCGCGGGCCGTCTCGCGCACGTAGCCCTCCCCGTCCCAGAAGATCGCGTCGTGCGCCTCCGAGCCGCGGCGGCGGGCGAGGTCGAAGCCGTCACCGAGCTCGACGCCTTTGATCGCGTGGATGCTCATCAGCGCCTGGGCGAGGAGGCCATCGATCTTGCGGTCCCACTGGACGTGGCTCCCGAGGCCGACGGGGACGCCGTAGGCGAGCACCTCGGCGATGCCGCCGAGCGAGTCGCCGACCTTCATCGCGGCCTTGATCTCGGCGACCATCGCCTCGGCCGTCGCGGGGTCGAAGCAGCGCACCTCGGACTCGTCGACAGCCGCGAGGTCGCCGGGCAGAGGTCGGACGCCCTCGGGGGCGCGCGCCTCGCCGATCTGGACGATGTGGCTGATCACATCGACGCCGATGCGCGCCAGCAGGGCCTTCGCGAAGGTCCCGGCCACGACGCGCGCCGCGGTCTCACGCGCCGAGGCCCGCTCGAGGACGTCGCGGGCGTCGTTGAAGCCGTACTTCTGCATGCCGGCGAGGTCCGCGTGGCCGGGGCGGGGGCGGGTCTCGAGCTTGGAGGGGGCGCCCGGGAAGGGTGACATCTCCTCGGTCCACTTCGGCCACTCGGTGTTCCCGATCTCGACCGCGATCGGCGAGCCGAGCGTGCGCCCGTGGCGGATGCCGGCGAGGAGGCGGATCTCGTCCTTCTCGAAGCGCATCCGCGGGCCACGCCCGTAGCCGAGGCGACGGCGACCGAGCTCGCCGTCGATCTCCTCGATGGTGATCGGGAGCCCCGCCGGGAGGCCGTCGATGGTGACCACGAGCGACTGGCCGTGGGATTCCCCGGCAGTGAGAAATCGGAGCATAATCGGCAATCTACTGCGACCCAGGGTGCAGCGACGCAGCCGATCACGGGCGGTGACGGGCGTTCTCGCCCGCCCGCGAGCGACACCGCAGCACCTCCAGAGAGCCGAGCCGGTCCACCGGCGAGAGACGAGACGAGGGCGGCAGTCCAGATGATCACCAAGGTGCTCGTCGCGAACCGGGGCGAGATCGCCATCCGCGCCTTTCGCGCGGCCTACGAGCTCGGCCTGCGCTCGGTCGCCGTCTACCCCTACGAGGACCGCAACTCGCTGCACCGCCAGAAGGCGGACGAGGCCTACCAGATCGGCGAGCTCGGCCGTCCCGTCGCCGCCTATCTCGACGTCGAGGCGATCGTCGACGCCGCCATGCGCGCCGGCGTCGACGCCGTCTACCCCGGCTACGGCTTCCTCTCGGAGAACCCGGCCCTCGCCGAGGCCTGTGCGGCGCGTGGCATCACCTTCGTCGGCCCCTCCCCGCAGGTGCTGCGCCTCGCCGGCAACAAGGTCCAGGCGCTCGCCGCGGCGCGCGCCGCGGGGATCCCGACGCTGCGCTCCACGCCGGCCGCGACCGAGGTCGGCGAGCTCGTCGCGGCGGCACCGGCGGTCGGCTTCCCGCTCTTCGTGAAGGCCACCGCGGGCGGGGGCGGGCGGGGGCTGCGGCGCGTCGAGGAGCCCGCGGCGCTGGGCGCCGCGATCGAGGCCGCGATGCGCGAGGCCGCCTCGGCCTTCGGGGACCCGCGTGTCTTTCTCGAGCAGGCGGTGGCCCGCCCCCGCCACATCGAGGTGCAGGTGCTCGCGGACGCGAGCGGCGAGGTCATCCACCTCTTCGAGCGCGACTGCTCGGTGCAGCGCCGCCACCAAAAGGTGATCGAGGTCGCCCCCGCCCAGAACCTCGACCCCGCGGTGCGCGCCGAGCTGTGCGCGGACGCGGTGCGCTTCGCGAGGACGATCGGCTACGCGAACGCGGGCACGGTCGAGTTCCTCGTCGGCGAGGACGCCAGCCACGTCTTCATCGAGATGAACCCCCGCATCCAGGTCGAGCACACCGTGACCGAGGAGGTCACCGGGGTCGACCTCGTGCAGGCACAGTTCCAGATCGCGGGCGGCGCCTCGCTCGCGGAGCTCGGGCTCTCCCAGGAGTCGATCCGCGTCTCGGGGGCCGCCCTGCAGTGCCGGATCACCACCGAGGACCCGGCGAACGACTTCCGCCCCGACTCGGGGCGCATCTCCGGGTACCGCTCGGCGGGGGGCGCGGGGATCCGCCTCGACGGCGGGACCGTGGCGACGGGTGCCGAGGTCCTCCCCTACTTCGACTCGCTGCTCGTGAAGGTCACCGCCCGCGGCAGGACCTGGAACGAGGCCGTCAACCGCCAGCGACGGGCCGTCACCGAGTTCCGGATCCGCGGCGTCACCACCAACATCGCCTTCCTGCAGGCCGTCCTCGACGACCCCGACTTCCGCGCCGGCAACGCGACGACGGCGCTCCTCGAGGAGAAGCCCGAGCTGCTGCTCGCCCGCACCGGCACCGACCGCGGCTCGCGGCTCCTCGCCTACCTCGCCGACGTCACCGTGAACCACCCGAACGGCGTCGCGCCCGGCCCCTTCGACCCGCTCGCGAAGCTCCCTGCGTGCGACCTCTCGCTCGCCGCGCCGCCCGCTTCGCGGGAGCGGCTGCAGCGCCTCGGCCCGGCGGGCTTCGCCAGCTGGCTGCGCGACGAGACGGCGGTCGCGGTCACCGACACGACCTTTCGCGACGCGCACCAGTCGCTGCTCGCGACGCGGGTGCGCAGCGCTGACCTCCTCGCGGTCGCCCCCTACCTCGCCCGCCTCACGCCCGAGCTCTTGAGCATCGAGGCCTGGGGCGGCGCCACCTACGACGTCGCCCTGCGCTTCCTCCACGAGGACCCCTGGCAGCGCCTCGAGGCGCTACGCGCCGCGGTCCCCAACATCTGCCTGCAGATGCTGCTGCGCGGCCGCAACACCGTCGGCTACACCCCCTACCCCGAGGTCGTCACCGAGCGCTTCGTCGCCGAGGCGGCGCGCACCGGCGTCGACCTGTTCCGCATCTTCGACGCACTGAACGACGTCGGCCAGATGCGTCCGGCGATCGACGCGGTGCTCGCGGCCGGGGCGCTCGCCGAGGGCACGCTCTGCTACACGGGCAACCTGTCGAGCGCCGAGGAGCGCACCTACACCCTCGACTACTACCTGACCATCGCCGAGCAGCTCGTCGCCGCGGGCGTGCACATCCTCTGCGTGAAGGACATGGCGGGCCTCCTCCGCCCCCCCGCGGCGCGCACCCTCGTCGGGGCGCTCAGGGAGCGATTCGACCTCCCGCTCCACCTGCACACCCACGACACCGCCGGCGGGCAGCTCGCCACCTACCTCGCGGCGACCGAGGCCGGCGTGGACGCGATCGACGGCGCGAGCGCGCCGATGGCGGGCACCACCAGCCAGCCCTCGCTCTCGGCGATCGCCGCCGCGCTCGACTCGACCGAGCGGGCGGGCAGCCTCTCGCTCGCCTCCCTCACCTCGCTCGAGCCCTACTGGGAGGAGCTGCGGCGCCTCTACGCCCCCTTCGAGTCCGGCCTCCCCGGCCCGACCGGGCGCGTCTACCTCCACGAGATCCCCGGCGGCCAGCTCTCCAACCTCCGCCAGCAGGCGGCCGCCGTCGGCCTCGGGGACCGCTTCGAGGAGGTCGAGCTGCGCTACGCGCAGGCGAACGCGATCCTCGGCAACATCGTGAAGGTCACCCCGACGAGCAAGGTCGTCGGGGACCTCGCCCTGCAGCTCGCGGCGAGCGGGGCCGACGCCGCGGAGTTCGCCGCCGAGCCGGAGCGCTTCGACCTCCCCGACAGCGTGCTGCGCTTCCTCGCCGGCGAGCTCGGCACCCCGGCCAACGGCTTCCCCGAGCCCTTCCGCAGCCGCGCCCTCGAGGGTCGTGAGCCGCTCCTCCTCGAGAGCACGGTGAGCGAGGAGGAGGCGGCCGCGCTCGACGGGCCGGAGCGACGCGAGACCCTCAACCGGCTCTTGTTCCCGGGGCCGGCGGGCGAGTACGAGGAGGCCTTCGACCGCTACGGCGACCTCTCGGTCCTCCCCTCCAGCGCCTTTTTCTACGGCCTCACCCAGCACGAGGAGCTCAACGTCGAGCTCGAGCCGGGGGTGCAGCTGATCTATGCGCTGGAGGCGATCGGCCACGCCGACGAGCACGGGATGCGCACCGTCGTCTGCCTGCTGAACGGCCAGTACCGGCCGATCTCGGTGCGCGACCGGACCCTCGCCGGCGACGCCCCCGTCGCCGAGCGCGCCGACCCCTCCGACGAACGCCAGATCGGCGCACCCTTCACCGGGGTCGTGACGCTGCGCGTCACCAAGGACGACTACGTGGAGGCGGGCGACGTGGTGGCGACCATCGAGGCGATGAAGATGGAGGCTGCGATCACCGCCACCGTGCCGGGCGAGGTCGCCCACCTCGCGATCGCCCAGGTCGCCTCCGTGCAGGCCGGCGACCTGCTGCTCCGTCTCGCCTAGACGCCCCTCGCCTGGTCGGGGCAGCAGGGCTCCGGTAGCGTGCGGCAAGGACCGGGGAAGGGAGCACACGGTGGCCGACACGAGACGGCGTTCGATCGACATCGAGGGCGCGGCACACGGCGCGCCGATCCCGATGGGCTGCCGGATCGACAACATCGTGTACTCGTCCGGGATCATGGGCACCGACCCGGCGACGGAGAAGGTCGCGGAGAGCGGTCCCGACCAGGTCAAATACGCCTTCGCCAACCTGCGCAAGTTCCTCGACGCGGCGGGCGTCACCCCCGAGGACGTGATCCGCATGACTGTGCTGCTCGGCGACAACTCGCTGCGCGGCGCGATCAACGAGGAGTGGCTGAAGATGTTCCCCGACGAGGCGAGCCGGCCCGCCCGTCACGCGATGAACCTCGAGCTCGCCGGCACGATGCTGGTGCAACTCGAGGTCATCTGCGTCGCGAAGGACTGACGGAAGCACCGAGAAAGAACGACCATGAGCCTCTCCCAGGAGTTCGAGGACCACTTCACGAGGACGGCGCCGCTCATCCGCGCCTTCGAGGGCTACAACTCGGACCAGGGGATGGACCTCGGCGAGCTGGAGGGGCTGATCCTCGAGGAGTTCGCGCAGCTGAGCTCGCTCCTTTTGAAGATGTCGATGATCGTCGACCACCTCGTGAGCGAGATGGCGAACCACCACGAGGTCTGAGCGCGCTCAGCGGCTCCTTCCGATGACGATCAACGCCCTCAGCGTCCTTGACCAGTCGCCGATGCCCGAGGGC
>Ga0307372_10006908_pt1 | contig 16432 bp, 12 predicted proteins | sample OX1MG_FD_202533 | JGI IMG/M metagenome (GOLD analysis project Ga0307372, IMG submission 202533) | Soil microbial communities from Risofladan, Vaasa, Finland - OX-1 | ecosystem: Environmental > Terrestrial > Soil > Coastal area > Acid sulfate soil | place: Finland: Risofladan, Vaasa | collected... | reverse complement strand
CAGGGCCCACGGTACCCCACTTTGCGAACGGCACCGGAAGTCCCCGATCATAGGCGGCGTCGCGCTTGCCAAAGCCAAGGATGGCGAGGTTCGGCTCCGGGCGCGAAAGCACCAAGGCCCACAGTTCCAATGCTTGGCGGAGGTGGGCACTAGAGTCGCCGCGAAGCTCCAACCTGGGTGCCCGACCTTGAAGAACCAGATCGTGGGTAACGTATGAACCCGACCGCAAGACCACTCTAACCGGTCTTGAGAGGCTCCAGGCTCGGCCAAGTCTTGCGACGACTCGATCAAAGTACTGGCTCCCGCCGGCAGTGACCAGGATCTCGTCGAGGCCATCGAAGTACCCCCCAATGTCCAGCTGGTTCACCAATTCTCTTACTCGGCCTAGGAGGTTATCGACAAGGGCAAGAGCAGCCGGCTCAGGTTGATTCGGAAACACGTTTTCGTAGGTCTCCACACCCGCTAAGGAGAGTTGGTGGGCGTGTCTGATGCGATCCGCGACCTCCACCGCTTCCTCAGCCGACCGACACCCACACCGCCCACCGACGGCTCCGAGCTCGATGAGGACCCTGAGCTTGCCTTTGAAGCCAACATCAGACAGGTAACGCTCCATAAGGTCCGCGGCAGCTACCGAGTCAACTAGGCAGAAGAACTCAAAGGCTGGGTCTTCCGTCAATTCGGCCGCGATCCATCGAATGGCGCCCACCTCGACCAGCTCATTCGCAAGAAGTATCCGACCTGCTCCCAGCCGACGAAACAGTCGAGCTTGGTGGAGCGTAGCCACCGTAAGGCCCCATGCCCCCGCCGCTAGTTGGCGGTGCACAATCTGGGGCGAAACCGGGGTCTTCGTGTGAGGCGCCAGGCTTACGCCGTGTTGGGCACAGTATTTCGCCATGACGTCGATGTTGGACTGAAGCGCCGACTCCTTCAGAAGCAGGAGGGGCGGGCTCAACCCGCCGTCTAGCGCACTCCACCCGGCTTCCCCGACCTCGTGGACCCGGATTGGATCGGCCAAGAGGGGAAACCCTTTGAACCTCCAGTCGACGGGCTCGGCTAGGACCTCGGTCAAATCGAGGTTAGTCCCTGGGCTATCGCTCAAATAGTGCACTCAGGGTTGGTCGAAGCGACTGAACAACCAAGCCTAGGGGAGGGGCTCGACAAACGTGAGTACAGGTGACTCGCTAATCCCCCCTCGCTTCCATCAGTAGGCCGCTGGGTCCGGGTCGCACCGACACGCGCGGCTTCAGTTAGGGGCATGTACAGGCCGACTGAGTGACACCGCAACGTCGATGATCATGTCCTCTTGGCCTCCGACATATCCTTCCTGCCCAACACGCTCCAGGATCTTGTGCAGCGGCACTCCGTAGCGTGTCGAGGCTCGCTCAGCGTGGAGAAGAAAGCTTGAATAGACGCCGAAGTAACCCTGGACAATCGCTCCTCGATCCATGAATGGGACTCGGCTCACCATAGGGCGTACAACCTCTTCTGCGGCCGCTAAAATAGCATCGAGGTCGATACCAGTTTGAACCCCAATTCGATCGAATACCGCCACTAAGACCTCGGTGGGTGAATTACCTGCTCCAGCTCCGAGTCCGATCAGGCACCCATCCACCTGGAGGGCTCCTGCTTCGTAGGCCACAATCGAGTTCGCCACCCCCAGACCCAGGTTCTGGTGGCCATGGAACCCAACCTGCACGTCACGACCCAGCTCGACAACGAGTGCAGCGACTCGATCGCGCACCTCCGCCAGGGTCAGTGCTCCCGCGGAGTCCACGACGTATACACACTGCGCACCGGCATCGGCCATGATTCTCGCCTGCTTGGCTAACCTCTCAGGGTCTAGCCGATGGCTAAGCATTAGGAATCCGACCGTTTCTAGCCCGAGGGCCTGGGCCACGCCAAAGTGTTGTTCCGATATGTCGGCCTCGGTGCAGTGGGTCGCGATTCGGACTACCGAGGCTCCAGCATCGTGAGCCTGCCTCAAATCATCCACTGTCCCGATGCCAGGGATCAGCAGGCACGCGACTCTGGCATTCCTCGCCGCCTCCACAGCGGAGCGGATTAGGGTAATTTCCTCCACCTCGCTGAATCCGAAGTTGAAAGATGACCCACCGAGTCCGTCTCCGTGACTTACCTCGACCACCTGTACACCACTTTGGTCTAATGCCTTCACTATGTCGGAAACTTGCGCGACGCTGAGCCGATGCGACATTGCATGGCTTCCGTCTCGAAGAGTGGAGTCCGTGATCCTGACGGCTCTGGCTCCGGTCTTGAGGGTCACGCGGCGACCTCCGAGCCCAATTCCACCGCTATCAATTCACCAACTCGCGTCGCTGCGGAGGTCATGATGTCTAGGTTCCCGGCGTACCGCGGCAGGTAGTCGCCTGAACCTTCGACCTCGATCAGAATGGTGACTCTGGCTGATCCATGCCACCTCTCCTCCGCGTCGTCGAACTGCGGCTCTGCGTGCAGCCGGTAGCCAGGGACGAACTCCTGAACCCGCCGACTCATTGCGACTACCGCCTCGCTTATCGCCCCACGGTCCGAATCTGGAGGGATGGCGCAGAAGACGGTTGCGCGCATAAGCATGGGAGGTTCGACCGGGTTGAGGATGATGATCGCCTTACCGCGCTTGGCACCGCCCACCACTTCGACGGCACGGGCTGTCGTGCGCGTGAACTCATCGATGTTGGCTCTGGTTCCAGGACCGGCGGACTTAGAAGCGATCGAGGAAACTATCTCGGCGTACCCGACCTTGCAGACGCTACTTACGGCGGCCACCATCGGGATTGTCGCTTGCCCTCCGCAGGACGTCATGTTCACGTTTGGAGAAGCGCGGACAATATCGACCGTCACGGTCGGCACCGCGAATGGACCCACCGCCGCGGGGGTGAGATCAACGGCTCGTATGCCCGCTGTCGCATAAAGCGGGGCGTTGACCCGGTGAACCTCGGCTGACGTGGCCTCGAACACGATGCGCGGCAAAGGATCGCTTGCCAGTAGTTGCGCTGCACCCCCCGACATGGTTTGGACTCCCTGGGAGCGGGCCAGTCGGAGTCCGTCCGACTGCGGATCAACGCCGACCATCCAGCGAACCTCGATGACATCGCTTCGCTGGAGCTTGAAGAGCAAATCAGTGCCGATATTGCCCGAGCCGACTATCGCTGCGGCCACTTTAGCCATCGCTCACCTCTACCCCTTGCAACAACGCATCAAGCGATGGCATAGCACGGTCCTAAGATCGAGTTGGCCGGTCCAGGGCGACTCTGCCCCCAGGATAACTCCCGCGGACGGTGCGTTGTAAGCGGTTGAGACCAGCCGATGCCACTCCGGGGTGCCTTACTCCGGCTCTCCCGCCCTCCTTCCCGCCCCAACTTACCGGCTCTGGCGGGAGGGAGGCTGGGAATGGGCGGGGTGGGGCGATCGCAGCCCAGCGGGGGTCGCCCCACCCCGCCACCCGGCCCGGCCAGCCACGGAATTGAGGCGGGGTAACCTCCACTCTGTACTGCAAAGACTTATCACGCGCAGAGCAATCGCCGCGTGGAGTCGACTAGGACGGGGCATCTGGGTAGATACCGCTCACTCTGGGGGTCGGGGACTTCGGTCTGGCACTACCTCGAGGCAGCGCTCGAGCAAGTCATAGCTCTGCCGGACCGCCCAGGGCAGCCGGCTGCGGACGACCTTGAAGATCACCCGATCAACTCCCTTGTCGGCAATGGCGTAGATGTGGAGGCCGTCCGGCTGCGCCAGGTCCGACGCCATGGAGATCGGGACCGAGACCCACTTTGTTTCCTCGGCGAGGAAGGGCCGGATGAGGTGCCCGGTGTCGACGCTGATTCGGGAGAGCCCGCGGGCCTCCCGAAGGCCACTCATGGGATCGGGCCAGCCCACTTGTACTTGATCCTGGGGATCCAGCTCTTCGAGGCTGACCTGGCCATCATTTGTCTCCAAGCTGGCTCCGGTCACCACTACCATGGGTTCCCGCTTGAACTCCTCGACCCGATATCCTCCACTGGAGCGGGCGTAGAGTACGAAGGCCACGTCGATCTCGCGCCGGTCCAGCAACTGGTAAAGCTCGCGGGAATTTGCAGACAGCACCCGCAGCTGTACGTCGGGAACGGCAGCCACCATTGCCCGATACACACTGGCCAGGATGTAGGTGTTGACGCTGTCCGTGGCACCTATTCCGAGCGTGCCCACCCGCCGCGATAGCTGTTGAATGTCGACGTGGAGTGCCTCCCATCGCTCGGCGAGGTTCAGCAAGGCTTCCCCACCGGACGTGAGTTCCACCCCTTGCCGGCCCCGGCCTCGATCCAGGAGAGCCAGCCCCATTCGCCGTTCCAGGGCACGGATCCGGTAGCTCACCGTTGATTGAGTGATGTTGAGTCGCTCGCCAGCTTCCGAGAAGCTGTGATAGCGAACCACCGCCAGGAACGTCGAGAATTCGACGTCAAGCATCCCGGCGCGCGGCTCGAGGATTTCGGCCTGATCCCGCATCGCTCTAGGACCTGCCCAGTGTGATCTCGCAGACTGAACCGATCATCGGCCTGCTCAGTTGCTGCCGCCGCCACGCATGAGGCTTACTCTACACCTCGGGTCTTCGGGACCAGTTCCGCCGGGCCGACCGGCGAAAGCGGCTGTGCCCGCGGACGGCTCCACGATCTCTCTCCCAAGCCTTCCTCCTTGAGGGCCTGCTTGCGCACCTTTCCTGACGGCGTCTTGGGTAATTCGGGTGCGATTGTCACGAACCGGGGGACCATAAACGACGGCAGGCGCGTTGAAAGGTAGTCCACTAGCTCCTCGGGCTCCAGCGCTCCTCCGGATCGGGGCACCACGACAGCATGCACCTCCTCCTCCCCATCCTGGCCGCGCAGGCCAACGACGGCGCACTCGTCAACGTCCGGATGGCTGTTGACGGCCTGCTCGACTTCAAACGAGGAGATGTTCTCGCCTCGGCGGCGGATGGCGTCCTTGAGCCGGTCGACGAAGTAGTACTCGCCCCAGTCATCGGCCCGGAATGAATCGCCGGTGTGGATCCACAAGTTCCTCCAGCCGACGACCGTGGCGTCGTCATCACCGAGGTAGCCATTACTGACCGACCACGGCAGACGCGGTCTGACGACTAACTCGCCGATCTGGCCCGGCCTGACGTCTTTGTCATGCTCGTCAACAATCCGTACCTCGAAGTCGTCGCGCAGCCAACCGCAAGCGCCCGGCTTCGCCCAACCAAACGGGGCGATGATCGGGTTCGAAATTTCTGTCATTCCGTACGCCGACCCTACATCGACGCCAAATCGCTCACAGAATTGGTCAAGCGCAGCGATGACCGGGGCCATACGAATTCGCTTGACAGTGTGACCTTTGTCGGCGCTGGAAGCCGGCCGGTTCATCAGGTAATTCGGCATCACGCCTAGAATCGGCGCGAAGGTGGCACCGAAGGCGCCTGCCTCGCGCCAGAACGTCGAACTGTGGAACCTGTCGGCGATCACCACGGTTGCGCCAACGACCAAGCCATTGTACACAGCTCCTTGGCCGCTGACATGAAAGAGGGGAAGCGAGACGAAGACGGTGTCGTCGGAATGGGCGCCGGGGAACCACTCCGGATCACAATCGCTGTAGGTCAGACCGTGGGGGACCGACACGAGCCTAGAAGGGCCGGTGGTTCCCGATGTCAACATCAGCGTATTGATGTCCCAGGGTCTGACCAGCGGAGGTGAGGCGAGGCGAGTGCCGCTGTCGAGTTGTTCAAACTTCGTGCGTTTGGGACCCAGTCCCTGCGGCAACGCCTCAGGCTCACCACGGACCACAACTGATTCGAGGTGGCGAAGCGGAGTGTCGAGCGACGCCAGGCGGTCCAGGTACTTGGCATCCACGATCGCTACTTTTGCGCCAGCGCGGTCGATCACGCTCTGAAGCAGTTGGCCCTGGTATGCAGTATTTACGGGGACCTGGACGGCCTGGAGCGAGGAGGCGGCGAACCAGGACAGAACGTAGTCGACGTGGTTGTCCATCATCAGAAGTACCCGATCGCCGGGTCCGACACCCAGGCCAGCCAGGCCGGCACTGCGCCTCAGAACCGTGTCCCACAACTGGGCGTAGGTCAACGATGTGTCGACATCGCGCAGGGCTACCTTGTCCGGGAAGGCCTGACAGGAGCGAGCCAAGACTCCCGGGACTGATCGTTCCTCGAACTCTGGCCACCCGTGTGGGGGTGCGGGATTGCGCTGAAGGGGGCCGGAGACCGTGTTCACGAAATGGCCAATCTGGTGGCTAAGGAGCTAACTCGCCCTTCAGTGTTGCCGAGCGGTTGCGGGATCGGGTCGCTTGGATTCATGTGGCGCTATGAGGTTGCGGAGATCTCGACGCCGTAGTCGGAAAGTGCCGCCTGCCGGCTGACGTACCCCAGCTGCACATCGCGCTTCACGGCCTCCGGGCTGCGTTCGGAGACAGGCCCGTACCCGCCGCCCCCAGGAATGATCTCGGTGACGATCTGGTCCTTGTGGATCTCGTGAGCCGAGCGGGGACTGGCCGGCTCGCCGTCGATCCCCACGAAGCCGGCCAGTCCCGGCCCGGCACCGTCGAGGCCAAAAGGCGGAGGGTCGAGCCGCCCCACGTTACCCAAGATGAAGTCAATCGGCACGTCGCTCAGGACCCGGATCCTCACCCTTTGCCCGAGGCCTCCCCGGTACTTCCCGACGCCTCCCGAGTCCTCCAGCAGATGCTTCTCCTCAAACACGATCGGGGCTCGGGACTCCATAACCTCGATGGGCACATTCCAGCAGTTGACCGGCATCGACACGGCGTGCCGGCCATCGCGGTTCCCCAAGGCGCCCATTCCGCCGCTTGCGAAGTAGGACTCTGTGTACGGTCCCACCATGTGGGCCGGGCCCCCACGGCGGTAAGCGGTTGGAACCTCCCGGAAGACGCCCCGGAAGCGGACGACCCAGATCCCGCCGAAGTGAGCACAGATTCTCTCAGGGGGAATGTGCTCCGGCACCAGGGGGGAAAGCGCCCGCCAGATCGCCCCGCACACGTTGTGCACCACGATCGTTCGCAGCATCGTCGGTGCCGGCGGCCGCGGGTTGAGAATCGACCCTTCCGGCGCCGTCACGTGGAAGGGGCGGAATGAACCCTCGAGCAACGGAATGTCCGGCCCCAAGATGACCTTCAAGGCGTATAGGGCCTCGGCACGCGATAGGTTGAATGGCACGTTGAGTCCCCATCGGCTCTCGGAGGTGGTTCCATCGAAATCCACCGCCACCGTGCCCTTTGAAATCGTCACAGCGACCGCAATCCGCACCGCCTCGCCCAGGCCGTCGCAGTCGAGCTCGTCCCGGTAGGTCCCATCGGGGAGACTCGCGATGCGGTCCCTCATGGCTCGCTCGGCCCGCACCTGTAGTTCCCCACTGACCGCGTCTAAGTCCGGCAGGCCCCTCTGCTCCAAGATCTCCTGAGCTCGCCGCTCCATCAGGGTGTTCGCCGACCCCATCGCCTGAACATCCCCTTGCACCTGGCTCGGCCTTCGGGCATTAGCCCCAATGATCGCCATGAGGTCTGCGTTCAGTACGCCGGCTCGATAAAGGTGCATTGGGGGAATGTGCAGACCCTCTTCAAAGTTGTCCCGGCCATCCCCGGTCGGTTTCCCCCCTACGTCCGAGACGTGGACGATGCTCGCCGCATACCCAACAATCCGGTCTTTCCAAAAGATAGGCCGGATCGATAGCACGTCCGGAACGTGCCCTCCTCCCAGCCAAGGATCGTTGGTGATTAGGGTGTCGCCCGGTACCAAGGTCTGCGGAGGTATCAACTCCAAGACACTTCGCAGGCCCCAGCCCAAGGTCCCAACGAATTCCCCGAGAGAACGGCGAGTTTGGCCGAGAAGGTCACCGTTTCCATCGTAGATGGCGGCTGAAAAGTCCTGACCCTCGGTGATCTGAGAGGAGTAGGCGGTGTTAGTGATCACCGCCTCAGCTTCTTCCACCGCGCTTACCAGCCGCCTCCGCACGATCTCGGCAGAGTTGTCACCTAAAGCCGCGGATTGGGACTTCACCCCGCAGCCTTCTGGAGTTGCGCCTCGGTGCCGGACCCCTGCTGGTCGATGAGGACGTGAAGGTCACCCCGATCATCCACGCGAAACGTGTCGGAGACGCCGATGACACAGGTCGAGGACTCGTCGATGACGAGTGCCGGCCCCGCAGCTTCCGATCCGGGTGCGATCCTGGAGCGTTCGTAGACCGGAACCTGTCGGATCCCCTCGCCAGGGAAATAGACCCCGCGGTGGGCGATCGGGCCGTCGGTCAGGTCCGACCCGCCCATCGGTTCGGCCGGGATCCTTAGGTCGGGTCCGACCACAGCCACGCGCCAAGTGAGCGCTTCGAGAACTGTCTCCTGAAGGGAAAGACCATGTAGACGAACCGCCTCGTGGTCGAACAGGCGAACGATCTCGTCCCGAGATCCGGGCCCAAAGGGCGGTCCAGGCAAGGGCACTCTGAAGGCGTGCGTCTGGCCAATCCAGCGCAGGTCAGCCGACCATTCAACGCTGGCCTTCGACATCTGCACGCCCGTTCCGGCCAATAGCGACCGCGCACGTTCCGCCATCCCGTCCAGGAGTTTGTTGACTCCGTCCCAATTGGTCGATTCATCGAGCTGCAACTGATACGACTGGGCCAGCTCGATCGCCGGGGGCGTAAGAACCAGTCCAAGCGCCGACAATACCCCGGGCTGGCGCGGAACTATGACCTCCGGAATCCCGACGCGCCGCGCCACTTCAGGGCCGTGCAAAGGCCCGCCTCCGCCCGAGGCGATCATCGACAGGCGGCCAGCGTCCTGTCCGCGCTCGGCCAGATGAACGCGAACCGCCTGGGCCATCCCCTCGTTAAGGGCATCGATTATCGTCGCCGCGCAGTCATCGGCTCCCAGGCCGACCTCGGAGCCGAGTTTGCCCAATGCAGTGACCGCAGCACCGAGATTGAGTTGAAGAGTTCCGCCCGCGAAGCGGTCAGCGGAGATGTAACCCATCACCAACGCAGCGTCCGTTACGGTCGGTTCGGTACCTCCTAAGCCGTAGCAGGCTGGCCCAGGCCGAGCTTCGGCCGACTGCGGACCCACCTGCAAGAAGCCGAGAGCATCAACGCGTGCAATCGAGCCGCCTCCTGCGCCGACTTCGAGTAGATCGATTGACGGGAGCTGAACCGGGAGTCCGCTGCCCTTCGCGAAACGATCGGCACGACAAACTTCCTGACTCCCACTACGGCTGGGTCTGCCGTCCAGAATCAGTGCGATCTTAGCTGTCGTTCCGCCGACATCCAGAGCGACAGCGTCGAGGCCCTCGGTCCCGCGTGCAACATGGGCCGCAGCAAAAACGCCAGCCACTGGGCCTGACTCGAGCATTCGCACCGGAAACGTTGAAGCCGTCTCGGTAGTGGCCAGTCCACCAGAGGAAAGCATGATGTACATGGCGCGCTTGTAGCCACCACGTAAGAGTCCGTCCTCCAGACGGCTCTGGTACTGAGTGATCACCGGTTGGAGATACGCATTGAGGACCGTAGTGCAGGCGCGCTCATATTCGCGCATCTCGGGCGACACCTCGCCGGAGATCGACACCAGTACCCCTGGCTTCAGCTTCTTCTGGAGGTACTTGGCGGCCGCCACCTCGTGTTCCTTATTGACGTAACTGTTTAGCAGACAAACTGCCACAGCCTCAACGCCGTCCCTTGTCCAACCCTCGGCGATCTCGTCAAGCTCAGGCTCAGATAGCGGCCGATAAACGGTCCCGTCGGCGAGTATCCGCTCGGTGACGCCGCGACAGGCGGAGCGCTCCACCAGCGGCTCTACCGGCTCCAGCCAAAGATCGTAGGTATCGTAGCGCCCCTCTCGCGCAAGATAAAGTAGGTCTTCAAACCCGCGAGTGGTAAGCAGCCCGACTCGGCCGCCCCGGCGCAGTAGCACAGTGTTGGATGCCAGCGTGGTGGCGTGACCGATGACAGCGACATCTTCGAGCCCTATCGACGCCGCCTGGCATAGCTGCGACGTGGCTTCAAGTGCCGCATCTTCATGTCGCTGCGTGGTCAGGACCTTTGTGGTCCAGACTCGACCAGTTTGCTCATCGATCAGTACGCCATCGGTAAAGGTACCACCGATATCGATGCCAAGTCGATAGGACGGGGTCATCCGCTGGTTGCTCCTCCAAACGCTCGCCGCAGAAGTAGGCAAAAGGCAAATCGCGATCTGACCGATGGGTGCAGACGGCCCGACGTCCGCGGTGTCACGCCTCCGCGACTATCTCAGCCGGCCCTCTGTCTGTGATGAAATCAGAGCTGCGGAGGGGGAGGCTACGTCAAGCCGCCCAGTCCAGTCAGCCTCGACCGCCCGTAGATCGCATCCTAGAAGTGGGGGTGGGGCGGGTCAAGCTCACGTCTTTAGCCCAAAGATCGACTTCGTCGATTCATCGGCTCCTTTATCCCGCTGGATGCCGGGGACCCGCCCCCGCTGGGCTGCGGGTGCCCCTTGGAACGAAAGTGGCCAGGCAGATGCATTCGATGTGCCGCCGCGCATCTTCTCCACCTTCGCGTAATGGAGACGATGATATCGTTCAGGCCTTGGGCGAGGTGCCTCCAAAACACCGGGACTCGACAGTGTCATGCGGTCCGCATGAGTCGGGGAGCAATTGATTGTGAATCGTGATAGTGCGAGGGATCGCGGGCCCGTGGCGTTCAGCCTGGGTGGAGACCTGCCGGTTAGCCGTCTGGGCTACGGGAACCGTCAGCTAACCGGGCCTGGAATCTGGGGAGAGCCAGTAGACCGTCCTGGAGCTCTGCGGCTCCTGCGGCGAGCTGTCGAGCTTGGCGTGGAGTTCATCGATACCGCCGATGCGTACGGACCGGACGTCGCGGAGGCGCTGACCGCTGAGGCTCTCTACCCGTACCCGAGCAAGCTAGTCATCGGCACCAAGGCAGGGATGGTGCGGACCGGTCCTGGGGAATGGAACCCTCTCGGACGACCTGAGTATCTCCGCCAACAGTGCGAGTTGAGCCTGCGACGTCTTCGCCTAGAGAGGATTGACCTGTACCAGCTCCACCGCATCGATCCCCTGGTGGCCGTGGAGGACCAGCTAGGGGTTCTGTCGGATCTACAACGGGAGGGAAAGATCCGCCATATCGGACTATCGGAAGTCAGCATCGACGAGATCGAGTTCGCTCGTCGCGTGATCTCGGTGGCCAGCGTGCAAAATCGCTACAATCTGGTCGACCGGATTGCCGACCCCGTTATCGATTTCTGCCAGCGGGAGAACATCGCTTTCATTCCCTGGTTCCCTCTCGCTAAAGGCGACTTCGGCGACCCGACCGGGGCGCTCGCGACTGTGGCACTCCGTCTCGGATCAACGCGCGCCCAGGTGGCCCTGGCTTGGCTACTGGCACGGTCGCCGGTCGTCATGCCGATACCGGGAACTTCCTCTATCGCGCACCTTGAGGAGAACGTCGGCGCGAGGGAACTCACCCTTGGCGGCGAGGATCTGCGCGCTCTGGAGAACGTCGGTAAGCTGATCTCCTAACGCCGTCCGTCGGCTGTTAGGCGGCCACCGCAGAGGCAGACTCGCGCTGGGAGGGCAGGGATCGCCGGAGGCGTCTAAGGACTGCCACCGTTTTCGAACCAACGCCTCTACGCGTACCGATCCCCCCGCATCATGCCCGCGGCCTTCCCGCCATCGACGGCGAGTACGGCTCCGGTGATAAAGCTGGCCTCGCTTCCTGCCAAGAACCGTATCGCTCCGGCGATCTCGGTGGGCGTGGCAAGTCGGTCCATTGGGCACATCGCGCGCGCGCGTCGTCGTCCCTCGTCCTCCCCGACCCCTCCTGCCCACGACCGGAAGATCATGGGTGTCTCGACAGGACCGGGGCAGACGGCGTTCACCCGCAGCCCCTGGTCGGCGTACGCCAAGGCCAGAGACTTGGTGAGGTTGATCACCGCCGCCTTCGAGGACGAGTAGCCCAGGCTGCCGGCCACCCCCACCGTCCCCGAAAGGGAGCCCAAATTGACGATGACGCCCCGGGATTTGATCAGGTGGGGCAGTGCGGCCCGGCAGCAGAGCCAGGTCCCCTTCACGTTCGTCGCGAAGAGTAGATCCCAGTCCTCTTCACTCGGCCCGTCCAAACCTTCCGGCACGTTGACACCGGCGCTGTTGATCAGGATGTCAAGGGCGCCAAAGCGCTCCAGTGAGCGGTCCACCAAACGCTGCGCGTCAGCGGTCTCACTCAGGTTAGTTGGGACGAAGATGGCCTCCGCCCCCGTCTTCTCCAGTTCGGAGACCACCTGTGCACCGCGCTCCGGGGATCGTCCGGAGATGACCAATCGCGCTCCATCCGAAGCCAGAAGGCCGGCTGCCTCGCGCCCGATTCCGCTCGTCCCACCAGTGACGATCGCGACTAGTCGATCCAGTCGGCTCAATTTCGCCCTCCAGTCCTATGAGTAGTGAGGTCGGCGTCCTCGCGGCGCATCCATCTGATCTCCATCATGTGCAGTCTGCGGGTCGGAGCCCGGTGCGTCAGGCCGCGACTGCCAAGTGCACCGAGGGAGTGCCGCCCTCGCCCGTTTTGGATCCAGGCCGACAAGCTGAGCAGCCAGTCCTCCCTAGACCGCGCCATACGTGGAGAACGCCTCGGCGACCTCCTTAGCCAGGGGTTCCGGCAAGGTGTTCCTCCAGATCGCTCCGGACCTCACGACCAACCGAACTCGGCTGGGATCGGCGAGGAGATCAGGCTCAGCCTCTGGGTCGCCCGCCACAGCGATCAAGTCGGCTACCAAGCCGGCGGCTAGTTGGCCTACGACGCCACGCAGCCTGAGGATTCGGGCGTTGACTCCCGTAGCGGCAGTGATCGCCTCAAGCGGATTAGTGACCTGCGCGCGCACCGCTAGCTCCTGGGCGCGCCGCCGCTGCTCTGGCCCGACCTGATCGGTGCCTAAGCCGACTGCAACGCCTGACCCGATCGCCGTCTTCACCATCCGGCACATCGCGGGAAACGCCTCCTCGGCCTGCTCCGCCACCTCAGGTCGGAGGCGTTCACGAAGCGCAGGGTTCTGGTACCGTTCCACAGCCGACAACGTGGCCACCACGGCGGCCTCGTGACGCCTGAGCTCCTCAATCGTATCGGCGTCCGCAAATGTGCCGTGCTCGAAGCACTCGATACCCGCTTCCAAGCCTAGTCGGATCGACTCCGGGTAGTGGGCGTGGGCCGTCACGTAGGTATGTCGGCTGTGGGCGACTTCGACCGCCGCGCGCAGTTCCTCCAACCCAAACTGCACGTCGTCTGGCGCCTCGCCACTAGACGAGAAGCCACCGCTGATGGCGACCTTCAGTTGAGCGGCGCCGTCTCGTAGGGCTGTTCGTGCGGCCGTGCGCATCTCCGACTCGCCCGAGACGAGTTCTGAAGCCTGCATGAGTCCAGGCAAACTCTCGCGCAGGGGACCGTGGTCGAACAAGGGCCGCCAATCCGCGTGCCCACCGTGCTGGCTCAGCATCGGGCCAGACGGCAAGATACGAGGCCCGGCGATGAGCCCGCTTTGGATCGCGGCCACAATCCCCCCGTCGAGGCCGGCGACATCCCTCACGGTTGTGAAGCCCTCGTCTAAAGCGATGCGGACGTTGGCGAAGATCTGCGCGGCCACGATGGCCAGGGGTACGGCGGTCCCGTGCGGTTGGACCACCGATCCTAGGTGGCTGTGAGCGTCGATGAGCCCAGGCAGGATGGAAAACCCGTCCAGGCTGATCCCGCCCGAGCGAGGAATTCCGGCATTGGCCCGGAGCACGTCCGCGATCCGGGCTCCCGCGATGGAAACGTGGCCACCGAAAGGCTTCGCGCCGGAGCCGTCGAAGATCCGTTCGCTTCCGAGCCTAATCACGGGGCGCCTTCCCGATCGTGGCGTTAGGCGTACGCTCCGAACGGACCGCGTACCTCATGCCCGATGACGGGAGCCACCGTACACTATCCGCCTCACAGTCGGGAGGCTAGGACGTGCACCCCTGCGGTCAGGCTCGCCTGGTGGCGGAGGTTCTGGATAGGAAGGCACCCATGACACGCCGAGGTTCGCCGGAGTCGAACGCCTCGGCGTGGGCCAACTTGGCGGCTTTCACTGCGTCGGGAAGACGGTCGAGTAGGTCGCGACGAAGCCAAGCCTTGTCCAATCGCACGGCCAGTCGGTCCTTCTTGGCAAGCACGCCAGCGAGATCCTGCGCAGTAGCCAAAAGCTGGTCTGGACTCACCAACCGCGAGACAATCCCCCAGCCCAGCATCTCCTCAGCGGACATAAGACGTCCAGTTAGCACGAGGTCGGCGATTTGGGCCCGTCCCAGAAGATTTGCGAGAGACCAGCTTCCAGTCACGCACGGAATGGCGTCATCAACCTCCGGCATGCCCACGCGCACCGTGGTCGAAGCCAGCCGGAGATCGCACATGACAGCTACCTGAAACCCGGCCCCGACCGCATACCCGTTGAGCGCCGCGATCGTCGGAGTGTCAAGGTTCAAGATAGCGCGGTAGACAGCGGCCCATTCCTCAACCCAGCTCTGGGCGTCATTTCCACTAAAACTCTGGGCCTCAGCCAGATCCTGACCGGCGCTGAATGCACGGTCACCCGCACCCATCAAGATGATGGCCCGCGTATCCTCCGCAGCATCCAGCTCCGATAGAACCTCAATCAACTGGCGTCGCATCGCCGACGAGAAGGCATTCAATCGGGCCGGGGAGGAGATGGTCAGGATGGTCACGCCGTCTGGAAGGAACGTTCGCTCAATCGTCCCGGCCGCCGGGCTCGACGGCATTGGTGTCGCGCTCACACTTGTTCGCTCCGCTGTGTACGTAGCATTCCACCTTCCATAGTATCACGTGCGATGGAGGTTGAGCCGCAGTCTGTCACGGCGGCAGCCAGCTCCGACGCGATACAAGAAATTCGCGTGATTTCTGCGAATAGATGAAGTTTCGATTATCACACGCGTCGTCGACAAGGGCGAGGTTAATAGACGTAGGCTGCCGTGCGCTCGAGCCCCCCGATACCGTTAGAGATGACTATCGAACCAGCCGAGTATCCAATCGAGGCGTCGTTCTCGCAGCGACGGCAGCCCGCGTCGGGGGAGGTCGTGACTGGAGTCGGGAAACAGGATCATCTCCACCTCACAGCCGCTTTCCCACAGAGCTAAGTAGAACTGCCGACTCTGATCGATGGGACAGACCTCATCGTTCACCCCGTGCATAAGCAAGGTTGGTGTGCGGGCGGCCGCGACGTATGCGATCGGCGACTGCCTCCGTAGATTCTGAATATTAGTCTCCTGCCAAGGGCTCCCAAAAAGAGGCCGGCCAAAGGTGAGCGAACCGTCAGCCGTACCGAGGTAGCTGCCCAGGTCGGAGATGCTCCGGTCCGAGACGGCCGCCTGGAATCGAGCGTTGTGAGTGACTATCCAGTTGACCATGTAGCCGCCATAGCTCCCACCCACCACTCCCAGCCTTTCGGGGTCTCCATAGCCAGCAGCTAGGACGTGCTCTATTCCCGCCATCAAGTCTTGATAGTCGTGGTTGCCCCAGTCATTGTCGATCGCGGCGGCGAATGCCTCCCCGTACCCCTGACTGCCCCTGGGATTGGGGCAAAAGACGGCATACCCGGCGGCGACCAGCGTCTGAACTTCGTGTGCGAAGGCGATAGAGTGCTGCCGGTAGGGTCCGCCATGAACGAAGAGAATCAGGGGCGGAGCGTCCGGAGACGCGACATCCGGAGAGTAGACCCATCCCTCCACCTCGGGGCCAGCGTGAGAGTGCCAGGTAACATGCTCGGGCAATCGAACGCTCACACGGTCAGTCAGTCCTTGCTTGAGATTGGTGACGGGTGCCGCATCCCCGAGAAGCCAAATTTCCGATGGCGCGCTCGGGGTCGCCACCGTCGCCGCGATCTCACCCGTGCTGGCGGCGATTTGGAAATCGAAGACCACTGCATCTTCTGGGACACCTACCGGGTGCAGCTCACCGGAATCCACCGCGACTTCGTAGAGCCGGTTCCGGCCATGGTCGGCAGCGATCAACACGAGCGAGTCCCCTCCCGGGGTCCAGAGACCACCCTGAACTACGGTCTGGAAGCCCCAGTACACGTCTCCGAGGGTTCGGTCGTTGCCCACAAACCGGTCCAGCGTCTCGGTGAGAATCCGTGCGGGCTGTCCGGAGGACACAATCCAAAGGTCGAAGTTCATCGACGGCTGGTATCGATGCCGCCCGGCGCGAAACGCCACCCGCTCACCCGACGGAGCCCACTCGAGGTTCTGGATGCCTACCCCCTGGCACCACGACGAACTCTCACCGGCGTTTAGCGGTTGGACACGAATCTCCCGATCCCAATCAACATCCGGATCTCGAAGCGGTCTGATGTAGGCCAGACGGTCGCCAAGCGGGCTCCA
>Ga0307372_10006907_pt1 | contig 16433 bp, 12 predicted proteins | sample OX1MG_FD_202533 | JGI IMG/M metagenome (GOLD analysis project Ga0307372, IMG submission 202533) | Soil microbial communities from Risofladan, Vaasa, Finland - OX-1 | ecosystem: Environmental > Terrestrial > Soil > Coastal area > Acid sulfate soil | place: Finland: Risofladan, Vaasa | collected... | reverse complement strand
CGTGGGGAACTATCTTCAACTGGCCGGAGGTCCCAACCGCAACGCCGACCGCCACCACGCGTTTGTGATTCGCGCCGACGGCGAGGTGATCAGCCGCGATTCGGTTCACGGCCCATGGGGGGACAGCTTCGATCGCCTGCGCCTCTATCCGGGCGACACCATCGTGGTTCCGGAGAAGTCCGTCAAGCCGCCCTTCATGCAGGGAGCGTTGCAGTGGTCCTCGTTGTTCTCGCAATTGGCTCTTGGCGCAGCGTACCTGACCGTACTCCCATAGAGCTCGGCAGCGCGTCCCTATTCCCTCTCGACGGATAGGGTCGCGCCCAGGGTGTGCTCTTCTCCCGAAATCCGACAACCCACAACTACGTCTTTGACCACTTGAATTTGTACCAATGTGGGTGCCCCATCCATTCCGCAGTTTCATCGCGGAATGGGTGGGACGGTACGAAATCAAACGGTCGGAGACCTGGAAACTGTGAATTGTCCCTCCCCCATTCTTCCGCTGCTGGCCCGCTGCGTCCAGGCTATCCCCGAGGCCGGCGATTGGATCTTCGAACCCAGGTGGGACGCCTTTCGCGTCATCGTCTTCCGCAATGGGGGCGAGGTCCTGCTCCAGAGCAGCGAAGAAGTGGCTGAAGTGGCCTACGAGCATCTCCAGTGCCGCTCTCCGGCTTCGTCTTGAGCGTTTTCTACTGGGATGGCAGCTCGTCAGCGATTGGCTGGCGGAGTTACTTGACTCTCTGCGCGCCAGAAGTTGCATTCTGCGGCGAACCTGCCTGTGCCGGATGGAGCCTGTTGAAAACCGAATCATCGGAGGCCTTCTGCAGGCTGCGAGTCTTGTCGAATTCAACCTTCGCCTCCGCCTTCATTCCAGCTGCCTGATACAGGCGACCGAGGCGCCAATGGATGTTCGGATCGTCCGCGGTGAGCGCGGCCGCGGCTTTCAACTCCCTCACAGCATCCTCGATCCGGCCCTGGTCACCATAGACGATTCCCAGGTCCAGATGCGCCATCGCGATCGCCGGATCGATTCGAAGAGCCTGATTCAGCAGGGAGGGAGCCGCTTCGGGATGCCCAAGATGTATCTCGGTGTCACCCAGAAACGTCAACGCCTGGGCTTGCTCGGGATTATTGGCAAGTTCCGCCTTGAATTCCTGTTTGGCCTCCTCGAACCTGAGCTGCCGCCAGAGAAGATACCCATAGCCAAAATGAACGTTGGGAAAACTGGGATCGGCCTTCACCGCAGCCTGAAATTGCTCCAGTGCGCCGGCATCGTTTTTCATCTCGTCGTATGCTTGCCCGGCCAGCATGTCCGCTTCCGCCGATTCTGCATTCAGCGTCACGATCTCTTTGTACACATCAAGCACGCACTCGTACTGCTTTGACCATAGACAGCTCTGGGCCAGAGCAAGGCGAAAGGGCAGGTTCTGCGGATCGGCATCCGCAGCTTTCTTGAGATGAGGGACTGCCGCCGCATAATCCCCCAAGCCGAAGCGCGCCAGGCCTGTCAAGGTGGTCAGGCGAACAGCTTCCGGCGAGGAAGGAGGTTCTTGCTTCAATAGAATCTCGAAGTTCTTGAGAGCACCCTTCAAGTCCCCGGTCTTGAACTGGGAGAGGCCGAGGTTCAAGCGCAGTCCCGGCATTCCGGGGTCTATGGCCAGAGCATTGCGATAGTAAGGCAACGCCTCCTCGAAACGCTCCTGACGAGCCTCCAGAAGACCAATGTGAGCATTTGCTTCCGCATCGGACGGATGAGACTTCAGGATGGCATGCCACGCCGCCTCTGCGCCGGCCGCGTCGCCTGACTGCTCGCACTGCAATGCCCTTTGCCGTTCAGCTCCACCTGAGACGGGCGCCTGGCTCATGTTTAAGAGCGCCCCTAGTCCAAACACCAATCCGATCACACCTCCATGAACCAGACTCTTCATCTCCCTTGGCCTCATTGCTCGATTTCGATTTGGTTGCGCGAGTGAAAGACGCAGCGGGCATTCGCCCGCCGCGCCAGTTAGCGAAACATCGGCTAGAAGCGAATCTTCCCACCGAGTTCCAGAACACGAGGCCCCACGATGGATGTAACCTGTCCGAAGTTGCCGTCGTGGTTGGCCGCATCCAGGCCGTTGAATTGCGTCTTGTTGAATATGTTGAACGACTCGAACCGCAGTTCGAGGTTGGGTCCTTCGTGATCTGTCAGCTGGATGGTCTTCATCAGGCTGATGTTGAAGTTGTTCAGGCCGGGGCCGCGCATGTTGTCCTTGCCCGCGTTGCCGAACCCCTGATTTCCGCCGCCACTCCATGGTGCGGTGGGATCGGCGTAGGAACTGGTGCTGAACCAGGCCGTCTGCTTCTTGGGATAGGTCAGCTTCCCCACCAGGTTCGGACGGTTGGTGGTGCCGCCGCCCAGGCCCAGCGTATCGGTGCCGTTGTAGGTGACGTTCACCGGCAGCCCGCCCTGGAATACCGTGATGCCGGAAATCCCCCAGTAGCCAAGGATGGTTCTGAGTGTCATGTTCGAGCTGCTCTTGAAGAACGGCAGAGTGTAGATGTAGCTCGCGTTGAAAATATGCCGCCGGTCATAGGCTCCGGAACCCCGCGCGTAACGCGTGTCGAAAGGGTTGGGGAGAATGTTCAGATCGGCGCCCACGTCGTCAATCTGGTGGGAATAGGTGTAGGCAAGCTGGGTCGTGAGTCCCCACTTATTCTCAAACCGCACCCCGGCCTGCAACGAGTTGTAGTTGACGTTGGTCTCGTTCTCTTCCTGGGTGATGTTCGAGAAGCCTGGAAACTGCCGGTAGATGTTGGCCAGCAGCGTGCCTGACGAAACGCCCTGCCGGGTGGCATAGCTCCCGCCGGTCGTAAGCGGCAGCGTGTTGACAGCACGATCGTTGTTCTGGTCCCAGCCGAGCGAGCCGACATACTGGACCACCGACACAACCGACGGCATAAGCTCATGCTGGATTCCCAGGCTGAAGTTCGTTGTCCCTGAAGGCGGATAGTTGTACTTGATGTTGGTCAGGTTCGACGGGAAGTGCTGGCTGGTGGTTTGTCCAGTCAGGACGCTCTTGTTGGGGTTGGAGAAAAATATGCTGGTGGCGGAAGGAATGTAAGCAAAGGGCGGATTCAAAGCGGAGTTGTAGACATCGTTGCCCTGAATGCGCTCATAGAACACGCCGCCGCCGGCGCGAAGAACAGTCTTGCCGTTTCCAAAGATGTCATAGGCAAGACCGAGACGCGGCTGCCAGGTGAAGTACCGGTTTTCCACGTTGCCGCGTGGGAACCCATCCACGCCCGCTTCCCGGATCCCGTTCAGATAGAACTGTTCGCTACCCGTCTTGGAGAACGTGGACAGCTGCGACGGGGTCAGAGTCCCGTCAGACTGCACCGGGTTGGGCAGAGACCGGTTGTAATCCGCCGGCACAAAGTTGGCAAATTTGTTGTACCGCTCGAATGCGTGCGGCAGGCCGTCGTAGCGGAGTCCGAGGTTGAGCGTCAGTCGCGGAGTCACGTGCCAGTTGTCGATGGCGTAGCCGCTGTAGTTGTTGTTCACCCAGTTCTTGGCTGCCAAATACTCCAGTTGCGAGTAGCTCGCCGCCATGCCCATGATCATGTTGATGACGTTGTCTTTCGCAAACGAGCTTGCGTCGAACGTGGCAATTCCGTTGGTGTTGTACTGCAACTCCTGGTTCTTGTAGTCGTGCAGCCAGCTCACGCCGAACTTGAACTGGTGCCTTCCCTTGGTCCAGGAGAGATCGTCACGATACTGGAACCCTTCATAGCCGTTCTTCCACGGGAAGTAGGATGGGTTCCACGTGGCGCTGAGCGGCGTTCCCGACAGCGTGATCTGTGGCAGTCGACTCATCCTGTTGTTGGCGAGCGGGAAAAAGCTGTCGGCATTGTACCCGCTGGGCATTGCGAACGTGTATCCCGGTGCCGCCGTCGGTGTCAGACGGATCTTGTTGCCACCGTAGTAGACGCCGGACTCGTTGAGCAGCGAAGACGAGTAGAGCTGCGTCAGCTTGATGACCGCGGTGTAAGACGGGTTCTGCATGATCGTGCCCACCGTCGGGAAGCTGCCCGCCCACAGCGGCGGGAAGAACGTATTCTGCATCGCATCGTGGAGGTAGTGACCCATCAACTGGAACTTGTTGTTAATGGAATGGTCGATGCGCACCGCGTCTTCACGGATAAACTCCGGCTGCTTGATTGAGGCCACGTACTGCGTCATGGCGCCGCCGGGGCCCGTGGGTGTGGAATTCGGCGTCGGGAAGGTGCCCGCGTTCAACTGCGCGACCACGTTCTGGTCGATCAGGTTCAGCGGGATCAGGTACGTTCCGTCAGGATTCTGAGTGAACGACCCTCCGGGCGTCAATCCATCCGCGATAAGGAGGTTGTTATACGCAGTATTGTTAGGCAGGTTCGGAACGATCGGCGTGGTCTTCGTTGACTGGTTGGTGTAGTGGAAGACCTGTCCCGCCGTCGGGAAGTTGGATGCATAGAGGGCGTTGTACACCGAGGGTGTGCTGCCCTTGATCATCCTCCGCCATTCTTCGTTCCAGAAGAAGAACGTCCGGTTCTTGTTTTCGTTGTACACGTGCGGAATATACAGCGGACCGCCGATGTTTCCGCCGGGCACATTCAACTGGAACACGGGCCGCGATTTCTTGCTCCGTTTCAGGAAGTAATCATTGGCATTGTAGGCCGTGTTGCGGTTGAACTCATACAGCTCGCCATGGAATTTGTTGGTTCCTGACTTGAGCACCATCACAATGGTCCCGCCGGAGCCAATGCCGTAATCCGCCTGGTAGTTGCTCCCCAGGGTCTGAAACTCGGCAATCGCATCCTGTGAAGGCAGGTTCATGAAGCAGCCGCCGCAGCCGCGGTCGTTCTGTTCCGCCCCATCGATCAGGTAGATGTTGTGAACCGCGCGCATTCCGTTAAAGCTGATGGTGTTGGAGGAGGTCAGCGCGTCGAGGCCTCCAAACGACGTCAGGGTGTTCGATACTCCCAGCCCGAGTGCCGCCAACTGGACAATGTTGCGGCCGTTCGTGGCCAGTTGATTCACCTGCTCCCCGCTGATCAGAGTGCTGATTTCGCTGGTCTCTGTCTGCACCTGTAGCGCATTGGCAGCTACAATCACGCTCATTTCCTCGCTGCCCACTGCCAGGGTCACGTCCGCTGCCACCGTCTGGGCCACGTTGACAACGATGCCCGTGCGGGTGGACTTCTTAAAGCCCGGCGCGACCGCTGATAGCGTATAAGTTCCCGTGCCGAGGTTCGCGAATCGGAAAGCGCCGGCCTCGTTGGACTTGGCCTCGCGCACCTGCCCGGTGGCCGGATTGGTGAGACTCAGGGAGGCATTCGGCACCACCGCCTCACTGGCGTCCATCACCGTTCCGGTGATGGTCGCATTGTCCTGAGCCGATAGTCCTGGCGCAAACGTCAGGAGCATTGCTAGAAAAGTCGTCCAGATGCCCAGGCTCCGCATCTTCAACCCGAAGCGCGGACCTTTGCCCATGCTGGATAACCTGCACACCTTGTGATAATCCATGGACTGCCTCCGTGTACGAGCGGATTCGGCCGCTCTGAAGTGTCCACTCCCGACTCCTCGCCTGCACGCGCGCACGCGCGCCGGAACGCGGGAGGATTGTGAAGATGTGCTTCTGCTCAATTCAGCTTGATTGGCGTGGCCCCACAGACAGCCATCCTCGCGTCTGAAGCACAGCCCGGAGATCGTCCTCTCCGGACATTCAGGCCCGTCGCAACGCCAAATACAGGGCCGGACCCGGGTCGGTCTCGTGGCGACTGCCGTCTCTATTTATCGCCAGGCAGTTGACTCGACAATGACTCACCCTGGGTTCGAAGCTACAGCCGCGGTTCTCAGCCCCCGAATCAACCCTTTCGTGGGCGCTTGCCGCGCGACAGCGAAGGAAAGCAAGTCCTGCAGTTCCGACACGTTGCGCACACTCGTCGCAAAATATCGCGCCTCGCACCGGAACAGTTTGCTACTCCTCTTTCGTCCGAAGCCGGTTGTTCTACCTGTGCGTGGCTTCAGGCGCTCGTAGCAAATCGCTTTTGCTACCGGCTCGTAATTGTGCCTCCACATTGGCCGCTTGTCAAATCGAAAGCTGAAGTTAGGCGATCCTCGGGTTTCGGCATGCTTAGATTTGAAAGCAGATCTGGTCAGGTCGCCTGATCTCGATGTGAGTTGGATCACGTTCGGCGGGCTGCATTCTCGCAATCCTCTCCGGCGGTCGGCGAAAAGCCTGACACGGATGCTGCGCCCCGCAAAGGTTGCGCCGGCTACCAATACGTCAGGCTCAGATTATCCACGTAGGTTGTATTGGCCGACTCGTGCGCGTCTCCGTCCATCTGGTAGTTCACCGTGATCCCGTACCAGCTCGGCGGCGCCGTCCCCGGCGGATAGGCCGCATTCAGCGTGGTGGTCACGCCGTTCAGGGTGAACGATTGGAACAGCAGCGCATTGTCGGCCTCGCGCTGCGCCTGGATCTCCACGTGGTTCCATTGCTTGTCGTGCAACGGACACGCTGCCCCGGTCGACACCCACTTCGCGTTCCCGTTGTCCCAGATGTCCCAGGCCCCGTCGCCGAGGTGGTTGCACTGGTTGCCCCATATCAGGCTCAGGCCGTCGAAGTACATGCTGATGTCGAACTCGAGCACCTGGGTCACCGCCGCATCGGTCACGTAGAAATCGGCGGAGTAGATGAAGTTGTGGATCGAGGGCACCAGCGTGTGGTCGTTGTCGGGGAGTCCCTGGGTGGAGAATTGGCCGATCAGGGGATTCGAAAAGAGCACGTCGGAGTACGGAATCGTTCCGCTGAGGTTGAACTGGGTGGCGTTGCCGCTCAGCGAAGTCGAAGCCTCATGCTGCACCATGGACCAGTTGAGCCCCGGGCACGGCGCCGCGCAGTCCTGGTAAAGCGGCGCAAACTGCCCCCAGGAGTTCCAGCCGGAGCTGGCTTGAATGGCGCTCAACGTAGTGGCCGTGGATGGGGCCGGACCCGGCGCAGGGGGCGGCGATGAAGGCGGTGAGGGGGGTGCCGGAGCGGGCGGGGTTTTGCCTGCGAACGGCGCCGATGCGCCGCCGCAGGCAGTCAGAACGAGGGCAGAGAGCAGAAGCGAAAAACTACAAAGCCTATTCACGGGTCCGGGCACCCACCCGAGCAAGCTTCAATGAGATCGACGCCGCTCTTCGGCGGTCATTCCGTCCATCTGCCGCGCGTCTTGCTGCTGCGAGGGGGAATTCGTCTCCAGGATCCGCTCAACTCGGGGTTAACTGGAAACGAGCATAAGCCAATCACCAAAGTTTGGCTATGACATAAATCACATTGCCTATGGCGAGAAGGTTGTAGAGGCGGGAACGGAAGGCGCCGCTCCAGAAAGTCACAGAGGGCCCAGATTCCCATCAACATATCATGATATCTTGATATCAACAATTATGGACAAAAACGCTCTGCTATGGACATATCATGATATGTTGATGGGAAAAAGTGTGTCTTTTACGCCACCGGGGCAGGGATGCGCACCCCTCACGGGCGCAGCTGCTTCTTAGCGGGCGACCGGACTTCCGGCTCCGCTGCCCGTGATCTGGTTCATCGGCAACTCCAGCGCGAATAACGTAGCGTTGCCCTGGTCGGCGTGCACCCAGATCCCATGGAAGGCCTGGTGCAGCTCGGGATGTGCCTGGAGCAGCGCGTTCATCACATCCAGCACCTGCTGCCGGGCCAGCGGCGGATTGGAAAGCTGCGCTGCCTGCGTCGCGTCAGGGACGTAATGGACGTCGAGGTCCAGGCCGCCGAAGGTGGTGCTGGTGTCAACGGAAGTCACCTGGATGGGCCCGGCGGAAGAGTTAATGGTCACGGGCGTGCCGGAGGGAAAGTCTGCCGGCTTCACCTCCTCGGTTTCGGTTTGGAGCTTCTGGAGGTTGGGGCTGGTGAGATTATCGAGCGGATCGAGCAGGTTGGCAGCCATGCGGTAGTAAATCCAGGCTGCCCAGCGGCCGTTCTGTTGTTTGAAGCGGCGGGCGGAAACCCAGTACCAGAGGCCGTCATGGCCGTCCTCGACCATGGGCTTGGCGAAAAAGCCGGCGAGCATCCACTGGCTGCCGCTGCGCGCCAGGATGAACGAGATTTGCTGCGGCTTCTGCACCCCGGTCGCGTGCAGGATGGCGAGCGCGTACTTGCCGGGGGGAAGGCCGCTGAAGTTGAGCACGACCACGGGCGAGCCGCAGAAAAACTGGGTGTTCTGCTGGTTGGGCTGGTCGGTCGAGGCATCGAGGTCGTAGAGATCGTCCACCGTGACGGTGGCGCTCTGGATGAGCGGGTGAAGCTGCTCGACGGAGGCGGCGATGCCGCTGAAATCGGAGGCCACGGCGGGCAGAGTGCCGGCTTTCAGGCCGTTCACGTCGCCGTTCTGCACACGGCTCAACAGAATGCGGGCTGAGGCGGCGAGGTCATTGCGTTCGGCCGCGGTCATCTGCGCCTGGGTGAGGCAGGAAGCGGCGTACCCCGGAACCGAGAGGAGCAAGGAAGCGATCAAAGCAGCGCTGGAGCGGAGAAGCATGGTTCACCTGTACGGACAGGGAAGATTCCCTGTTGATTAAGATGCACGTTCGCTGTTGGGCGGGCATTGAAGTCCCGGCTGCCGAAGAGCCGCAGAAGCAGATTCCCTGCCGGGAATGACGGAAAGAAAAGCAAAGGTAAAAGCAAAGGCAAAGGCAGAAGCAGATTCCCTGCCGGGAATGACAGAAAGAAAAGCAAAAGCAGAAGCAGATTCCCCGCCGGGAATGACAGAAAGAAAAGCAAAGGCAAAAGCAGAAGCAGAAGCGGAGGCAGAAGCAGATTCCCTGCCGGGAATGACAGAAAGAAAAGCAAAAGCAAAGGCAAAAACAGAAGCAAAAGCGGAGGCAGAAGCAGATTCCCTGCCGGGAATGACAGAAAGAAAAGCAAAAGCAAAAGCAAAAGCAAAAGCAGAAGCAAAAGCGGAGGCAGAAGCAGATTCCCTGTCGGGAATGACAGAAAGAAAAGCAAAAGCTCTAGCCGGAGTTTTTCAGCAGGTCGGCAAGGCCGGGGACCTGGGGCGCTCCATGATTCAGGGGCAGATGGCGGAGGATGTTGGCGTGGACATCGGCGACCGGTCCAGGAGGAATGACGGCGAGGCCGCCAAGCAGATTGGCCAGATCGAGGTAAGCCTGACGGTTGACCTGGATAAAATCCAGCGGATACTCGGGCTTGCGGGCGCGAGCCTGAGCGGGATCGGCATCGAGGATGTAGCTGACATCGAGCCGCGGAACCAGGCGCATTACGGCGCCCACGTATGCGCGGATGAATGGGCGGCGCAGGTTGAGGTTTGCGAACTGGTCATAGAGGTAGCGATCGAAGATGATGGCGTCCGCGCCCGATTGGAGAGCCTGGCGGACGCGGAGACGCGTGGAAAACGAGTCCAGCAGGCACAGGCCGAGTCGGATGAGGGCCATGGGCCAGGAGCGGACGTTTTTGTCGCGGCGGTTGACAGGCTTCTCCGGGCTGCCCACGCCTTTCTCGCCTTTGAAGATGCGGTGGCCGGCGCCTTCGCGCAGGCGAGTGAGCGCGGCGATGTCGTCCCAGAAGGCGACGATGCGCACGCGCAGGCCGGCGCGCTCAAGGGCATCGCGGAGCGCCTGGATCTGCGTGCTTTTCCCTGCGCCGTCGATGCCGGAGAAGCTGATGGAGATGGGCCGCGAAGTTTTCATGGCTACTGGGGACGGCTGGGGCTTTGCTGGGAGAGGCCGATCACAGCGCCGGTTGCGCCGAGCGCGGCCGCGATGATGGCCACTCGAAAGAAGAAAGCGTGGACGCGGCGCTGTTTGGCGGGAGCAATGGAGGCTCCGGCGGGACGGGCGCCGGCGATGCCGGTGGGACGGGTCACAGGCCCCACTGCGGTTCCGACCGGCTTCTGCGGCTGGCTTTGCTGCTGCTGGTCCGCATCCTGGGTTGCGGGCGCCTGCTGGGCCAGGCTGGAGGACCATCCTTCCGGCACCGCGTCGACGGGCGGCTGCACCATCGCCGTTTCAGACTGGGTGACAGAGGCACTCGGCGCCGCATCGGTTCCCTCTCTTGCGCCAGAAAGAAGGGGCAAGGATGGGGCACGTAAGTCTTGCTGGTTGTGAGCGGCCTGGGCTGCGGGCGCGGGCGCGTTCGGGAGCGGCTGAGCGGGGGGAGCCTGCTGCGCCATTGAGGCGAGTGGCAGCGGACCAGCCAGCAGCGAAATGAGGCACACGGCGAACAGCCGGCTCAGAGGAAATGCCCGGGAGATGCGGTGCATGGGATGGGCTCCTTTCTGTTTGCGCCCAAGGACTGCGGCGCCGCGTTCAGGCGGCGTTTTCCTGCGCGATCCTCTCGCGAATGAAAACGGGAGGAGTGATGACGTGCGAACGGCGATGGAAGCTCTCCACCGCCTCCCCGATAGTAGAGAAGATGCGGAAAAGGCGATCGACGTCTGCGCGCTCGAGCTGGAGCTGGCCCTTGGGCGAAACGCCGGACAGGCGGATGTCGCCATTCCGCTTCATGGCCTGCTCAAGACTGCACAGGAGGAGATGAATGGCCGCCGGGTTCAGGTCATCCCGTTTGGAGCAGTCGATCACGATGGCTGGGCGCACCACGTTGAGGTCGTGCTCCAGATCATGCAGAAACAGGCGTTCCTGTTTCCGGTCGATGTTTTCCGGGAGTTGACGGATGGAGACGGGTTTGGGTCGGAAGGTCATGCGATTGCCACCTGGGAGGATTTTGCTTGCGTCGAGAACCGTAGTCATAAGCATGCACCTGAGGCAGATTTGACCAATCAGGAGGCCTGTTCCCCGGGAGTGCGGAGCAGGCGGGCGATCTCCGCTTCGGGCTTGCGAATTGCGTGGGAAATCACGTTGCGCCCGTAGCGGAACAGGGTGACGAGGTTGCTGTTGTACCAGCAGCACTCGCTCATGCGCGGGGAAAGTCCGCAAAGGAAGCGGAGCTTGCTGAGGCGCATGGGCGAGGCCAGCATGGCGGCGATGAGGCGATGATTGCCATCGAGAACCGTGAAGGGCTCGTTTTCATTCACGCCGATCAGGATCACGGCGGCGAAGCCGGAGGCGTCACGGCCGAGCCGGCGGCCGATCGCGTCAATTTTGGAGACAAAGCTGTTGTCGAGGAGATGGCTGCGCTCGCGCATTCCAATAGCAATTTCCGTAGCGGAGAAGTTATTGCGGGCCACCTTGCGCCACTGGGCGCGGGGAAAGATGCGAATGGTGGAGAGGTCGGACTCGTTGACCTCTACTTCGTACCAATCGGTGTTGACGGGCAGCTCCTTCCAGAGAGCCAGGTGGCGGATGAAGAGCAGGGCGCGGCGCCTGGCGTTGTCGTCGGGGTTGTCGAGGTCGGGGTGGAGAACCAGGTCGCCGAAAGGCTCCTTGTATTCATCGAACTCGTGGCGATGGAAGTCGCTCTTGAGAAACTCGGCGATAACCTCATTTTCTGAGGCCCGGCGGATGAGACGGACGGGACGGCCGCTGGCGGCGAGGCGAAGCTCCCCGGGATTGGTGAGGGAGTTGATGAGAAACGGCAGGGCGACCAGAACGAAGAGGATCACCATCAACCCGAGCTGAACCAGAATGACTTCGCGCAGGGACGAGTGGAAGCGGCAGATGGCGGCAATGAGCACGCCGGAAAAGGCAAACTGGACCCAACTGGTGTTGGCGATCTTGTAGGACATTTCGAAGGTGATGATGACAGCGCCGAGGGAGTAGATGACGGTGCCCAGGGCATAGATGGCGAGAAGGTAGGGCATGTTATAGCGGCCGGCGATGGAGAATTCGGCGCCGAAGAGGTGGGTCCAGAGGGCTGCGGGGGCGATGCACAGGCCGAGGGAGATGGCGGCGCCGACGCCGAGCACGAGCACCAGCGAAGTGGCGATAACGCGCAGGTCGCGGCGCTCCTCGTCGGGGCTTCCGGCCACCAGCGGGAAAGTGGAGTTGACCACGGCCTGGGAGAAGGAAAAAATGACGCGGCCGACCATGGCCACGGCGGCGTAAAGACCGGCTTTCTGGGCGTCGAAGAAGTGATTGACCAGGACAATGCCGCAGTTGGAGATGAGCATCTGTCCGGCGAAGAAGACGGTAGCCTGGCCGGTCTCGCGGGCGATATAGGAGCGCAGAAGCGGATTGCGGGCGCGGCCGTGGAGGGCGATGCGGATGGCGTAATAGGCGACCGGCTCGGCGGCAGCGTTGGCGGCGATGACCCCGGTGAGGCCGGTGCCGAGAAAGATCATCAGCAGGGAGCCGCCGAGGCGGATGCCCTGCTCCAGAACCATGTTGGCGGCCAGGGCGCGGAACCCGCAGGTGCCCTGGATATAGCCGCGGCGGACGCCGAGAGGAATGTAGAATCCGGCGCCGATGGCGATGATGGTCACCAGGGAAGAACTGGGCAGGTTCAGGTAATCGGCGATGGGATGCGAAAAGATGGCGAGCGCAAGCGCGACCGCGATGCCGCAGGCCCAGGCGGCGCGATGGAAAAAGCGGTAGACGGCGGTTTTGCCCTCATCCGAGGGCTGCTGCGCGACCACCTTGGCAGCCACAATCTGGAACGAAAGAGTGATGGCAGAGAGCAGCGTCAGAATGGTGTAGACCACGGTGGCGTGGCCATATCCTCCGGCGCCTAGAAACCGCGCGACGGCGATGTTATAGACCAGGTTGATGGCCATGGTCAGGCCGGAGCCGGTGAGGAGAATCACGCTGCCTGAGACAATGCGGGCCTGTAGCGTCTTCGTTCGATGGGAGGAGGTGTTGACCACTCGGGAGGGCTCCAGTTCAAATACGCGAATTTGCCGGCAGGCGAGACTCTAGTTAAGTTCTTCGGCTACAGTTAATCGGATGCACATTGCAGGGCCATGGCTGCTCCGGGGCACTCGGGTGGCAGTTGCGGGATGCCGCTCGAACCCCTGCGAAAATTAACAACCCGGAACGCGGGCAGGCGCTTCTAATTAAGCACCGATGTTTTTGCGCAACAGCGTTGCTCTCTTCCTGTTCCTGCTGCTCTATCACGGCTGTGGGGGCGCCGGTCAGGACCACGTCCAGCCGTTGCGATACAAGGCCGCAAACGGCTCTCCGCAGTTGCTGGCGGTCTATGAGGGATGGTTCGGCCATCCCCACCACATCTCCGTGGGCTATTCGTCCCACGATCCCGCCGAGATTGCCAAACAGATGAAGGAAGCCAAGGCGATGGGGATCACCGGGTTCGTGGTGGACTGGTACGGCGATCGCGAGCCCTTCATCGACCGCAGCTACCAACTGGTGCAGGAGCAGGCAGAGAAAAACAAATTCAAAGTGGCGATGATGTACGACGAGACCGACCAGGAGGATGGGGCAACGGACGAAGCCATCGCCGATTTCACCATGTTCCACGATACCTACCTCACCTCGAAGTCGCCGGGACACAAGGCTTACCTGACCTATGAAGGGCGGCCTGTGATCTTCGTCTTTCCCAAGGGCTGGCATACCGATTGGGACAAGGTGCGCGCGATGATGAACACCTGGGACCCGGTGCCGCTGCTCATCCAGGAGAACCTGCCGGGAAAATACGCCAACGATTTTGACGGGTTTTACGCGTGGGTCAACCCCGGGCAGGGTGGGTGGAAGCCCGACGGAAGCAATTGGGGCGAGCAGTACCTGGACGACTTCTACCGGACCATGGGAAGCAAGTACCCTGACAAAATCATCGTAGGCGGCGCATGGGCGCAGTTCAACGACAGCAAGGCTTCCTGGAGCCTGAACCGGCACATTGCGGCGCGCTGCGGGCAGACGTTTCAGGACACGTTCAACGAGTGGCGGAAGGTGTTTCCACCGAACAACGCACCGCCATTTCTGCTGGTGGAGACCTGGAACGACCACGAAGAAGGAACCGCGGTCGAGGACGGGATCCCGAACTGCGGAAATGGGGCGCAGAATCCACTCATGCGGGAGAAGCGATAGCGTGCGGAAGCGGAGTTAGCGGCGCAAGCGGAGTTGGCGGAGTCAGCGAAGCCAGGAACCGCTCTTCCGGAGGGCAGATTGTAAGGCATAGGTTGCGGCCTGTAGCGAATCAGGTGTGTACGCTTGCAGAAAGACACGAAGGGCGCGGTATGAGCCGCGCCCTTCATTTCTTATTGTGTTCCGACGTTCGTTTCCCGTTGCGCGTGGATGAACGGTTTTCGTGTTCTTCCTGGCTCCGCTGACTCCGCTCTCGCTACGCCGCCCGGGTGATCTCCTCGGGCAGGTTTTCGGCGGAGACGGCATAGGCTTCAGACTGGGTGCCATAGCCGCCGGGCATGGCGATCATGCCGACCTGGCTGGAGATCGCGACCTGGGCGCGATGGACATGACTGACGAGGGACAGCGGACGGTTGCGAACCTCGTCGTAGACGCGGCCGATGTACTCGCCCAGGATGCCGATGGAGAGCAGCAGCAGGCCGCCCATGAAGAACACCGAGGCGGCGATGCCGAAGGCTGCTTCCGCGAGGGCCCCGACGGGCAGGAGCATGCCTAAGACGAGGGCCGCGGCGATTGCCGAGGATAACCCAAGCAATCCAAAGCTGAGGCGCAGAGGCTTGTAGCTGAAGCTGGTGATGGCGTCCATCGCGTACTTGATGCGGCTGACGAAGGAAAGCTTGCCCTCTCCGCCGGCGCGATCGTTGCGGTCGTAGTACACAACGGCGTTTTTGTAGCCCACCCAGGCGCGCAGGCCGGGGAGGTAGCGGTTCTTCTCTCTCAGGGCGAGGACCGAGTCGAGAGCCTTGCGGTCCATCAGGCTGAAGATGCCCGCGTTGAGAGGAATGGGAAAGTCGCTGAGCGCTCCCAGCACACGATAGAAAAGCGGGAAGAGGAAGGCCAGCAGTCTGCGGCCCTCCTGCCGGCTGCGGCGCACCCCCACCACCACCTCGGCGCCGTCGCGCCAGGCGTCGATGAGCTGGGGAATGACCTCCGGCGGATCCTGAAAATCTCCGTCCATGAGGATGATGGCGCGGCCGCGGGCGGTCTGCAGGCCGGCGGAGATGGCGCCCATGTGGCCCCAATTCCGCGAGAGCTCCACCACCACCACGCGGGAGTCTTCGGCCTGAAGCCCCTTCATCAATTCGAGGGATGAATCCGTGGACCCATCGTTGACGTAGACAACCTCCCAATCATCCACCACGCCTTTGAGGGCGCCGGAAACCGCTTCATGGAAGCGGACTATAAGCTCTTCTTCGTTGTAAATGGGGACCACTACTGAGACCATGTTCTTTTAACTCCTCGTAATCTTGTTTTACGTACGGCCTTTTTTGTCGTTCTATCTTGCAGACCCGGTCATACAGTTAGATGCAATCGACGGAAGCTATTGGGCCGAAGCCTGAAGCACACGTACGCGCCAGCGGACTTCAGTGGGCGTGAGGACAACCAGGTAGCGCCGGCGGACGGGCTGCGTGGCGATCACTTTATCTCCCCGGCGAACCTCCAAGTCGTACTGGACATTGTCCGTAAGCTCCACGGACAAGCCCTCGGGCGAATAAAAAACGATCTGCACGTCGTGCGAGCGGTCCTGGTACGACGTCCTCAAGCCGAGCCTGGCCTGTTGCCGGATGGTCTCAGCCAGCTTGTCCCTGGCCCCGCCTACAAAGTCGCGGTCGAGCAGCTCGGGGCGATTCTGGTCCAGAGCGGCTCGAAGGCTCTCCCAAGCTTCGATGTAGTTTCTTACCACTGCGGTTGCAGTCTGGTCCGCAAGTTGTCGCGGACCCTGGAGGTGGGCCGGCTCGACGCGCACCTCCGGCTGGGCGGCGAGCAGGGCGGCGGAGGCGAGACAAACCGAGATCGGCAAAACGATGCGGAACATGGATTCATCTCCCCCAGTGGATCTGGTTGCCGAGCACGACGCCGCTGGCCACGCTGATATTGGCGCCGGGATAGGCGGGCATGTCCACCTTCGCAATGCCGCGCTTGAGCGGGACATCGACCGTGGACTCGCCGGCCTGGGAATTCTCCGTGAAGGTGACGATGGTGCCGTCCGGTACCGGATTGCCGCTGCAATCGCGGACGGGATCGGTCTGGATCTCGATCTTGTCGCCCGCGGGCTTGGCGCTGATCTTCAAGCTGCAGGGATCGCCCGGGACCTGGCCGATGACCCGCGTCGAGGAAACGTCGCCGACGCGAGCCACAAAATGGGCAGCGCCCTCCTTTGGCGAGGAGTTCATCGCCACCCAGGCTCTGCCGTCTTCGCCGTTCACGGTGCGGGTCTGCTGAGGTGCGCCGGGAGTGGTCAGATCGAACGAGACCTGCATGGGCGCGGTGATCAGGTTCTTGTAGGCGTCGAAGACATACACCGCCCCGGTGATGCCATCCTTCACGTCTACCGGGAGCCGCGACGGGCGCGCCAGGAAGCTCATCTTGGCGGGCTCTGCCGGCG
>Ga0307372_10006905_pt1 | contig 16440 bp, 9 predicted proteins | sample OX1MG_FD_202533 | JGI IMG/M metagenome (GOLD analysis project Ga0307372, IMG submission 202533) | Soil microbial communities from Risofladan, Vaasa, Finland - OX-1 | ecosystem: Environmental > Terrestrial > Soil > Coastal area > Acid sulfate soil | place: Finland: Risofladan, Vaasa | collected... | reverse complement strand
TCTGCCAGCGCCTTGAAGATCTTTTCCAGTTCTTTCCTCTTGCGCCTTCCTGTTCGGAGTTTCGGCTGTTGCACATATACATATACATATACATGTATATCCCCACGCCGCAGGAACCTGCTGTGATGAGGATCACCGAGAGAAGTGATGGAGCGGGAGGTTTGAAATGATCCGAACCAAGAGCCGCGACTATGCCTGGAACAAGGGCTGGATCGAGTTCGAGGCGCCGAACGCGCAGGGCGTCTAGTGGCTGCGGGCGAAGGATGGCCAAACGATTTTTGTGGGCAAGGGCAACATCCGCGAGCTCCTGCTGAGCCACTGGAACCACGAGAAGCCGTCCAACCTCGCCATCTGGAGCCGCAATCCCGCCCCTCTGATCGCTGACCTGACCGGGCTTTCTTGTACCAGGTGAACTGAGAGAGAATTCACCTGAGGAGGAAGAGCGGTCAGGTCATGGGCCTGTGGGGTCCGGAAACGCTCGGCAGCGCAAATACCCAAATCACCGCGGACTACCCTCACTGGCTTTGCCAATACGTGGAAAAGCCGGCTTCGTTTCTGATTCACTTGGTCCAAAGTCACTCGGGCAGCGCTGCTGATACGAAAGCGATCGAGCAGCAACTGGGCGGACTGAAGAGCGTGAAATACGCGACCGGACAGGACCTGCGGTCAGAAGTGGATTACGTCGAGCTGCTGGAAAAAAAACACGGGGTTGCCGAGATCGCCACGGTGCCGGGAGAAATTTATCCGGAGATCGTCAATGGCGGCATCACGCGTTATCCGGGCGCCGACTTTCCCCATGCGGCCTTCGAGCCGACGCTGCGGCCCCATTTCAAAAGTGAATATCAGTTCGTCTTCGGCCTCGCCAACGACGAGATTGGCTACATCATCCCCAAGGCGGAGTGGGACAACAAACCGCCGTGGCTACAAAACCGATCCCACCGCTGGTACGGAGAAGTCAACTCGGTCGGACCGGAAGCAGCCCCCACGCTAACCCAAGCCCTGGTGCGACTGATGGAGGGAAAATAGCTTCTCGGATTCTGCCCAAACCCGGGTGCTGATAGCAAAGAAAGCAGCGCGTCCGGAGCTTCGCAGATTGCCTTGCTAACGAAGATTCTGTTATAAATCTAACTTTCGCGGCGAGAAGGATTTCGCATGTTTGCTCTGCTCTCACTCAGCAGGGCCGCTCGGTTCCGTCACGCCCATTCAGCCGCCTGAACGGGCGGCAACCTGAGGATTGCCAAAAATGAAAATCACGAAGATCGCGACAATCGTTGTTAATGCCCGGATGCGAAACTGGGTCTTTGTCAAAGTGGAAACCGACCAGCCCGGGCTCTACGGATGGGGCGAAGCAACGCTCGAATGGAAAACGAAATCAGTGGTGGGCGCCGTGGAAGATTTGTCCGCGCTGCTCATCGGCCAGGACCCGCGGCGCGTGGAACACCTTTGGCAGATGATGCACCGGCAATACTTCTGGCGCGGAGGCATCACCAACTTCAGCGCGCTCAGCGGCATCGACCAGGCGCTTTGGGATATCAAAGGCAAAGATCTCGGCAAGCCAGTCTGCGAACTGCTGGGCGGGCCGGTGCGCGATACGCTGCGCTTCTACGATCACCTGGGCGGCGGCTCGCTCGAGGGCATGTACAAAACCGGAGAACCGGAAGACTTCGCAAGACTCATTCAGGAAAGCGTCAGCCGCGGATTCACCGCCGTCAAGGCTATGCCCATTCCCGTTGCCGAATTGATCGAGAGCGCCGACGTGCTGAAGAAATCCGCGCGGTGCGTCGAAGCCATGCGCAAAGCCGTGGGCGACAAGATCGACATCATGCTGGACCTGCACGCGCGAACCACGGCCGCCGCCGCCATCCAGTTTGGCCGCATGCTGGCCGACTACAATCTCTACTGGTACGAGGAGCCCTGCTGGCCCGAGCACGTTGACGCGCTGGTGGAAGTCTCGCGAGCGCTGCCCTTTCCCATCGCCACCGGAGAACGATTGGTGGGCCGATGGGAGTTCCGCGAGCTGCTCGAGAAGCGCGCCGTCTCCGTGATTCAGCCGGACGTTTCCCACTGCGGCGGCATTAGCGAGGCCCGGCGCATCGCGGCCATGGCGGAGACTTACGGCATCAGCGTGGCGTGCCACAATCCTCAGGGACCAGTCAGCACCAGCGCCTCTCTGCACGTGGGCTTTGCCACGCCGAACTACCTGATCCAGGAAGTCGTGCGGAAGGACGTGCCGTGGCGCAACGATGTGGTCGTGGAGCCCATCGGCATGGAAGGCGGAATCGCCCATGCGCCCACCGCACCGGGCCTTGGCATCGACATCAATGAGGCTGAGGCGGCCAAGCATCCGTTCCAGACCGAAGTCTACATGCCGTACTTCCACAAGGACGGGTCCGTGGCGGACTGGTAAAAAATGCCCGGTGTGGCGGCTTGAAACACATTTGCGAACGAACGGGCTCACTTTAACTATAAGCTATTGATAATAAATAGCTTATAGATTATAGGTTTTTGACCGCAAAATCCCAAACGTCCCATTTGGGGCTGCAAGGCCTGTATATAGCCTAGTACAAACGGCTAGCCACTTCCGGGGCGCGCCTGCCCCAAAGCTCGGTGCATCGGCCCGCAGCCGAACCTGCTTTTTCCCGTTGCTGTTTGGTTTGCGGGTGCGGATGCAAAACACCAAGGCGGGCGGTGGGGACACCGCCCCTACAGAACAACCCCTTACTCGGCCGCGACCAAAATCAAAACCCGCGGATCTAAAGATCCGCGCTACCCCGCTGTTTTCGCATCTCATAACCCATAATTCATAATTCTTTTCTCTCTTGTGGTTCTTTAGTTCCTTGCATTCGCCCGGCGCACGGTGTATACCGTTGGTTTGATTGGGCGGGGAGCGGCTATCGCACACATTGCAGACGCAGCAATGGATGCGCCACCCGCCAAAACTCGAGCACTTCACTCAAACTTTGTAGGAGGCTCTCATGGCCAAACCGAAGGCGTCAATCGTATCCCCTGGTAAGTACAGCGTCGTGGTTAGGCGTCACACGGGGCTGTTGATATTTTGGCTGACAAAGTGGCGCACGTTCACGGGCTCACTGGCACAATTGGAGGAGGAACTGCGCCGAGCCCAGCGGCATAACTGGATCCTCGGTTGGTGGAGTTGGTTCTCATGGCTGCTTAATCTCCTTGCTATCCGACACAACAACAAGGCGCGGCGGGAACTGCGACGGCTTGTCGCGAACAACCGCTAATCGAGAAGCTGGTAGCGCAGACCGCCGCGGTTGTGGTCTGCGGTTTTTGTTCCTATCGGGGTGATGATTGGGGATGATGATCTCAAAGCGAAAACCCGCGGCACAAAAATTGTGTCCCGGCTAGCGTCTCTCTAAGCGTTATACTGGCGTCAGCGTGGCCACTGAGACCGAGAGCATCAACTTCGGCGACCGAAACGCAGTGGAGGAATTTCTTGCGTCCAGCCGCTTTCGTCCATGCACACATCTGAAATGCTTTCAGTTAAATTTGCGACACCAGGTTGTGTATATGCCTATGTGCATGGAGGGTCGCTTCCGTAAGGAAGGGATTGCAGTGTCTTTTGACATGCCGATGCCGAGCCGCCCGTTGAGTCCTGTGACCTACACAACCGTGCCGGTCTGGGCGCCCTTTGTGAGCTGCCCGCTTGACTGCAAAGGCTATCAGCACCGCACTGTGGCAAAATTCCAGACAGCTGCTGTGTCAGTGGCGCGGTGGCTGTTTGGAAAGAGGAGCACGGATGGTCCAGCTGCTCAACAAAAGGGGTGGTGGGAAAGGCCTGTAGGCCGCATCGTGATAGGAATAGTCGTCGCGGTGGTCGCGGGACTGATTCTCTGGGCCGTGACTGGCAAGTAGCGGGTAGCGAAGAGTCGCGTTGTCCAGGGACTCTGCGGGTTGTAAGGGTGGAAATAATTGTTATCCAGAAATGCTTCGCCTGTGTCGTACGCACGGAAAGGCCGCGGCCGCGAATCGCGCCGAAGAAAAGCCGCAGAGGAATGCAAGAAACGCGTACCTCTTCGCTACACGCTGCGGCGACGAGGAATCTGCTTTCCCTGTGGGCGCGGTGTCCTCGCCGCGCGGTTTTGATTCAATACCAAGGCGGGCGGTGGGGACACCGCCCCTACAGAACGGCGCATCGCGCGGCGCTCCATCCAAGATTTTACGGTTTCTACCAGCGGCAGGGGAAGCGGCACGGAACCAGCCGGGCGGCTGTGGCTCTGACGCGCAAACTGGCGGCGATCGCCTTCTACCGCTGGCGGCACGCGCTGCAGGTGGCCGCAACCTTGCCGCAAGTAGAAAAACCTCGGGAGCGCACCTCGAGTAGCGCATGGTCGGAACATCGACCTTTCAGCTCTGATTAGGACGCTCCCGGCTGCGCATCGACATCGTGGTCTTCGCGACCGGATAGATGAGTGAGCTTGTGCTCGCTGAGAACTGAAACCGAACAGGGCGCACCGGCGTCGAGGCCGAGGTGTGGCTGCGCCCCGGACGTCCCTTGATGCTCACCCCTGCAAATCGGCCAGTTCGGAAGTCGCGATGTTCCACCCTTCCGCAATCAGTTTTGGGGTGCCGGGATGCTGAACGCGTTCGAGGCTGATCCCAATCTGGCAGGACTCGTTCGGAGCCAGCGAGAAATAGTTGTCAGAATAAAGGATCGGCGCCAGCAGCAGGTTGGTGGCCGGATCAACCAGTTTGAACCGGATCATGAGAGCGATGGCCGATGACGGGTTCGTAACCTCAACGGTGAACTTACCTCCCTTCATCGCACTGACATGATAGGTTAAATGGGCCTGCTTCATGTTCTGCAGGCCTTGGTATTTCCACACGGCCTTGCTGCGCCAATAAAAGTTGCTCGACAGCAATTCGTTTGAATCGCTCTTCAAGGTCAGCCTGATGAAGTGCACGTCCGACAGGTTGTCGTCTTTGCCATCAAAAAGCGTCATGCACTCTCTCGTGCTGTTCGCCGGGCAATCGAGGTGTGCAGGTTTCGTATGGAAGACGCTGCCGTCGAGGTTATAGATGGTCGCCTCGGTGTTCAGTCCTTTCAAATCCTGGAAGGTGCAGTTCACCACCTTCACGCTGTTGGTCGCCGCGTTCCATTGGATATGGATGGGCTCGCAGGCCTTGCGGCAGGCAAAGTATGCGGCGGTAGGCTCTTGGTAGTAGTCGTAGGTATTCCAGGTAAGCGACGGCCATGCGGGATTGCTCATCCAGATCATCACGCCCGTGCAGTCGTTCCACATGCGGTCATTCCAGGCCTCGTAAATGGCCTTGTAGACTTCCATGTTCACCATCTGCGCCTTCCGGCAAAAGTCCTCGATTCCCGTCGGCGCTCCGTAGCACTCAATCGCCTTTTGGGTCGCGTCGTTTCCCACCGTCCAGTCATGCTTACCCCACATATCATTGACCGGCCACAGCTTGTTGTGCGGCATCATGCGGCGCATGCTTTCAACCGCCGGAATGGTCGCTGAGCCCAGTTCCGCACGGAAGCCGCGGGCCAGGTCCTTAAAATAGAAGCTTGCCGGCCGGGCATCGTATGGGCCGTCGCCGTTGGTGGGCGGCACCTGGATGGAACTCTGCAGGAACATCCTCGTTCCGTCCAACTCCTGTGCCATCCCCGGCATGTCGGTCAGGATCGGATCGTCGGCTATTGCCTCATTGGCGGTGCACCACAACGCGATGCAGGCATGGTTTCTGCGCCGCAGGAAGCGATCCCGCGCGTTCTCCAGCCACATCGCCGGATTGTCGGGATCCATCCCGTTCGCTATGCCGAACTCCTCCCACACCAGCATGCCGTACTCGTCGCAGAGCTCGAAAAACTCAGGCTTGTCCAGATTGCCTGCCCAGTTGCGGATGAGGTTAAAGTTCATCTCCTTTTCCATCTTTAACCGGTCCTCGAATCCGCGGCGGTCGCAGCGGAGCATGCCTTCGTCCATGCCCCAATTCACGCCGCGAATGAAGATGCGCTTCCCATTGCAGAAGAAGGTCAGCGGCTCCTTCGCCGCCTTTTCCTTCAGATCATTCCAGTTAATTCCGTTGAGCACTTTGTTCCCATTCCAGGGCGTTCCAGCCTTGGGTAGAAAGGTGAATTCGCGGATGCCCACCCGCGACTGATGCGCGTCGATCACCTTGCCGTGCGATCTGAATTCAATCGTCAAGTCATACAGGTTCTGCTCACCATGGCCGATTGGCCACCAGAGCGTTGGATTCTTGATGGAAAGCTGTTTAAGGTTCGACTTGTCAAGCTGGATGGCCTTGGTTTCGCCCGCCTCGACAGAAACAGAATAGGCAACCTCCACCTCGCCCAAGCGTACGCTCAGATGCCCCTTGTAAGCCCGGCGGGAATGGTTTTTCAGATCCACCTTCAGCGTCAGGTCGGCACGCTTCAAATTCTGCGGATCAGGGAAATGGGTGATGACAAATGGATTTTCGACCGTCACATCGCCGGAGGTGCTAAGGAACACGTGGTTCCAGAGGCCCGTGTCGCGGTCGGGAATGGTGGGCAGCCAGTCCCAACTGCCGGCGGCCATGATCGTCGGCGCATTCTTCGGATAATTCTCCGACCCAGGAAAACATCCCGTCAACCGCTTGACGCTCACCTTGCCCGGCCTCGGCACCGGCATGATCAGCACCGCAATACAATTCTTCTTACCGGGCATAACCAGCTCGGTCACGTCGAAACGCCCGCGGATGAACGCGCCATCCAGGCTGCCGGCCTGCTTGCCGTTGACAAAAGCGAAGGCGCGGTAGTTGATGCTGTCGAAGTTAAGCCACACTCGCTTCCCCGCATAACTCGCCGGCACATCGAGTTCGTTCCGGTACCACCATTCTGTATGGGCGAAAAACTCGGATATTTGGTAAATGTAATCGCCATAAAATGGATCGGGGACAGCGCCAATGTTCAGATAACTCGTCAGAACCGTTCCGGGCACGGTGGCAACCAGCCAATGACTGTCGTCATAGCCGCAAGTCGATACATCCGCTGCACTGTCCGAAATCGCCGCCTCACTCACCAGCTTCCAGCCGCCCGACAATTCTAGGGTCCCATCCGCCTTCGGCGGGGGCACCGGTACGAGCACCGGCTGGAATCCGCCCGTGCCATAAACCTCAAACGCCCGCAGGTCATAGCCGTCCGCCTTGGCCTTGCTGTTCAGCAGCAACCGCACGTAGCGCGCATTGATCTCCGGCAGCGAAATCTGCTCCACGCCGCCCTTGCCGTCCAACTTCGTGTTGACGTTGATCCAGTTCTCCACCAGACCCGTCTCCGGCGACGGACCCTGGTCCTTTGAGACCTGTACCGTATACGAGAGCGCGTAGTTGTTGCCCCAGCGCAGCACCACCGAGTGGATATTGCACTGAGCACCGAGATCGACATAGATCCACTGCAAGTTGGCATCTGAACTTTTCCACATCCTCGCTGCCGAGTTAAACGCGGCTCGCCACTCATAGGCATTCCTGAGGTGGGGATAGAAACCTTCCCAGATCGTCGTTGGCAAGCCGCCCGTGGACATATGGGCCGTATTGGTGGAGTTGGCGGAACTGGATGCCCAGGCCGCCCGGTTCAGCGCTAAATTCCTTTCCGTGCTGGCCGCCGCCCACTTCGGCGCCATGGCTGCCGTAGACGCCAGAGCGCCCAACTTCAATACCTCACGCCTGCTCCATTGCCTCATTACAAGACTCTCCTTTTCCGTGCGAAATCATATGATTGCGATCCCATCGGGCGGGATCTCAGGGCATTGATGTACCCGGCGGTGTGGGAGGGGCGGGCGGGTGACGGCTCCCCCTGTCCCGATCTTTGAGCAGCTCACAAACTAAAGCCTCTAGCCTTGCTGGGGGGATTGCCCCCGGCTCCGTCTGCTTAGGAAACCGATCATATCATAGCGACCCGGCGAGAGCTCCCAGGGTGGACGTCCACTGCCATAACGGCGGTCGCGAATCTGGATGTTGGCAGCGATGGGAAAGATACAAGCCACGGCAGCGGGTTTGTGCCGTGGGCATTTTGCGGGTCAAAACCTACAAACCCACGGCATCGTGTCATTCCGAGTGAAACGAGGAATCTCGCACCGAATGTAGAGGCCGGCGATAAACACCGCTAAGAATCCGCCATTGAGAGTGTGCCACTGCAAGATTCCTCGTCGCCTTGGCTCCTCGGAATGACACACAACGCCGGTTTTGCAGGTGGCGCCTACCTCGCGCTGTTGGCGATGTGTAAGGTGAAGCAGGTAGCGCAGAGTTGTTTTGTAACTCTGCGGTTTGTTAACTTATAAACGATCTTGGACAGCATATTATGTAGGATGGCATCAGCTTCAGCAATTGCTGGTCGCCCAGGCTCACGCATGAAAAGGCCGCAGAGTAATGCGCTGCGCGCACAACTCTGCGCTACCTGCTACAAGGGCAACATCCGCGAGTTGAAACCCATCCGCCGCCGGCATGTTGGCGCTGTGCCGGGCTAAAGCCCGGCGCACCAAGGGCAACATCCGCCAGCGCCTGCTGAGCCATTGGGACCACGAGAAGCCCGCTGACCTCGCCATCTGGGACCACAATCCCGCCACCTTCGGCTTTGAATTGTCCTCCCGCCCCTCTGATCGCCACGCCAACTGGTTTGCTATGATACCCTTAACGGTTGAAGGGTGTTCGGCCTAAGATTTCAAGTTTCCCCCAGCCGCTGAGGAGGCTCTATGAATCGGAGACAGTTTGTGGGGAGGTCTTTGTGGGGAGGCATCGCGGAATTTGCGGGCCGCAGGCTGGGCGCCAGCGGCGGTCCAATAAGCAGCGCCGGGGAAGGGCTTTCCGCTTCCGGGACCGGGGAATCGAAAGACCTCTCCGTGTTTGAGCACCGAGTCTACGCTCATCTTTTAGATCCCCGCGACCACCCTGACTACGCTCGCCACTCTGTTCGCCCACCCAGCTGGGATACGTTTGACAACCGCACGCAGTTCGCCACGCTGCGGGGCTTCGAAATCAAAGGGAAGCGCATCATCAATTACACCGAAGCCCTTCGAAAGTACACCACAACCTACAAGCTGGGTGACGTGATCTGGCCAGAGTACGCCATTCTTTATGCGGAGAATCTGGGCGATCTTGCGGAAGAGATCAAGCGGCGGAACTTGTATCTGTTTGATATCTGGAACTACTGTCCCGGTTCGGGACCGGGCTCCATCGGGGCGGCGCAGTTCCAGCCTCCGCCAGGAGTTTTCAGGCTGCTCGAATCGAAATTGGGTGAGCGCTGGCTGGGCATGGACAACGGCGAGCAGGACGGCCGCTACATCGGCGGATATGCTGATGAGATGTATCCCCCCTCGACCGGGCGGCTTGAGCAGTACCTGAATTTTCAACGGTTCTTTGAGCGGCTGACGGATCAGCTGGGCAACCGGATGTCGGCGCTCGTATCGCTCAACTTCGGCCACTACTTTTTGAAGGAAGGCGTTTACACGCTGATTGGCGCGGAAACGGGAGAGGCTCTCCCCAACGGGCAGCTCTTTTACTCGTTTATTCGCGGGGCGGGCAAACAGTACGGTGTTCCCTGGTTCGGCAATGCGTCGGGCTTTAATCGCTGGGGTTGGAAGATATACGGTGCGGAAACCCATATGGGGCGGATGAGCAGCGGTCCGACCAAAGGCGCCAGCTTGAGCCTGCTGAAGCGGCTGATGTACAGCCAGATCTTGTACAACTCGATGCTGGTGGGATTTGATCAGGGATGGTTTAACAGGCACAAGGAAGCCGCTGCTAGCGGCACATCGCAGGAAGGGGCGGGAAGTGAAGCCCTTTCACCCATTGGCCTCATTCAGCAGGCGGCGGGGAAATGGGTTCGTGAAGTTGGCCAGCCGGGGGCGATGCTGACCCCCATTGCCGTCATGCTGGACTTCTATGCAGGGTGGACCTTCCCTCGGCATCTTTACACGGACAAGGTTTATCGCGTCTGGGGAAATTTGCCGTACAGTCCCGGAGATTACCTGACGGACGGCGTGCTGGATATGCTCTATCCCGGCTACCAGAACTCCTCTTACTATCATGATGAAGACGGATTCATTTCTCCGACTCCTTACGGCGATGCCGCTGATTGCATTCTGAGCGATGCGGAAGGATGGCTGCTGGCGCGCTACCCGATGCTGGTGGTGGCGGGGGAGCTTTCAGGCGGCGCGGAAATTCGGGACAAGCTCCAGGACTACGTGGAGCAGGGTGGGCACCTGGTGATCACCGCCGGGAGCCTGGCAAAATTACCTGGAAATCTGGCCGGGATACGGATCGCGGGGTCCGTGAGACATTTTGCAGCAGGGGAAAGCGTGCGGATTGGCGCGACGGAGCTGGTGGAGGATAGCGCTTTTGATCTTTGTCCGCTGCGATTCCCATCCGGCACGCGCATTCTGGCCGAAATCGCCGGCCTCCCTGCCGCGGTGGAGGTGGAATCGGGCAAAGGCCGCATCACGGTCTTGGGCAGCCCGTTCGGGGTTGGTGCGAAACCCATGACGGAAGTGGGCCCTGCTCTTGCCGCCGGACTTCGGAACCCGGTGGACAAACCTTTAGCGAAGCCCTATCCGCTTCTGAAGCATGCGCGCGCCGTGCTGGATCGAGCCTTGCGCACTCAAATGCTTTTTGACGGGGGCGAGGGCCTCAGTCTGATTACCTGCCGCAAGGGACCGGGCGAGTACGTGCTGGCATTTGCGAATAATGCCTGGCGCGAGCGGCCCTTCAAGATCGTGTCGCACTGCGGCGACATCCGGTCCATCCGGGAGATTCCTCTCGACCAATCGGAGAAAGGGGCTGTCGGATACGTGCCGGAAGGTTTTGAGAAAGTGGATCTGGGCGCGAGTGGCGAAAACAGCATTGCCGGTGGGGATCTGCGCATCTTCGCGGTGCGGGTGCGGGAGAAAAACGTGGAGGAGATTGCGTACCGGGTTCCACCGTCACGCCCGCGAGGCCGCTTTCTGCCTCTCCGCGAGGTGCAGTTGATCAAGCAAGGCGTGCTGGCGAGGTCCACGTTTTTCCAGCACTTTGACGGGGCCGTGATCGACTGGAAATATTTGAGCCGCCGGGAAAAGCAGGACTTGGCGCGCGAAGCCGGCTGGATCGGCCGCCAGAAGCTCCGAGTCATGGTGGACTTGACCTCGGGAATTGACCTCTATCCCGACCTCCGGCTGGTTGACAACATCGCGGCGGATTATGCGGCCAGCCTGGCCGCGATTGAAGACGTGATGGAGAAGATGGAGGTTCTCAAAGCCCGCGATTTGATCGTCTCGCTCCACCGGTATCCCGAAACCAATTTTACCCGGCAGCAAACCTGGAAATCCTTTGATGCGACCTTCCGGCGCTGGTGCGAGCAGGCAGGAAAGCACGGTCTCACTCTGCATCTGCGGATGAGTCCGGGCAAGCTCCCGTCGAATCTGGAAGAGGCCGTGGCCTTTATGAAGCGGGTTGGGGCGGCGAACCTTCGCCTGGCGCCCAGCACGGCGCTGCTGCTGGCAGACAAAACCGGCCCGCAGCAGGCCGGACCGCTGCTCAAAGATCGAGTGGGGCTGTGGCTGGTGAGCGCGCCCAGGACGGACATTGCAGGCATGCTCTGGGATGCCGGCGCGCCCGTCGCAAGCTACGAAAAAGCAGAAGCCTTGGCCGGGATTCTGGCGATGGCGCCGCAAGCCCCCATCGTTTTCGACGCCGTCTATAAAAGCCAGGACGAAGAGGTCGCGGACGCCCGTGCCATGGTTCGCTGGCTCAAGGAATGAGAAATTGAAGCAGGTAGCGCAGAGTTGTTCTGTAACTCTGCGGCATTTAATCTTGATGTTGCGTTGCTGCCACGCGCCATGCTGTTTTGCCCATCGACCGCGTTCGGATGAACGGGCGCGAATCTGACGAAAGGCCGCAGAGTAATGCGCTGCGCGCACAACTCTGCGCTTGTATCTTGGCCCTCGATGAGAGAGAACATACTTCGATGGGCGGAGGAGGTTTCGGGGAGGCCGTTCCGCGCTGAGGCCCGGCTGCGAGTCGAGAGCCTACTTGCTGCTAATTCTCATAGCGATGCGCTCGGTCGCAAAATGGAGGATTACAATGAAACGTCGAGCATTCATGCACGGCTGTGCCGCAGCCATATTGGCAGGCGTAAGACCTCGATTGGCGTATACCGCCGAAATGACCAGGGAAGAATCCGAAGAAGCCCCTATAATTGTTCCAAAACCTTGGCCTCGGCCCCCGGTCAAGAAACTCAACTTCGACGAGAAGAAGAGTCCGTCCTATTCCGCCATGGCCGCCTTGACTCCGCTCCCGGGGACAAAGCGTATTTACCTCCAACAGCCATGCGACTACAAGATAGTGACTGCTCGTCCGGACCTAAAATTTCAAATCTACAATGCGATAAGTCCCGTTCCCGCACGATCCATGCATCTGACCGGTTATGGGTTCGTAATCACCCGTAACTCGAAAGCGGTATCATTTGACTACAACAACACAGAGCAGTGTTTCGAAAGACACCGCCTGCCACTCTTGACCCAGCGCATATCACAAGACGGATTCGTCTTCGAGCAAAAATCCTTTACCACGACCGATGCAACTGGCCGCCCTCTGCTCATGGTACGTCTCAAGGCAAGCCGAGAAACTAATCGCTCTCCCCGGACCTTGGAGTTAGCGTGGCTGACGGTGAGGGATACTTGCCCGCGGTTCTACTCGTTCTGGAACGAAGACTACATCGTGTTTGAGCCCTGGGGGCAGGCCTGGGAGTCTGGGCTCAAGCTAACGCCTGGCGACAGTTCGCAACGGGACAGTGGGGTACTGTTCGACGTGTTTAAGCACAGCAAGAATGTCTCGGCCACTGCTTCGCGAGGTCTGCTAGGTTCGAGTTTGATTTTCGGCTTTTCCTTTGCGAAAGAACAGGAAGCCTCGATTGACTTGGCCATTCCATACGAAGGGCTTCAGCATCCCATAGGTCCAGATGACCAGGACCTTTGTTATCAAGAGGAGAAGGCTTTTCGTGTAGAGGATGAGAAGCAACTTCTTTCTGTGTCTTTTGAGGACGAATATCGCCGGCAGTCCGCCTTATGGGGTCACAAGTTTGAAGACGTCGCCGCGATCGACGTTCCTGAAAAGGTTGTGCAGGACATCTACTATGTCCTCGCCTGCAACAACCTCCAATTCCTGGGAAGCAACGCGGCAGTTTCATATCTCAGACCAGGCCAGGGTGGATTCAACAGTTTTTCCACGGTGTATGGGTGGGAGTCGTCCTTTTATCTTTCCATGATGGACCATCAAGGTTTTAATAGCGAGGTGAGGAGGGTACTCGATTATTTTCTGACCACGCAGCAGGGGCCAAATGACAAGGGGCCGGAGGGGGACATAAGCACACCCGCAGGCTGCTTCCGCCCTCACATCGGCTGGATGTGCGAGACCGGCGCAATTCTCTGGATCTTCGCCGAGCACGCTTTTCTCAGCGGAGATTTTGAAGGCTTGCGGAAAGACGCCACCGCCCTGCTTAAGGCCGCCCGCTGGATCCAGGGACAGAGGGCACGCACCAAGGATCTTCTGCCGGATGGCAGTAAGTCGGTCCACTATGGGCTGATGCCGGCAGGACGTGCCACAGACTGGCCGACGTTCGCTTACTCTCTCTTTACTGACGCTTATACTTGGCGGGGTCTAGATAGGTTGGCCCAGGCATTTACAATAGCCAAATATCCCAAAGCCGAGTGGCTGGCGGCAGAAGCGGACGACTATCGACAGTGTATCTTGGAATCCATGAAGAGGGTGCTGAAACAAGGGTCATTGTATCCTGCCCGAAAAGACGGGAGTGGCAAAGGAGAAAAGCCTGTTCTCTTTTCTCATCATGGACTTTTGGAAACCGGATTAATCGATGCCAAGGATAATTTGGTCAAGGTTATTGAGGCTGCACTCCGAGAATCTGGGGTAATGGACGATCTTTTTGCCCAGCGAATGCGGCAAATGGAAGATGCCACGTTGGGGAAAATGCAGGCGAGGTCCGCGGGCGGCCCGATAGATCTCTACTACGTAAACAGTTCGGAGAAAGTATGGCACCGGCTATGGCTGGAGCGGGGCGAAAGGGTAAAGGCATTGAGATATTTCTACATGACGCTGGCCTATTCAACCTCGCGGGATGTGCATCTCGCCAGCGAGCGATTTTGTCCACAACTGATCTGGCTCCTTCCCTGGCAGCCGAATGCCAGCGGCAACGGTCGCATTCTCAGCATGATCTTCAATACCCTATGCCTGGAAGATTGCGATTCCATGAAACTATTGCATGGTGTGCCGGACACATGGTTTGCGGCCAAACAACCCCTCGGAGTTAAAAAGTTTCGCACACGGTTTGGACTGTTTTCCTTCAGTGTGAAGCCGGTCGCCCAAAATCCGCAGCAATATATATTCTCCTATGAATGCACAAGGGGCATTCCCAATCGTTTTCTGGTTGCACTGCCGGACGGCAATGGACCACAATCGCGTCGGGTCATCGAAATAGTTACCCAGAAACGAAAGACGGCAGCTTGCACGATAGACGTGGCTACAGGAAGCATCTCTTCTAAGAGTCTGTCCGATCCCAGTGGCCTGCCCGAGTTTTTGTAGCACTCGAAGTGAGTGATTAGATGACGTCGTCGGCTCCTCGCAGCCGAGTAGCAGGTAGCAGGTAACGCAGAGTTGTTCTGTAACTCTGCGGCATTTAATCTTGATGTTGCGATACTGCCACGCGCCATGCTGTCTTGCCCATCGACCGCGTTCGGATGAACGGGCGCGAATCTGACGAAAGGCCGCAGAGTAATGCGCTGCGCGCACAACTCTGCGCTACCGGGTCAACGGTGCCGGGCCGGCGCGTCGAGGGCCTGCTCGATCTGTTCCCACTCGATCGTCATCTCATCGATCGAGCTGCGCAGTTCGTCGATCCTTCCGGAAAGCCGGATTGATTCCTCCGCGCTGCGGAAGTTGGCGAGATCGAGTTCGCAGGCTGTAATCTCGGCTTCGGCGCGCGCGATCTCCTCTTCGAGTTCCTGGGCGCGGTCCTGCATCTGGCGAAGCAGAATGGGGTTTAGCTTCTTGGCTTGCACGTCCGGCTTTTCCGGCTGGCCGTTGCCGTTGCCGGGGGCAGCAAGCGCGGTTTCAGGTTCCGGGCTGTCCATGCGCGGGGCCTTTCCCTCTTTTTGCCAGAGATAATCCTCGTATTGGCCTGGATAGTCGTGGATCTCGCCGCCGCCGATCTCAAAGACGCGCGTGGCCAGCTTGTCAATAAAGTAGCGGTCGTGCGAGACGAACACCACCGTGCCGGTGTATTTGCGCAAGGCTTCGAGCAAGACGTCTTTGGCGCGCATGTCGAGGTGGTTGGTGGGCTCGTCGAGCAGCAGGAAATTGGCGGGACGCAGCAGCATGCGCGCCAGGGCATAGCGATTGCGCTCGCCGCCGGAAAGCACGCGGATGCGCTTGAACGCCTCGTCGGAGGAAAACAGAAAAGATCCGAGCAGCGTGCGCAATTGGGTCTGGCCGGCGAGCGCGGTTGGCGCCACGCTTTCGAGGTCATCGATGAGGCGCGCTTCGGGATCGAGCGCCTTGTACTGGTCCTGGGCGAAGTAATCGACTTCCACGTTGTGGCCCAGATGCGTTTGACCCTCCGTCACCTTTTCCTCGCCCGCCAGGAGCTTGATCAAGGTTGATTTCCCGGCGCCGTTCACGCCCACCAGGGCCACGCGGTCGCCGCGGTTGATGACGAAGTCGACGTCCGCGAAGACGGGCTTCGCGCCGTAGCTTTTGGCCACGCCTTGAAACTCCGCCACCCGGCGGCCACTCGCCGGGGGCTGGGGAAAGGAGAAGTGAATGGTTTTCTCCTCAGGCGGCAGCTCGATGCGATCGATCTTCTCGAGCTCCTTGATGCGGCTCTGGACCTGCCGCGCCTTGGTGGCCTGATACCGGAAGCGCTTGATGAAGACTTCGAGATGGTGAATGCGCTCCTGTTGGTTGTTGTAGGCGGACTGGAGTTGCACCTTGCGATCTTCCTTCTGGGTGAGATAGAGGTCGTAGTTTCCCGTGTAAAAGTAGGCGCGCCGATTCCAGATTTCCAGGATCTTGTTCACCGTCACGTCCAGAAAATAGCGGTCGTGCGAGACCAGAACGAAGGCGTGAGGATAATTTGCAAGATACTGTTCCAGCCAGTTGCGAGCTTCAAGGTCCAGGTGGTTGGTGGGCTCATCGAGCAGCAGCAGATTGGGCTTGATGAGCAGGAGCTTGGCCAGCGCCAGGCGCATCTGCCAGCCGCCTGAAAACTCCTCCGTTGGACGCGCCTGATCCTGGCGCGAGAATCCCAGGCCGTTGAGGACGGCGCCGGTTTGCGCTTCGATCGAATAGCCGTCGCGGCTGTGAAACTCCGTCTCCAGGCTGTGGTAGCGCTCCGTCACGCGCTCGTATTCTTCGCTCTCAGGGTCAAGCTCCGACATCTGATGGGTG
>Ga0307372_10006904_pt1 | contig 16443 bp, 15 predicted proteins | sample OX1MG_FD_202533 | JGI IMG/M metagenome (GOLD analysis project Ga0307372, IMG submission 202533) | Soil microbial communities from Risofladan, Vaasa, Finland - OX-1 | ecosystem: Environmental > Terrestrial > Soil > Coastal area > Acid sulfate soil | place: Finland: Risofladan, Vaasa | collected... | reverse complement strand
CCTGGTGCACGAGGATGCCGAAGCGCTGGTTGAGCGTCGGCTCGCGCGGGATCCGCAGGACCCGGGCGAACTTGTAGCGCAGCGGACAGGAGAGATAGGTCTCGACGTCGGAGGCCGACAGCACCAGTCCCTCACCGCGACGCGGCAGGAACGCCTCGAGCGAGGGCTCCTCGCGGGCGGCCATCGCGGCCCCACGCGCGCGGGCATCGCTCGCGGTGCCGAGCAGCAGCTCGTCGAGCGGCGAGCTCGACAGGACCTCTCGCTGCAGCGGGGTCAGCGCCGCCCCGAGCCGCGCGTTGATGTCATCGAGCGCCTCCGCGACAGGCTCGGGGTCGCGCCGTTGCAACAGCGACGCGAGCTTGACCAGCTCGGCGTAGCGCACGACGCCGTGGGCGATGTCGAGGTCGGTGTCGAAGCGCAGCTCTCCCAGCCGCGTGCCGAGCCGTGCCACGCCGGCCAGCAGCTCGTCCCGCCGTTCGCGAAAGATCGAATGCAGCGCCTCGGCCGGGCCGAACAGCTCCTCGTCGCGTGACTCCCATTGCGCATCGAGCGCCAGCCGTGCCTCTTCGGCGAGCCGCGACGGCGCGCGCTCGCTGGCGCGCGCGGAGCTCGCGGCGTAGGCGAGCACGAGCCCGCGGTGGGCGCGCGTCATCGCGACGTAGAGCAACCGCCGCGAGCGCTCGTCGGCGCTCTGCTCGGTCAGCGCCTCGGGGGCGAGGGCGTCCGGGATCGGCTCGAGCGCCGCCGCCCGGCCGCTCGGCACGCCGCCCCCGGTCCGCGGGGCGTGCAGCCCGAGGACGAACACGTGGTCGAACTGGAGCCCGGCCGCCGATTCGATCGACATCACCGCCACGGCGCGCGTGCGGGCCGGCGGCACCGCCTCCTTCTCGCCCAGCCCGGCGTCGGCGAGGACGGCGATGTGGCGCGCGAACTCGCGCGCGCTGGCACCGGGCATGCGGCGTTCGAACGCCCCCGCCAGGTCGCCGAGCTTGGCCAGGTTCAGCAGTCGCTCGACGACGTCGGGCTGCGCGGTGAAGAGCTGCTGGCGACGCAGGCCGAGGCGCTCGATCAGGCGATGGACGAAGAGGTCGGCACGGGTGTTCTCGAGCGCGTCGGCGGCGGCTCGCTCGACCCCGAGGAAGTGCTGGATCCGCTCGCGCGCCTCGGGCGCGAGCTGCGGCGACTCGGTCGCGGCGACCAGCGCCGCGACCATGTCGATCCGTCGCCGGCGCGCGATCTGCACGCAGCGGGCGATGTCCGCCGACGGCAGCTCGATCGGCGGACGCGCCAGCGCCCGCACCACCGCGGGCGCGTCGCGCGGATCGACGAGCAGGCGCAGCCAGGCGAGCACGTCGCGGACCTCGGCGCGGTCGAAGAAAGCGTCGGCGCCGACGATCCGGCAGGCCACGGCGCGCTCGGCGAGCGCCACCGCGACGGCCTGCCCCTCCTCGCCGACCGAGCGCACCAGCACCGCGCAGCGCTCCGGCGGCACACCCTCGCGCCCGATCAGCCGCTCGAGCTCGGCGGCCACGCGCTGGGCCTGGGCGCGCTCGTTCGCGGCGCGCCAGAAGCGGACCTCGCCGCCGGCGCCGCCGCGCAGGTCCTTGCCGATCCGCGGCACCGCGCCGGCGACGACCGCGCGCGCGGCGTCGAGCACGCGCTGGGGGCAGCGGAAGCTCTGCGACAACGACGCCACCGAGGCGCCGTAGCGCTGCTCGGTGAAGCGCAGCAGGCTCGCGGCGCCGGCCCCGGGGGCACGGCCGACCGCCTGGTCGTCATCGCCCGCCGCGGTCAGGGCGCTGCCGCCGGCCTCGAGCGCGGCGACCAGCTCGCGCTCGCCGTAGGAGCGGTCCTGCCAGTCGTCGACGAGCACCTCCGGGAAGCGCGCCGCGACCCGCCCGCGCAGCGCCGCGTCGCTCCGCAGCGCGGCGACGCTCCGCGCCAGCACGCCACCCTCGTCGAATACCCCGAGCTCGGCGAGGATCCGGTCGTGGGTCGCGAGGACGCCGGCGAACTCGCGCTCACGCCGGCCGGCGTCGCCGTCGAGGCCCGCGGCCCACGCGGCGTAGACCTCAGCGTCGATCAGCTCCGCCTTCAGGCGATCGATCCGCCGTATGAAGCTCGCGAACAGCGCCAGCGGCCGTCCGCGGAAGTCGTGGTGGGCGAGCTCGAACTCGTCGGTGCGCTCGCGGAGCAGCGCCAGCCGGTCGGCCGCGCTGAGCACGTCGACGAACGGGTCGATCCCGGCGTGTCGCGCCTCGGAGCCCAGCAGGGCGACGCAGAACTCCGCCACGCTGTAGACCGCCAGCTCCTCGTGGGGGCGCTCGAGGGCGAGCTCGATCCGCTCGCGCAGCCCCTCCTGCGAGCTCAGCACGAGGACCGTGTGCGGCGCCAGACCGCCGTCGGCCAGCCAGACCAGGCGGCGAACCAGGACCTCGGTCTTGCCGGTCCCGGGCCCGCCGATCACCAGCAGCGGCGAGCCCCGGTGTGCGACCGCGTCGCGCTGCGCATCGGTCAGGCCATCGAGCGCGCTTGCCATCCACCTAGGATATGGCGGCATGGAGGCCTCCGCACCGGAGCCTGACTGGCTCGCGGCGTGCCGGCGCATCGCCGCCGAGCTGCGCGTGATGCTGGCCGCTCACCCGAGCACCCGCGAGCGCGCCGTGGTCGTCGGTCGCGGCGAAGGCGGCGACCGCACGCTGGTCATCGATCGGGCCGCCGAGGAGCTGATCTTCGCCGAGCTGGCACGCCTGCACGCGGCCGGCGCGAGCTTCACGGCGATCTCCGAGGAGCGCGGCGAGGTCGCCTTCGGCGGAGGTCCGGTGCGCGTGGTGATCGACCCGATCGACGGCTCGATGAACGCCAAGCGCGGCCTCTCGCCCCACGCCGTGTCGATCGCGGTGGCCGACGGGCCGACGATGGCGGACGTCGTCTTCGCCTTCGTCGGCGACCTCGGCTCGGGCGAGGTCTGGACGGCGAGCCGCGGTGGCGGAGCGTGGCTCGACGGCGCGCCGCTGACCGTCGGCGACACCGAGCGCCGCAACCGCGACGGCCGCCTCGAGCTGGTCGCGATCGAATCCGCCCATCCCGCACGGATCGCCGAGAGCGGGCGTGAGCTGAGCACGGTCGCGCACCGGCTGCGGATGTTCGGCTCGATCGCCTTCGCGCTCTGCCAGCTCGCCGCCGGCCGGATCGACGGGATGGCGACGCTGTGGCACTGCCGCTCGGTCGACGTCGCGGCGGCGCAGCTGATCGTCCGCGAGAGCGGCGGTCTGGTGGCGTTCACGGCCTACGACGACCCGCTCGGCCTGCCGCTCGATCTCCGCTCGCGTTCGCCGGTGGTGGCCGCGCGCACGGCCGCCGGGCTCGCCGAGCTCGCAACGCTGCCATCATCACAGCAGTGATCGATTGGAATCTCGTACGCCGCATCGCCGAAACGATCGGCGGCCAGGGCGGGACGGTGAGCGCTCCGAGCGGCGATCTCGCCGCGATCGCCAGCGACTCGCAGCGGCGCGTCCTCGCCTACACGCAGCTGTCGCCGATGGCCGAGCTGCCCACCCCCGAGATGGTGTCACGCCAGCAGTGGATCGAGTCCAACCTGCGCTCGATGCGCCCCGTGCTCGACCGCGTCGGGGCCCGCGTCGGGGGTGGCATGGGAGTGCTCGGCCGACCGACGCGAGCCGTCACCCGGGCGCTCTTCTCGGCCCAGGTCGGCGGGCTCACGGGCTTCCTGGCGCAGCGGGTGCTCGGCCAGTACGACATGCCGCTGCTCGACTCGACCGGGGCGCCGCGACTGCTGCTCGTCGGCCCGAACCTGGGCGCCGCGGCACAGCGCCTCGACGCCGACGGCGAGCAGCTGCTGCACTGGGTGACGCTGCACGAGATGACGCACGCCGTCCAGTTCGGCTCGGTGCCCTGGCTGCGGCTGCACCTCGCGGCCCTCGTGCGCGAGGTGGTCGACACGCTCGACGTCCGGATCGACACCTCGCGCGGGCTGCGCGTGCCGAGCACCTCCGATGTGCGCGAGCTGATCGACTCGCTGCGCAAGGGGGAGCTGGTGACGCTGGTGATCGGCCGCGAACGGCGCGTGCTGGTCGACCGCATCCAGGCCACGATGGCGGTGATCGAGGGCCACGCGGAGCACGTCATGGACGCCGTCGGCGCGGAGGTGATCCCGTCGCAAGCGACGTTGCGCGCCGCGCTCGAGCGGCGCCGGATGGCGCGCTCAGGGCCGATGCGGCTGCTCGAACGGGTGCTCGGGTTCGAGCTGAAGCTGCGCCAGTACCGCGACGGCAAGCGCTTCTGCGACGCCGTCGTCGAGCGCGTCGGCATCGAGGGCTTCAATCGCGTGTGGAGCGCGCCACACGCGCTGCCGACGCTCGCCGAGCTGGTCGATCCGGAGGCCTGGATCGCCCGAACGGCTGTTCCGTTTGTCACAAAGTAGCCCGTTAGGGACACCGCCAATTCGGCCTTTCGCCGGCCGGGGCGGCCCGAGATGTTACAATGTTGCGATGCATCTGTACAAACAGATGTTCGCTTGATATAGTTTGTTAAGCTGGTATTAAGTTGCGGGTGGGAACATGTCGTCACCCGCAGGGCGAAGAGGCCGAGATGATGTCCGCAGACAGACCGCAGAGCACCACCGACACGCCGCGCGAGTCCCGCGCTCGCAGCGTCGTCGAGCGGGCCATGAACGTATCGCTCGAGCAGCGCATCGAGCGCGTCCGTCAGGCCGCCAGGCGCCTCGGAGCACCGCATGCGAAGGTCGCCTCAAGGATCCGCCCACACGTGCCGAAAGTCTCATAACAGCTTCCCCCGCCCGGTTTAGGAGAGACCGGATCCGGGTTGGTCTGCCGGCCTCATACCCCGCCGGCAGGTAGGACCCTCTCCTCCCTCGACTTCCGGGGCGTCTCGCAAGAGGCGTCCCGGAGGTCTTTAAAGGCCGCTCTGAGGTCGAGCCTGCAGCTCGACATCACCCGCGGGGCCTGAGCAGCGCCGCGTTGTGCTGCTGTGGCCGCCCCTACGGCGGCGCTCGGTCCTGGCGACCGTCGCGTGGCCGCTTTGCGACAATGGTGTCCGTGGCCACCGTTGAGGAGATCCGCAAGGCGCTCGAGGTCGTGATCGACCCCGAGCTGCACCGCTCGATCGTCGAGCTGGACATGGTCCGGCGCATCGACGTCGGCGGCGACGGCGAGGTCGCCGTGACGGTCACGCTGACGACCGCGGGCTGCCCGATCCGCGGGCACTTCCAGAGCGCGGTCCGCGACGCGGTGATCGGGCTCGACGGCGTGCGCTCGGTGAGCATCGACTTCGACGTGATGGACGAGCAGCAGAAGGCGACGCTGCGGCAGACGCTCGGCCGCAGCGAGCTGCCCGAGGGCGCGTTGGCGCTCGTTGAGAACGTCATCTGCGTCGGCTCGGGCAAGGGCGGGGTCGGCAAGTCGACGCTGACCGCCAACCTCGCGGCGGCGCTGCAAGCCGAGGGGCGTCGCGTCGGCGTGCTCGACGCGGATGTCTGGGGCTATTCGATTCCCCGGATGCTCGGCCTGGGCGCGGAGCGCCCCGAGGTCTCGGCCGAGCGCAAGATCCTCCCGCTCGACGCGGCGGGCATCAGCGTGATGTCGATCGGCTTCTTCGTCGAGGAGGATGCCGCCGTCGTCTGGCGCGGGCCGATGCTGCACAAGGCGCTCAAGCAGTTCCTGGAGGACGTCGCGTGGGGCGCGCTGGACTTCCTGCTGATCGACCTGCCGCCGGGCACGGGCGACGTCTCGATGACCCTCGCCCAGCTGCTGCCGCAGGCGACCTTCGTGATCGTCACGACGCCGCAGCCGGCCGCGCAGCGGGTCGCCCGCCGCGCCGCCGAGATGGCGCACAAGGTCTCGCTGGAGGTCTCCGGCGTGATCGAGAACATGGCCGGCTTCGTCACGCCGGACGGCGAGCGCTACGCGATCTTCGGCGAGGGCGGCGGGCAGGCGCTCGCCGACGAGCTCGACGTCCCGCTGCTCGGCCGTGTCCCGCTCACGATGCCGCTGCGAGCGGCCTCGGACGCCGGCGTGCCGCTCGTCGTCGAGGACCCCGACGACCCGGCCGCGCAGGCGATCCGCCACGCCGCCCGGGGGCTGATCGCGCTCGCGCCACCGCCGCGGCCGCGCGGCACCGCGCCGGTCGGCATCGCGTTGCCGATGGCCGGCTGACTCGCGCCGGACGCGGGCGCGCAAAACAAACCCCATGGCGGGCGATCGGCGGAGTATCGTTGGCCCGTGCCCGGGCTGTTGAAGGATTTCAAGGCGTTCCTGCTGCGGGGGAACATCGTCGACCTCGCCGTGGCGGTGGTGCTCGGCATCGCCTTCGGCGCCGTGGTCAAGGCGCTCGTCAGCGACCTGCTGACGCCGATCATCGCGCTGATCTTCGGCAAGCCCGACTTCGGCGCGCTGTCGTTCACGATCAACAGCAGCCACTTCCTCTACGGCGACTTCATCAACGCGCTGATCGCGTTCATCTCCGTCGCCGCGGCGATCTTCTTCTTCGTCGTCAAGCCGCTGAACGTGCTGGCGGCGCGCCGCGCGGCCGGCGCTCCCGATCCCGACTCGGACACTCGTGCCTGCCCCGAGTGCCTCTCGGAGATCCCCAAGGCGGCACGCCGCTGCTCGTTCTGCACGGCGGTCGTCGGTTCGGTCCCGGAGCAGCCCGCGCCGATCTGAAGTAGACGCGGCCGTCCGCCGGTGGCCGGCGTGACCGCGGCGGCAGGCGGGAATGCCGCGAGCGCTCGCGGGGTAGTCTGCCCTGATGCTGCTGCTGACCGGAGCCAGCGGCCTGGTCGGGAGCGCCGTGCGGCGGCGCCTGATCGCGGCCGAGGTGCCCATCCGCTGCCTCGTGCGCGACCCCCGCCGGCTCGGCGACGACCGGGTTCGCGTGCAGATCGCGCTCGGCGACCTCGCCGACCCGCCGTCCTTTCGCAACGCGCTGCGCGGCGTCGACACGGTGATCCACCTGGCGGCCACGATCCGCGATCAGCCGCAGGGCTCGATCGAGGAGCTTTCGGGGATCGCGACCTGGCGGCTCGTCGACGCGGCCCGCCGCGCGGGCGCCGAGCGCTTCGTCTTCTTCAGCGCGCTCGGCGCCGGGACGCAGAGCCGCGCGCGCCTGCTCCGCGCGAAGGCGCTGGCCGAGCAGGCGGTGCGCGAGAGCGAGATCGACTCGATCGTCTTCGCGCCGTCGATCATCTACGCGCCCGACGACCCCTACATGACGCTGCTGGCGCGGCTCTCGCTGCTCCCGGGGGTGATGCCGTTCTCCGGCCGCGGCCGCGCGCAGTTCGCGCCGATCTGGGTCTCCGACGTCGCCGACTGCGTGATGCGCGCGCTCGCCGAGCCGCACGGCAGCGCACGCTACGAGCTCGCCGGACCCGACGTGATGACGCACGAGGAGATCGTCCGCCTCGCGCTGCGCGCGCTCGACAAGCGCCGCGCGTTGCTGCACGTGCCGACGCCGATCGTCTCGCGGGCGCTGCGGCTGACCGAGCGGCTGATGGGCCGTCGCGCGTTCGCGACCTGGGACGAGGCCGAGCTGATGGAGGTCTCGATGCTGCCGAGCGCCGGCACCAGGGACGTCGAGCGCCTCGGCGTGGCGCCGCGCTCGATGGCCTCGGTGCTCGGCGTCAGCTGACCGGGGGACGGCGCGGCGGGCGCGCCGCCGCCGCCTCGAGGGCGCCGGCGAGCGCGAGCAGCGGCCCCTCGCCCGCCGGGCGCCCGACGAGCTGCACCGCGAGCGGCAGGCCGTCCTCGCCGTCGAACAGCGGCAGCGCGATCGCCGGCTGTCCGCTGGCGTTGAAGATCGCCGTGAACGGCGTGAAGTAGCCGGAGCGCCGGAAGGTGTCGAGCGGCTCCGCCGCGGCGGTGTCGAGTGACCCGAGCGCCAGCGGGCGCTGCGCGAGCGCCGGGGTCAGCAGCGCGTCGTAGGGCTCGAGGAAGCCGACGAGCGCGCGCATGCGGCTCTGCAGCTCGGTTTGCAGCAGCTGGAACTGGACCGCGTCGATCCCGCGGCAGCGCTCCCACAGCGCCCAGCTCATCGGCTCCATGTCGGCCGCGGTCGGCTCGGCCCGCCCGGCGCTGATCGCCGAGTAGCGGATGCCGACGGCGATCAGCGCGGCGAAGTAGTCGCGGAACAGATCGACGAGGTCGCCGCTCTGCCACGGGGGCGTCACCTCCTCGACGCGGTGCCCGAGGCTCTCAGCCAGCGCGGCGGCACGATCGACGGCGTCGGCGCACAGGCCGTCGAGCGGTGCGTCCGGGATCGGCGGCTGCTTGGTGAAGGCGATCCGCAGGCCGCGCGGCGTGCGGCCTGCGGTCTGCGCGAACGGCTCGGGCGGCGCCGGGATCCACGCGGCGTCGCCGACCACGTAGCCGGCGAGCAGGTCGAGCAGCGCAGCGGTCTCGGCGACGGTGCGCGTCAGCACGCCGTCGAGCACGAGCGGCGAGGCGCCGAGGTCGGGGGCGGCGGAGACGCGATGGCGCTGCGCCTTCAGTCCGACCAGCCCGCAGCAGGCCGCGGGAATGCGCAGCGAGCCGCCGCCGTCGTTGCCGTGCGCGAGCGGCACCATGCCGGCGGCCACCGCCGCCGCGGATCCGCCCGATGAGCCGCCCGGGGTGCGGTCGGTGTCCCACGGGTTGCGGGCCGCGCCGTGCACGCGCGGCTCGGTGACCGGCAGGATCCCGTACTCCGGAAGCTTCGTCGTGCCGACGATGACGAAGCCCGCGGCGCGAATCCGCGCGACCACGCTGTGGTCGTAGGGGGCGACGAAGTCGCGCATCAGCGCGCAGCCGTGGGTCAGCCGCAGGCCGGTCACCGCGCGGTTGTTCTTGATCGCGATCGGCACGCCGGCGAACGGGCGCCCGTCGCCGGGGCCGATCGCGTCGGCGGCGGCGAGCGCGCGGTCGTGATCGACCTGTACGAAGGCGCCGATCCGGGGGTCGAGCGCCTCGATCCGCTCGAGCGAGGCGCTCACGAGCTCGCGCGCCGAGAGCTCGCCGGCGCGGACCAGCGCCGCCAGCTCGCTCGGAGCCCGGAACATCAAGCCGTCGCTCATCGTGTTGGCAGCGTATCGGCGGGCCATTGCTGCAAGGCTTACCGTTGGTGACCGTCGTCAGAAAGTGGGTCAGATGAGCGAAGTCCAGTCGGGCCTGGAGGGGGTGGTGGCCTTTGCCACTCAGATCGCCGAGCCCGATCGGGACGGTGGCGCGCTGCGCTACCGCGGCGTCGATATCGAGGAGCTCGCCGGTGTGGTCCCCTACGAGCGCGTCTGGGGCCTGCTGGTGGACGACAGCTTCGAGCCCGGCCTGGCCGCGGCGCAACCGCCCCCGCTGGCCGTGCACAGCGGCGTGGTGCGCGTGGACGTGCAGGCGGCGCTGGCGATGCTCGCCGCCGACTGGCAGCTCGGGCAGCTGATCGACATCGACGACGCGCAGGCGCGCCGGGATCTCGCGCGGGCCTCGGCCGCGACGCTCTCATTCGTCGCGCAGTCGGCGCGCGGCACGAGCTCGCCGCCGGTGCCGCAGTCGCAGATCGACGAGGCGCAGTCGATCGCCGAGCACTTCCTGCTGCGCTGGCGCGGCGAGGCCGACCCGCTCCACGTCAGGGCGATCGACGCCTACTGGGTCTCGGCCGCCGAGCACGGGATGAACGCCTCGACGTTCACCGCGCGCGTCGTGGCCTCGACGGGCGCCGACTGCGCCGCGGCACTCTCGGCGGCGGTGGGAGCGCTGTCGGGCCCGTTGCACGGCGGCGCCCCCTCGCGCGTGCTGAAGATGCTCGACGAGGTCGAGGCGCTCGGCGACGCCGAGCGCTGGGTCAAGCAGTCACTGGACCGCAGTGAGCGGCTGATGGGCTTCGGGCACCGCGTGTACCGGGCCGAGGACCCCCGGGCCCGCGTGCTGCGCCGCTGCGCCCGCGAGCTCGGTGCGCCGCGACTGGCGGTCGCCGAGGCGCTCGAGCAGGCGGCGCTCGCCGAGCTGCACGCCCGCAAGCCCGACCGCGTGCTGGCCACCAACGTCGAGTTCTGGTCGGCCGTCGTGCTCGACTTCGCGCAGGTCCCCGCCGAGCTGTTCACGCCGATGTTCACCTGCGCCCGCACCGCCGGCTGGTCGGCGCACATCCTCGAGCAGAAGCGTGAGGGGCGCCTGATCCGGCCCAGCGCGAAGTACGTCGGCGAGCCGCCCCGCAGCCTCGACGCCGTGGGCTCGCCGGCCGGCTCGTAACGTTCCCGGAACGCGCCGCTGGCAAGATTGCGGCCCGAGCCACCCGATGACGTCAATGAGCCGAGGAGCAATCGACGGGAGCGTGACCGGGCCGGGCCGCCGGTTTCGCCTGGCCTCGCCGGCGATGGCCGTGGCGCTCGGCATCCTGCTGCTGGCATCGCTGGCGGCGTTGCCCGTGCTTTCGGGCCTGATCCCGGACCAGCATTCCAGCTCGACGTCGAACGTCGCGGAATCCTTGGCAGGGGTTGCGCTCGTGTTGGCCTTCACAGCCGTCGGAGTCGTCGTGGCACGACACGAGCCGCGCAACCCGATGGGATGGCTGCTGATCGGCGTACCGCTTGCGGTGCAGGCGGGGAGCATCGGTCCCACCTACGCCTACCTCGACTACCACGTGCATCACGGAACGCTGCCGCTGGGTCAGATGGCGATCCTGCTCAGTGGGGCCTGGGAATACGCGTTTCTGCTGCTGCCACTCGTCATCCTGCTGTTCCCCGATGGCCGGCTTGGCGCCCGCTGGCGTTGGCCGCTGCGGGCCTATCTCGCGCTCTGCGTGGTCTTCGTCGCCGGCACGCTGGCCGTCGCCGTCGCAGCCCTCGGCCTGCGCCAGCCGCTGGACGCCAACGGCAACCTCGCCGGCGACGCCGCCTGGTTTGGCCCCGTCCAGAGCATCGGCATTGCGGCGTGCGCCGTGCTCTCACTCACCGCGGCGGGCTACCAGGTGCTCAGCTATCGTGGTGCCAGCGGCGAGCGGCGCCAGCAGCTGAAGTGCCTGGGCGCCGGCGCCGGCGCCCTGATCTTCTGCCTCGCCGTCAACGGGGCGACCGGGGGCGGATCGGGATTCATCGGCAACATCTCGTTCGCGGTCGGCCTGGCCGCGTTGCCGTTCGCCATGGGCGTCGGCATCCTGCGCTACCGGTTGTATGAGATCGACCGGCTGATCAGCCGCACGCTGTCCTACGCGATCCTCACCGCGCTGCTGGTCGGCGCGTTCGTCGGCCTGATCGCGCTCAGCACCGACACGCTCGCGTTCTCGAGCCGCGTCGGTGTCGCCGCCTCGACGCTGATCGCTGCGGCGCTCTTCAACCCGCTGCGCAGGCGCATCCAGCACCTGGTGGACCGCCGCTTCAACCGCGCGCGCTATGACGCCGAAGCGACCGTCGCCGCGTTCACCGCACGGTTGCGTGACGCGGTCGAGATCGACGCGATCCGCGCCGACCTGCTCGACGCGGTCAACCGCGCCGTCCAACCCACCCACGCCTCGGTGTGGATCAAAGGCGGGCCGCCCGGCTAGCAGCAACGGCGCGGCGACGCAGCGGACCTCCAGGCCCAAGCGATGTCGGCCCAGTCCAAGCCGTTGTCTCAATATCGCGAGCGCAGCGTCGCACCAAGCCGCCCGTGGAACCCACAAACGCAGGAAGGCCCGGCATCGAGCCGGGCCTTCCGTGCTTACGACGAGCGAGGACAGTCCGGCCGAAGGCCGGACTGTCGCAGCTCCTTACATCATTCCGCTCATGTCCGGCATTCCGCCGCCGCCGCCCGCGCCATGCTCCTCGGGCATCTCGGCGACGATCGCCTCGGTCGTGAGGATGTTCTTGGCGATCGACGCGGCGTTCTGCAGCGCCGAACGCGTGACCATCGCCGGATCGATCACGCCGGCCGCGACGAGATCGACGATCTCGTTGGACGCGGCGTTGAGGCCGTATCCCTTCTTGGCCTTGCGCACCTCGTTGACGACGACCGAGCCCTCGAGCCCGGCGTTCTCCGCGATCTGACGAAGCGGCTCCTCGAGCGCGCGCAGCACGATCTTGGCGCCCGTCTTCTCGTCCTCGTCCTCGATTTCCTCGAGCTTGATCGCCGAGGTCGCCTCGAGCAGCGCCACGCCACCGCCCGGCACGATGCCCTCCTCGAGGGCTGCGCGGGTGGCCTGCAGCGCGTCCTCGACGCGGTGCTTCTTCTCCTTCATCTCGGTCTCGGTGGCTGCGCCGACCTTGACGACGGCGACGCCGCCCGACAGCTTCGCGAGGCGCTCCTGGAGCTTCTCGCGATCGAAGTCGGAGTCGGTGTTCTCGATCTCGGTCTTGATCTGGTTGATCCGTCCCTTGATCGCCGCCGCGTCTCCGGCGCCGTCGACGATCGTCGTGGTGTCCTTCGCCACGACGACACGGCGTGCGCGCCCGAGCTGCGAGATCTGCGTGTTCTCGAGCTTCAGGCCCATCTCCTCGGTGATCACCTCGGCGTTGGTGAGGATCGCGATGTCCTCGAGCATCCGCTTGCGGCGATCGCCGAAGCCGGGGGCCTTGACCGCGACGCCGGTGAAGGTGCCACGGAGCTTGTTGACGACGAGCGTCGCGAGGGACTCACCCTCGACGTCCTCGGCGATGATCAATAGCGGCTTGCCCGACTGGATGACCGCTTCGAGGACCGGCAGCACGTCGCGAACCGAGCCGATCTTCTGGTTGGCGATCAGGATGTAGGGGTCTTCGAGAACCGCTTCCATGCGATCCTGGTCGGTGACCATGTAGGGCGAGATGTAGCCCTTGTCGAACTGCATGCCCTCGGTGAACTCGAGGTCCATGCCGAACGTCTGGCCTTCCTCGACGTTGACCACGCCGTCCTTGCCGACCCGCTCGATGGCATCGGCGATGACGTCGCCGATCTCGTCGTCGCCGGCCGAGATCGTCGCAACGCGCGCGATCTGGTCCTTGCCGGAGACCTCCTTGGACTGCGTGCCGATGTGCTCGACGACCTGGTTCACGGCGCGCTCGATGCCGCGCTTCAGAGCCAGCGGATTCGCGCCGGCCGTGACGTTCTTGAGACCCTGGCGAACGATCGCCTGGGCCAGCACGGTCGCGGTCGTCGTGCCGTCGCCGGCGACGTCGTTGGTTGCCGTTGCGACCTCGCGCACGAGCTGTGCGCCCTGGTTCTCGAACGGATCCTGGACCTCGATCTCACGCGCGATGGTCACACCATCGTTGGTGATCGTCGGGGCACCGAACTTCTTGTCGAGGACGACGTAGCGGCCCTTGGGGCCGAGCGTGACCTTGACGGCGTTCGCGACGGCGTCGACGCCGGCCTCGAGGGCCTTGCGCGCGTCGCTTGAGTACTTCAGTTCCTTGTGAGCCATGCTTGTTCAGTCTCCTTAGGACTCGACGCGTGCGAGGACGTCGGACTCGCGTAGGACCAGCAGGTCCTCGCCATCGACCTTGATCTCGGTCCCGCCGTACTTGCTGTACAGGACCTCGTCGCCCTCGGAGACGTCGAGCGGGATGCGCTTGCCGTCGTCGTCGAGCTTGCCGTCACCGACGGCCAGGACCTTGCCCTTCTGCGGCTTCTCCTTCGCGGTGTCGGGAAGAACGATGCCACTCGCGGTGGTCTCCTCCTCCTCGATCGCCCGCACGATCAGCCGATCGCCCAGGGGCTTGAGCTTCATCTTGAAACCTCCGTTGAGTGTCTGCTTCTCGCGGCGAGCGCTCCGGGAGGGAGGCCCACCGAGCTCTTTGGCACTCTCGTTATGAGAGTGCCAGTCACTCCTGGAATATATGGCTTTCTGCGCGAATGTCAAGCAGAATTGGCACTCTCGGGGGACGAGTGCCAACCATTTCGCGACTCCTGTCGCCCGAGCGGCGCATTGGCGCGGCGCGGGAGCTCAGTTCTGCGCGCCGCCGAACCCCTTGATCGCCTCGGTCATGCCGGCCGGCTTGTCGACGATCTGCGAGAAGCGCACGACCGTGACGACGTCGTCGAGCGTGACCGTCCGGCCGTAGATCTGCTCGAGGAAGTGGACCAGGTCCTCGTGGCGGCGGAACTCCGGGTTGTCGTGCTCGATGTCGCGCGGCGAGAGATCGCGCAGCCGTGTCACCTCGACCTGGTCGATCACGGCGTCGAAGATCTTCTCGCGCGGCGAGTACTGGTAGCCGATGGTGACCAGCACGGCCTGGTTCTTGCGGTACTTGTGCGACTTGTCGCCCAGGCGGATCGTCGCCGTCTTGCGGCCGCGTTTGAGCTGGTCGGCGAAGATCGTCGAGTAGAAGTTGAGGACCTGCACGGCTGGGAGGCTATCGGTCCGCGCCGGTTTTCGATAGAGCGCTGAGCACCATCTCGCGCTCGCCCGGGTAGCTCAGCTCCTTCGCCGCCTGCGTCAGCGGAACCCAGCGCGCGTCCTCGATCTCGTGGTCGTGATCGTCGGGCGACCCCGCCCTGAAGGCGAACAGGAAGAACCGCACGCGCTTGCTGATCAGGCGCCCGTTGCGCCGGTAGTGGTAGCGCACGTCGCCGAGCGGAGCGACCAGATCGGCCTCGACCCCGCCCTCCTCACGGACCTCGCGGGCCGCCGCCTGCTCGTCGGTCTCATCGCCGTCGAGGTGGCCCTTGGGCAGCGCCAGCACGCGCGAGCCGTTGGCGGCGCGGCGGGTCGGCACGACGACGAGCACCTCGTCGCCCTTGACCACCACGCCCCCGGCGGAGACCTCCTCGACGGCGCGGGCGCGCCGTGGCCCGTCCTCGCCGGCCGGCGCGCGGCCGGGGGACCGGCGGCGGGCGCTCATCGCCGCCACGCCCGGCGGGCGAGCGAAATCCGTGCATGCGGCGCGCCTTCGACCATGCCTGTATTCCACTGCATCGCGGAGCGCGGCGTCGGCCCATGCCGACCGCGGCGCTATCGTGGGACCGTGGGGACCCGAACCTGCGCCGCCCTCGTCGCGGCCACCGCAGCGCTGGCGGTCGCGCCGGCGATCGCGCTCGCCGCGGCGCCGAAGCCCAACACCGGCTCGCCGTCGCTGTGGGCCACCATCGACGTGTGCGACTCCGCGGCGCACCCGGACACGATCGGCATCCGCGGCTCGATGCCCGGTACCGCCGACGCCCACGAGCTGATGTACATGAGCTTCCGCGTCGAGTACCGCACCGCCCCCGGCCACTGGCGCTACCTCGGCGGCGCCGGGGCGTCGGGCTTCGTGCGGGTCGGCAACGGCGCGTCGCTGACGCGGCAGGCCGGGCAGGACTTCCAGGTCGTGCCGCGCGTCTCCGGCAGCTACCTGCTCCGTGGCGTGGCCGTCTTCGAGTGGCGCCTGCACGGCCGCACGATCGCCTCGGCGGTGCGCGGGACGAGAGCCGGCCACATTGCGGCGGCCGGGGCCGATCCGCCCGGCTTCAGCGCGACGACCTGCCGGATTCAGGCGAAGAGGCGTGGGTCGTTGGTGATCACGCCGGTGACGCCGAGCGCCGCGAGCCGGGCGATCTCGGCGCGATCGTCCACCGTCCACGCGTAGAGCTCGCCGCCCGCGCCGCGAACCGCGTCGACCAGCTCCCGCGTGACCACGCTCCAGTGCGGAACCAGCGCGTCGATCGCGCCGGCCCGGATCCGCGTGGCGGCGCGGCCCGGGAGCAACCGGCGGTAGAGCCGCCCGACCGTCGGCGTCAGCAGCGGCGTGCCGATGACGCCCGGGATCTCCGGCACCGTCCAGCCGATCGCCAGATCCGGCGCCAGCACCCGCAGGCGCTCGAGCACGCTCCACAGCCCGGTGCTGATGAACGCCCGCGGGCGGGTCCCGGACCGCTCGAGCGCGGCGAGCACGCGTTCCTCGCAGCCGCGGCGCTTGAGGTCGAGTTGCAGGCGGACGCCGTCAAACGGCGGGCTGCTCAGGTGATCGAGCGCCCCGGCCAGGGTCAGCGGGCGCGCGCGGTCCAGCACCCCGTGGTCGTGGGCGACGTAGAGCTCGCCGGCCGGGTCGCGGTCGGCGGCCAGGACGTCGAACTCGATCATGTCGACGCCCGCCGCGAGCGCGGCGTCGAAGCTCGCGAGCGTGTTCCCCGGCGCGATCGCATCGGCCCCCTTGTGGCCGACGCGGATCAGCGCTGACACCCGGGGCACCAGTAGGTCGTGCGGTTCTGCTCGCCCTGCCCGGCGCCGCGGATCCGCTCGCCGCAGCGCACGCAGGCCTCGCCCTCGCGGCCGTACACGGCGCGCGGCCGCTGCGCGTAGCCGTCGCGCGCGGACTGGGCCATCTGCTCGCGGGCGAAGCGCACCGCCACGAGCACGACCTCGTCGGCGGTGCGCGAGAGCTCCTTCCACGGATCGGCGCCCGCCGCGAAGCAGGACTCCGACTTCCAGATGTTTCCGATCCCGGCGATCGTGCGCTGATCGAGCAGCGCGTCGCCGAACGCTCGCGTCGGGTCGTCCTCGCGAAGCCGG
>Ga0307372_10006903_pt1 | contig 16443 bp, 18 predicted proteins | sample OX1MG_FD_202533 | JGI IMG/M metagenome (GOLD analysis project Ga0307372, IMG submission 202533) | Soil microbial communities from Risofladan, Vaasa, Finland - OX-1 | ecosystem: Environmental > Terrestrial > Soil > Coastal area > Acid sulfate soil | place: Finland: Risofladan, Vaasa | collected... | reverse complement strand
TGAATCTGAAACACTCAAAGACTAAACAAAAGTTTACCAAAGTGGTGACCTTATCCAATAATCAAAAAAATATTTTAAAGGCTCTAAAGTGTAGTGTATAAAATTGACCCTAAATTTGGGTAATTAGTTAATTTAAAAATTGATCCTCTTATTCTGCCCAGCTCATTACATAATTTTCATCTTCTATTTCCAAAGCCTGTTTGGTAAGTTGCAATGGATGAAAAGTATCCACCATTACTGCCAATTCTTTGGTTTCTTTCATTCCAACGCTTTTATCAACCGCACCAGGATGAGGGCCGTGAGGAATTCCACCAGGATGTAAAGTAATCATTCCGCGGGTTACATGTTTTCTACTCATAAAATCACCATCAACATAATAAAGTACTTCATCGCTGTCTATATTACTATGATTGTATGGGGCAGGGATAGAAAGCGGATGATAATCGAATAATCTTGGAACAAAAGAACAGATCACAAAATTGTGCCCTTCAAAAGTGAGATGAACCGGTGGCGGTTGATGTACTCTGCCTGTTATTGGTTCAAAATCATGAATGGAAAATGCAATTGGATAGCAACATCCATCCCAGCCTATCACATCAAAAGGATGATGCAAATAATGAATGCCATATATCATTCCTTTCTTTTTTACCATTAGCAAAAAATCACCTTCTTCATCTATGGTTTGAAGATTTTGAGGAACGCGTATATCTCTTTCACAATAAGGTGAATTTTCTAATAATTGTCCGTAATTGCTCAAATATTTTTTGGGATACCGAACAGGGCTAAATGATTCTATAATATATAAACGATTATCTTCTTTTTCAAATTCAATCTGGTAAATAGTGCCACGTGGAATCACGAGATAATCGCCGTAAGCAAATGGAAGTTCTCCATATTGCGTTCTCAATTTACCCGTTCCTTCATGCACAAAAATAACTTCATCGGCATCGGCATTTTTATAAAAATAATTCTCCATACTCTTTTTCGGCGCTGCAAGGGAAATATGAACGTCATTATTTACCAAAACAGGTTTACGGCTTTTCAAATAGTCATTTTCGGGTTTAATATTAAAACCCTGGAAACTGCGGTGTTTCAGCATTTTCTCTTCCGCTATTTCGGGAATTACACTGAAAGGTTTATCCGTTTTTATGATCTGGGTTGGCGGATGGGAATGATAAAGCAAAGAAGAATCCGAAGAAAAACCTTCGGTAGAAAATAATTGTTCGGAATATAAACTTCCATCAGGTTTGCGAAACTGCGTGTGGCGCTTGTGAGGAATAGAACCGGATTTATGATAATGTGGCATTTTTATTAATTGAAAATTGAAAATTGAAAATTGAAAATTAAAAATTGAAAATGATTGAAAAGCTAAAACGAAGACAATTCAAGACTCAACATCAGGAAAAAATATTTCCAGTTTCTTTTATCAATATAATATGTAAAATTCCGGTGAAAAGGCATGATGTAAAGTTAGATAATTTACTGTACGAATATGGTCAAGGAATTGCAAGCGAAATTTAATTTTACGAACCAATTTTCAATTCCTAATTTGCCTAAATTAAAAATTTATTTTTTGAAAAGAATAGGACTCATATCAGACACACACAGTTACCTCGATCCATCAGTTTTTGAACATTTCAAAAACTGTGATGAAATATGGCACGCGGGAGATTTCGGGAATGCCTTAGTTGCTGACGAATTAAAAAAATCAAAACCTCTAAAAGGTGTTTATGGGAATATTGATGGTTATGATATAAAAAGCATTTATTCCGAACAATTAGTTTTTATGTGCGAGGGTGTAAAAGTGATGATACGACACATCGGAGGTTATCCGCCTAAATATAATCCTGAAACCAAAAAAGAACTTTTAATTCATAAGCCACAACTTTTTATCAGCGGGCATTCACATATTTTAAAAATCATGTACGATGAAAAATTGCAATGTCTTCACATGAATCCCGGAGCCGCAGGGAAACATGGCTGGCAAAAAGTAAGAACGATCGTCCGCTTTGCCATTGAAGGAAATGACATTAAAGATTGCGAAGTGATTGAGTTGGAATAGACTGATTAATCGTTTAATTTCCGCATAACTTTTGTATTAAATGACAATTCTTTGCAGGGTTAAACACAGTCTTTTCCTATTAAATTTAACCGCTTAGCTACCTATAGGCAGGTTTATCATTCAATTTACATCCGGAACATTAAATTTGCAATATGACCCGATTTAAATTTTTTTATTGCATTCCGGTTTTACTATTCTTTTTAATATCCTGCAGTTCACATGATTCGGAAATAAAATCCCCGAATGCAGACCCCAATTCAGTAGCTTCTATTAAGAACGTCATTAAAGAATATCCTGATTCATTAATGTTGGAAGATAATTTAATCGAGGCATACCGTAATGAAGGTTACTATGATTCTGCCATTGATATTGCCAACCAGGAGTTAGCAAAAGATAGCGGCAGCGCCTATTTGTGGAATATTAAAGCCGCTTTGTATTTTGAAAACAACGACACGGCCAATTCCATTAATTCGCTGGAACACGCCATTGACATTTATCCACTTCCCGAATATCTGGTAGCCATTGGTACTGTTTATGCTGAAACTAAAAATAAAAAAGCCCTGAAGATAGCAGATGGAATTTTACAAACAAATAAAACCAAATATGGCAGAGACGGTTATTTCATAAAAGGACTTTACTATAATTATATTAATGAACCTGAAATGGCGATTCAGGATTTAGACAGTTGCCTTGACCTTGATTTTACGTATATGTATGCATATCGCGAAAAAGCCATTGCCTTATATACTCAATCAAAATATCAAGCAGCATTGAATGTATTAAAACGAGCAGTAACTATTCAAAATAATTATGATGAAGGATATTTTTGGATGGGAAAGTGCTATGAAAAACTCAACCAGAAAGGAAATGCAATTCAGAGTTATAAGACTGCATTATTGTATGATAAAAATTATACTGAAGCAAAGGACGCTTTGAATAGATTAGAAAGTAACAATTAACAAGTAACAAGTAATGAATCAAAGTTCAATAACCAATAATCAATAATCAAAAAATGCCCATAATAGCTCCTTCAATATTAACCTCAGACTTTTTACATCTTGGCAGAGATTGCCAAATGCTTGACGAAAGCAAAGCGGATTGGTTTCATCTTGATGTAATGGATGGCCGCTTTGTTCCTAATATCAGCTTTGGAATGTCTATCATCAAACAAATAAGAAAAACAAGTTCGAAATTTTTTGATATTCATTTGATGATTTTGGAGCCTGAAAAATATATTGATGAATTTAAAGATGCAGGCGCTAACAGCGTAACTGTTCATTTAGAAGCCTGTCCACATTTGCATAGAAATATTCAGCAAATAAAATCGATGGGAATGAATGCAGGCGTAGCAATTAATCCAGCGACTCCCGTTAATTTATTGATGGATATTATTGCCGATATTGACCTTGTGAATGTAATGAGTGTAAACCCGGGGTTTGGTGCACAAAAATTTATCCCTCATACTTTTCAAAAAATTAAAGAATTAAAATCACTAATTAATAGCACCGGTTCTTCCGCAAAAATTGAAATTGATGGCGGCGTTTCATTGAAGAATGCTTCCAAAATTCTCAAAGCAGGAGCTGATGTTTTAGTGACGGGAAATGCAGTGTTTAGTTCGGCAAATCCAAAAGAAACCATTAAAAAATTGAAAGAAATATAAAAGCAATATCTATAAACTATCACGCATCTGCAGCAATACCGAAGATGATTGTTTTATCCAATTGGTTTCCTGTTGATCCCATTTATAATTTTTCGTGATAATATCTTCTATCATTTGCCTGCCTTTAAATGCTTGTTCTTCAGAATAAAAACAATTGATCCATTTTTTATCCAGATTATTTTCATTTTGGATGGAGATGCCACCCTGGTACCAATGAAAACAACAGGGCATCGCTGTAAAATCAATTTTATTAGCTCCACCATCCGCATATCCTTTAAGATAATAAGCATAAAATTGAATGCAACTCCTTACCCTGTTTTTTATGGCTTCGTCTGACTCAGGCTTTTCAGGCTTTACAACCCATTGATAATTTTTTTGAGAAAATGGATTTTTATTTGCTTCAGCCCAGTAAGTATGAGTGGGGGTATAAGTAAGTTCGGTAGAATGTTTATTTTCAGTTCGCTTAAGGAGTAGTTGATCTTTTTGCAAACGTCCGATGATATAAACCGCTTGTTTCCCATCATCAAAATTTACTTTGATACTATTTCCACTCACTCTAAATTTTCCATAACGCATCTCTCCTGTTGGATTTTCAAGTACCGTAGAATCGGTTATAAATACTATCCCAGGTTGGTATAAAATGCTATCATTTTTAAAAGAAACATCACCGAAAGTCGGATGATCTGCATCGGATAATTGCCACAATTGACATAAAAGATGAAAAGTATCATTGGGCTGTTGGGATGAGACAGCATCAGTTATTATCTCATTCTTTTTTGATGAAGGCATTACGCAATTGCATAAAAAAACCGATCCAACGAAAAACACAAAAAATAATTTTCGCATTTTTCAAAAATAATAAAAATGTAATGAAGAAAAATAACCGTTATTATAAATCAAAAAATAAATTTCTTTTCATAGGGAAGAAAAAGCCAAGAAATATTTTTTATGATTTTTATTTATGGAATCCCACTGTTTCTTTCATTCCTGAAAAGAGCGTCTTCCAAACCAGGTTGAAAAAGGATTTATAAATATCACGATCATAATGCGGAGTTTCTTTTCGAAGTCCATTATTTGTGGGGTTGTCATTTAGCACTATTAAATTAGCAGCCAGCGTAGCTAATCCTCTTTTTTTAATTTCTTTTGTGTCTTTGTCTCGTTTTAGCACAGCAACTTTCAATCCTTCATATTTCATTACCATGTCGCCTTTGGCGGAAGTATTATTTCCTGTAAAATGAAAATCAATAGAATTTATTTTACCTGAATTAACTCTTATCAAGCCCATAGGGACCGACACCTTATTTAGCTTAGATGCATCAAACTCTGTAGTGTGGCCATTTGCCATAAAATTACCACTATCACTATCAAGCATAAATTTAAAATTTCCTTTGAGAGGAATTACTCCCAACACCTTAGTATCAAAAGAGATATTTAGCTCATTATTTTTTTGAATTACAGACGGGATGTTGGTAATATTATGAATAGTAAAATGGGTATTCGAAAAATCAACAACCCCTGTACTATCACTTACCTTTTCATTTTCACGATATTCAATAAACGCATTATTGACAGAAGCTTTGGAAATATTGATCGGCGGACTTAATTTTTTTAATAATTGAGATACATAATTTCCAACCTTACTTTTTTTCTCTAAGGGTTTATGAAGATCTCGATATATTTTGGCATTAATTTTATTTATGCTTAGTTCTGATGCGTCAAGACGTTTATCTACCAGGCTATTCATATCAATACCCGAAAGAGTAATTCCTGACAATTTTACATCATACCAATCTTTTTGAAAATGATACTTATCAGCAAATTGCTTCTCAGGTGCAAATGGAATTATACTGAATGAGTTTATCTTCAGTTCTTTTTGAAGGGAATTAAGGAAAATATTTTTAAATTCAAAATTATATGCTTCATCTTTTGAACGAATAGAGAAGCTGCTTACTTTTACTTCTGCCTCCTTTGTATAATCCATAGGATGCAATTCGAGATTTACGAACTGATTGGCTTTCACGCCATTCACTTTTATAGCAATATTACCCAACTTGAATTTGCTTTCCACAAAGGGAATAAAGGCAACATTTGGGAAATAGAGATGTTGCATATTCACACCATAAACATTATTAAAACCCGTGCTATCATTAGTTTCTGAACTATTTCCCTTCGTAGTCTTTAAATTTTGGAGCGGTAATTCATAAACATATATCTGTTCACATAAAATAGAATCCACAAAAATGTTCTTATCCTTTACAATTTCGTTAGAGTTTACTCCACTTAATTTTAAAGTTTTAGCATCCAGGAGTCGAATGCCGGCGCTCGTATCATTCTCAAACCTGTCCACAGATATTTCACCAAATAAAAGTTGTTTTTGTTTCCCCAGGAAATTAACATCCCTCACACTTAATTCTTTTCGATCATGGTTGTACGAAAAAAATGAATCTACTGTGAAAGCCGCCTGTTTACAAAACAATACTCTGTTGGTATCATAATTATGCGCACTATCGATGAGTACATTTTCTAATAAAAATTTTCCATTTATAAAATTAAAATTGGTTTCTTTTGAATAAAAATTGATACCCTTTACATTAACATTGTTTACAAAAACAAAATCAGCTTTTATTACATCAAGTTTTCCTAATATTTGCTTATAAACTGTTCCAGCTTCCGATTCTATTTTGGTTTGTTTTTGCAAAGGCCGCATTGAGTACATTATTATATCAGGATTCTCAATAATAACTGAGTCTCCCTCGATTTTATTTCCATTCAATGCTTTTGCAGTTTTTACACCGGTAAGGGTAAGAGATTTGATATGAACATCCAATAAGATATCGGGCAAATTTTCCCCGCTTAGCTTCTTGGCCCGGGTAGTATCGGGAATAATTCTTATATTCTTCATGGTTGCATTGCCAGTAATTGCATCAAATGAAAGCGAATCATATTTAATGGAATATAAACTGTCACTTTGCTCTGCAACAGTTGTGGTTACAGTATTTCTTACAAATTTATACTTATAGCTCTGCCAAACGAAATAACCAACACAAATGATTATTGCAATTCCGATGCAAATAAATAAAAGCTTTTTTGAGATTCGCTTCATGTAATGAATAGCTTTTAGCTTATACAAATAAACAAAGCAAATGAAGTTCCAACTTTTGAAACCTTTGATTTCAAAAATAATTAGGCTAAATCTTTAAAAGATTCTAATGTTGAATGAGCCAAATTAAATTATCTTAAATCCTTCCAAAAATTTAGTAGTAAAATTTCCTTTCCTGAAATCTTCATTTTGCATCAGTTGAAGATGGAAAGGAATTGTTGTTTTTATTCCTTCAATTACGTATTCGCTCAACGCTCTGCTCATGGTATCTATAGCTTCCTCCCGCGTTTGCGCCATTGTAATTAATTTACCTATCATGCTGTCGTAATAAGGTGGTATCACATATCCGGCATAACAATGACTGTCCACCCGAACACCATGTCCACCTGGTTGATGAAGGACAGTAATTCTCCCGGGTGAAGGGCGAAAATCGTTGTAAGGATCTTCAGCGTTTATCCGGCATTCAATAGCATGCATTTCCGGATAATAATTCCTTCCGGAAATTTTATCACCGGCAGCAATTTTTATTTGCTCTTTTATAAGATCATAATTGATTACTTCTTCAGTAACGCAATGTTCTACCTGGATACGAGTATTCATTTCCATGAAATAAAAATTGCGATGTTTATCTACCAGGAACTCAACCGTACCCACACTTTCATAATTAATAGCTGAAGCAGCTTTGATGGCGGCCTCTCCCATTCTCTCCCTTAATTCGGGAGTCATAAATGGAGAAGGAGATTCTTCTACCAGTTTCTGATGACGGCGTTGAATAGAACAATCACGCTCGCTCAAATGGCATACATTCCCAAACTGATCACCGGCTATTTGTATTTCGATATGGTGGGGTTCTTCCACAAATTTTTCCATATAAATACCATCATTTTTAAAAGAGGCAGCCGCTTCAATCTTCGCATCTTCAAAAGATTTTTGAATATCTTTTTCTTGCCATACCACACGCATTCCTTTACCGCCGCCGCCAGCCGTTGCTTTCAGAATTACAGGATATCCTACTTCAGCCGCTGATCTTTTTGCATGATCTACATCTTTAAGTAAACCGTCCACGCCGGGTACTACAGGAACTCCGGCTTTTATCATCGTTTCTTTTGCCGTTATTTTATCTCCCATAGAATTGATCATTTCAGGAGTTGGGCCAATAAATTTAATTCTATGATCATGACAAATTTGTGCAAACCTTGAATTTTCTGACAGGAAACCATACCCTGGGTGAATGGCATCGGCATTAGTGATTTCTACTGCAGCCATAATGTGAGGCATGTTCAAATAGCTTTCTGCGCTGGATGGTTTTCCGATACAAACCGCTTCGTCGGCAAATTTTACATGAAGGCTGTCTTTATCGGCAGTAGAATAAACAGCAACGGTTTTGATGCCCATTTCTTTACAGGTACGGATGATCCTTAGTGCAATCTCTCCTCTGTTAGCAATAAGTATTTTTTTAAACATTGTTTTAATGTGCTAATTAGCTAATTAGCTGATGTGCTAATGTGCGCTAACCTTAATTTCTAAATTTATAAAAAGTCTTGTTCTTATTTCAATTAACGGCTAATTAAAAAATAAATAAACTCCTCAAAAAGCTAACTGTATTTCTCTTTTTGTTGTCCCTAATATTTTATTTAATACTTTTTGAATAGATTCAAGTTTTAAGAGTAAGGAATCACATTTTGGAAATTTATTGGAAAGATTGCAGAGTAGAAGCCAATATTGAGTTTCGTCAGCCTCTTTTGCTGCAATTTTTATTTTATGAATGAAGTTTGCCCTACTTTCAGCATTCTGAGCTTCCATGGAATTTGCTCCTATTGAAGTTCCGGATTTAAGTAATTGGCTGCTAACCGTATATTTCTTAATAGTATCCAATAAATCGCAGTAATCTATAATCAATAATGAAAATTCAAAAGTGATCTTTAAAATAGGATTCGCTTCAATATCTTCTTTCTTCATAACGCTTAATTTAACGGTAAAAAATTGTATTCACATTATCACATTATCACATTATCACATTATCACATTGGCACATCAGTTAATTAGCTAATTAAGCAGGTTCTACCAAAAACAATGGTTGATCAAACTCAACAGGAGAAGCATCTTCAACAAGAACCTTGACAATTTTACCAGAAACTTCGCTTTCAATTTCATTAAAAAGTTTCATTGCTTCTATAATGCAAACAACCTGGCCAACTTCCACCTCGTCTCCAACACTTGCAAGTATTGGCTTATTAGGGGCCGCCTGACGATAAAAAGTTCCAATCATAGGGCTTTTAATGGTAAGTAAATTTTCTATTTTATGAGATTCGGTTTCTTTAGTTTGGCTTTTATTTGTTTGTTCAACCTGAGATTGTTGAACTTCCTGAGACAACTGAGGAACTTGCTGTACTATTGGTGAACCAAAATGCTGGGATGGCTCTTTTTTTTGTTTGATCAAAATTTTAAATCCTTCTTGTTCAATACTCAATTCACCTATATTACTTTTGTTCACTAACTTTATTAATTCATGAATTTGCTTAATGTCCATATTGGAATTTTATTTTATGTTAAGAAAAAGTATAGCTAAGATAATATAGATGTCTGAATTATAAATAAATTATTAATTATTAATAATCAGAATCAGAATCATAAACTTTAAAATTAAAAGTGAAAAAAGTGTTAGATCCATCTTTGTGAATCAGGGATTAAAATTCTTGTAATAGCATTCAATTCTGATAACTATGAGGATCACCATTAAAAGTAAGACAGAAAACCATCGGAATTGCGTTTACTACTCCTTCACCCTCTCTACATACTCACCTGTTTTTGTATTCACTTTTATTAATTCACCTTCATTTACAAATAATGGAACATTGACAGTGGCACCGGTTTCTACAGTAGCTGGCTTTAGTGTGCGGGTAGCCGTATCACCTTTCATACCAGGTTCGCTGTAAGTAACCTGTAAAACAATTTTGTCCGGAAGTTCGACACCCATTGGCAAATCAGTTTCTGTGTTTATTAAAACTGAAACTTCCTGGCCATCCTTTAAAAACTGGGGAGCATCTACCATTTCAGGAGACACTGCAATTTGCTCGTAATTTTCAGTGTCCATAAAAGTATAGCCAGTATCGTCTTTAAATAGAAACTGGTAAGGTCTTTTTTCCACTCTAACCGGGAAAATCGTTTCCCCACTGTTCCAGGTTTGTTCAATAGTGCGCGAATTATCTACACCTTTTAGCTTTGCCCATACTTTTGCACCTGCCCTGGCAGTTTTATTTTGGCCAAAATCAACAACGGTATAAAGATTGTTGTCAATTTTTAAAATGAGGCCGGTTCTCATATCTGAAGTAGTTGCCATAGAAAAAAAATTTAAGGGTGCAAAGGTAAAATAATTGTTTTATTGTTGGTTGCGCAAATTATTTTACGAACAATTTGGAAATATGAATTGCGAATAATTCATAGCTTTATAAAAATTACACAATTGAAAAAAATATTCATTCTTTTTGCATTGACATTTATTTCTTATGCAGGATTTTCCCAGCCCGATTCAGCCAAAGAAAAGCCAATCTATCTTCGGTTTCCTACAATTCCGGAATTCACGATATATAAAGCTCCCGACAGTACAGCATTTACAAGAAATGATCTCAAAAAAAATAAAAATACTTTGTTCATGATCTTCAGTCCGGATTGTGAATATTGCCAACATGAAATAGAAATGTTGTTAAAAGATATTGATAAGTTTAGAAACACCCAAATTGTAATGATTACGTATTTGCCTTACAATGAAATGATAAAGTTTTATCACATTTACAAAATTGCCAATTACCCTCAAATAACGATGGCACGTGATACTAAATTTTTCTTCCCTGTTTTTTTTAAAGTCCAGAATTTACCTTCTTTATATGTATATGATAAAAAGGGAGATTTTAAAAAAGCATTTGAAGGTGATGTAAAACCAGACACCATTCTGGCGCAATTATAGCGGAGAAAAAATAATACTTTAAAAAAAATCATTGCTAATGATTCCTTAAAATCATTACTAAACTTTCTATTTTGTAGTTTTTTATTAGTTTTATAAAAAAAACTGATGAAAAAATTATTATTTATTCTCTCCTGCTTTCTGGTTTCATACTCCGGATTTTCTCAAACAAATACATCAAAAGACAACCAACCTCCATATATCAGCAATCCTGATATTCCAACATTTTTGTTGCACAAGGCACCCGACAGCACAGCATTTACTAATAAAGATCTTCACAAAAAGAAACCAACTTTAATTATGATCTTCAGCCCGGAATGCGGGCATTGCCAGCATGAAACAACAGTGCTATTGCAGAATATTGATCATTTTAAAAAAGCACAAATATTAATGACTACCTGGCTACCTTATCCCGAAATGATAAAGTTCTACAGAGACTATAAAATTGCCGACTATCCTGAAATAACTATGGCATGGGATAAAAAAGATTTCTTTCTTCCCTATTATCGCGTACAAAGTTATCCAGACTTGGTAGTGTATGATAAAAAAGGAAAATTTGTAAAATCTTTCAGTGGTGAAATAAATTTGCAGGAAGTATGGGAAGCTATGGGAGAATAAGAGTTCTCCACCTTAAACGCAAGAATTCAGGAAATTTATTTTCAGTTAAAATACCCATTGTTTGTTAATCATTGGTTGACATTATATCTCCTCCAAAGACATGAAGGTCAAAAAGTCTTCTTCCTTATAAGCCTGGCGGCTTTGTGAAAAATCCGTCAATCCTGAAAAGTTTATTTTTGCGGAATAATTTTCTTGCCATGAAAAAAATAATTCTTGCCGTGATTCTCACTTTGATTGTTATTATTGCCGCATTCACAGTTTATATTTACTCAGGCTCGTATAATGTGAGTCAGTTAGCACCACATAATACAATTACAAAATGGGCAATTAATACGGCAAAGGAAAAATCAATCAGTAAAAGAATACAGAATATAAAAGTGCCCCCTATGAATGATACTTCAATGCTTGTTGAAGGCTTTAGGCATTACAACGAGATGTGTTCAACTTGTCATGGCGGCCCTGGTATAAGTCCTGATGAATTGGCAAAAGGTCTTTATCCCAAACCTCCCAAATTCTATAAATCAAAAGATATGCCTAAGCCTTCGGAGGCATTTTGGGTCATAAAAAATGGAATTAAATATACCGCTATGCCTGCTTTTGGGCCTACACATAACGATCAGAAAATCTGGGCCATCACTGATTTTGTACTAAACAAAATGAATAAGATGTCTCCGGAAGAATACCAGTATTGGATAAAAAAATATTCAGGTAAGGATACTGATTGAAAAGTTTAATTACACGTGGTGCTTTTAGCACCAGGCATAGTTTAATTTTTATTTCTTTTTATTCAGAAGTCCACAGAAAATATATAACGTCCAAGATTACACGTAATTATAATTTCCCAAAAAAATCATCTATCGTATTTCATTCAGTCATCTTCTAACTATTCACTTAAATTAGATTTTGAAAACAATAAGATTAAACAAATAATTTTTTTCCAATCTTCAATTATCAATTAAATAATACCTTTGATTGGTAATTATATCTTTAAAAATAAATAAAAATAAAATGAAAGTAACCGTAGTAGGCGCCGGAGCAGTAGGCGCTACCTGTGCCGACAATATAGCCAGAAAAGAACTTTGTGAAGAACTGGTATTGCTCGACATTAAAGAAGGAATCACAGAAGGAAAAGCAATGGATTTTATGCAGAGTGCTACCTTATTAGGAAGCGACACAAAAATTATTGGTAGCACCAATGATTACTCTAAAACAAAAGGAAGCAATGTGGTAATAATCACTTCGGGAATACCTCGTAAGCCTGGAATGAGCCGCGAAGAACTAATCGGAATTAACGCAGGAATTGTAAAAGATGTAGCTTCAAAAATATTGCAACAATCTCCGGATGCTATTTTTATTGTAATCAGTAACCCGATGGATACCATGGCTTATCTTACCTTAAAATCTACGGGACTTCCGAAAAACAGGATCATAGGAATGGGTGGCGTTTTAGACAGTGCCAGGTTTAAATATTTCTTATCAACCGCTATGAAATGCTCGGCACATGACTTACAAGCTGTAGTGATAGGCGGTCATGGAGACAAGACCATGATTCCATTAACAAGACTGGCAACTTATAATGGCACTCCGGTCTCTAACCTCTTAGATGAAGCTACATTAAATCAGGTAGCTGCAGACACGATGGTTGGTGGTGCTACGCTAACTAAATTATTAGGAACAAGTGCCTGGTATGCTCCTGGTGCTGCAGGCGCAACTTTGGTAGAATCTATAGTACGCGATGAAAAAAAATTAATTCCATGCAGTGTGATGCTGGAAGGAGAATATGGGCAAAAAGATATTTGCATAGGCGTACCGGTAGTGATTGGGAAGAACGGATGGGAAAAAATAATTGATTTTAAACTGAATGATGAAGAAAAGGAAAAATTCAAGCAAAGCGCTGAGGCAGTTAGAAGTATGAATGCGGCATTGGCTGGACTAAAATAAAAATGGAGTTCTGAAATCAATAGACTGGTAATTAGAAAGTTTTTAAAATCCGTTGTAATATTTTACAATGGATTTTTTAATTACACCAATTGAATTATTGAAATTTATAAATATTAAAAAAATAATTATCTAAGTGCCTTTAGTGTTATTTAGACAATTATTTTAATAAATTAATAAAAAATATATTTTATATATACTTGATTTGCATTAAATTAATCAAAATTACTTTTTTGGCAACATTTTTGTATTATTATAACAATAAGAAGACTATTGAAATACATTATTAGCAATCCAATATCTTACCGATTTATTCCAATTTTTATGATTTATTGTAAGGTTCAATAAGTTTGAAAGACTACCGTTTTAAGTTATTATTGAAGAACCTACGAATTTTAGGGCGACATTTTATGTTGCCCTTTTTTTTATGTAAGCCTTTTCATTTTTCTAAAGAAAAAGGTCATAAAAAATATTAATTAGTATTCGTTTATAGTTATAATTTTCAAATTGTTGGGTTTATCAGAAAAAGATATTATTTTTCAATAGGCATATTCTGTAAACTTTTGGCGTTTCTTTCATCAATGGCAAGTTGAGTTACCAATTTTTCCAGGCTATCGAATCTTTCTTCTTTCCTCATAAAATGGGTTACATATATTCTTAAATAAGAGCCATAAATATCTTTATCAAAATCAAAAATATTTACTTCAATCATTTTTTTATTATCACCAATCGTGGGCCTGAAACCAATGCTCATCATTCCTTTGTGATTAGATGCCGCAATAAACTTTAAATCAGTATCCATATTTTCTTTACCAATGCTCACATTCACAGCATAAATCCCATCTGCAGGAATTAATTTGTTGGCATCGTTAATTAAAAGATTGGCAGTAGGATATCCCAAGGTGCGTCCTAATTTATTTCCATCGATAACCCTTCCTTCAAAAAAATAATCATACCCAAGGTATTCATTGGCCGTATTGATATCACCTTCATTTAAAGCCTCACGAATCTTTGTAGAACTAATAGTGACGTGGTGTAAAACATGTTCCGGAATTTCTTTCACTTCATAATTATATTGATTCTGAAATTGTTCCAGCAATTTATAATCACCCGTTCTATTTTTGCCAAAACGATGATCGTAACCAACAATAATTGTTTTTGGATAAAATCTAGAAACCAAAAAATCAGAAATATATTCTTCAGCAGATTGATGTGAGAATTCCAGCGTAAAAGCAACTATAACCAAATGATCAATACCCTTCTTTTCTAAGAGTTCAATTTTTTCTGAAAGTGTATTTAATAATTTAATGGGTGGCTGTTTTTTGGGAGGATTCAATATCATCCTCGGATGAGGATCAAAAGTGATGATCACACTTTCTCCGTTGTTTTGCTTTGCTTCTTTTTTTAGTTGTTGAATAATCTGAAGATGTCCGGTATGTACGCCATCAAAAGTGCCGATTGTGATGGCCGCATTTTTAAACGAGGGTAAGTTATTTATTTCCCGGTGTACCTGCATATCTTTTGCAAAATTATATTATTTATATGTTGTTATTTTCAATTGAAGATAAGATGCGGAGATGTTTTATTTTCGCATCCACTAAAATAAAATCATGTCTTTATATTCTAAACGGGGAGTTTCAGCACAAAAAGAAGAAGTGCATGCAGCAGTAAAAAATCTTGACCCAGGAATTTATTCCAATGCCTTTTGTAAAATTTATCCTGATTATCTTGGCGGTGATGACGATTTTGTTAATGTGATGCATGCGGATGGCGCCGGCACAAAAAGTATTTTAGCATATTTGTATTGGAAGGAAACCGGGGATATTTCCGTATGGAAAGGCATTGCCCAGGATGCAGTGGTAATGAACCTTGACGATCTTTTGTGTGTAGGAATTTATGATAACATCATTTTTAATTCTACTATCGACAGAAATAAAAATTTGATTCCTGGCGAAGTACTGGAACAGATTATCACAGGCACACAGGAATTTTTTGAGCTAATGAAAACTTACGGAATTAATATTCATTATCTCGGTGGAGAAACGGCGGACGTAGGTGATGTGGTTAGAACAATTGCTGTAAATGGAACTATGACTGCAAGATGGCCAAAATCAAAAATCATTTCCAACGAAAACCTGCCTGCGGGACAGGCAGGAATAAAAGCAGGAAACGTAATTGTGGGCCTTGCCTCTTTTGGGAAATCTACTTATGAAAAAAAGTATAATAGCGGAATAGGCAGTAATGGATTGACTTCTGCACGCCATGATATTTTAGATAAAACTTATGCAAAAAATTTCAAAGAAAGTTTCGATAACAATTTAGCAGATGAAGTTGTTTACATTGGGAATCATAAAATTAAAGAAATACCTGAATTACTTTCGCCTACACGAACTTTTGCACCTTTAATTAAAAATATATTAGAAAATGATTTTGATAAAATAGATGGTTTGATACATTGCAGTGGTGGCGGTCAAACAAAATGTTTAAAATACATTCCGGAAAATGTAAAAGTGGTAAAAGACAATTTATTTGAGCCACCAGAAATATTTAAAAAAATACAGGAAGCCAGCAAAGCTGATGATCGCGAAATGTACCAGGTCTTCAACATGGGTTGTCGCATGGAAATATATACAGACACTGATTTTGCTGAAAAAATAATTCAACAAGCATCAGTATTTAATATTGATGCACAAATGATCGGAAGAGTGGAAACGAGTGAAAAGAAAGAATTAGTGATTGAAGGAAATTGGGGGAAATTGGTTTATTAGATTAGATAATGCCAACTATTTTATCTCTAACTAATAAACAACATCCTAAAAGTCCAGCTTTTTGCCCTATAGATGATAAAACTATCTTTGTGTCTTCGTTTACCAGGTTTAGAGAATATTCCATCACAGATGATTTCACAGGTAGCAAAAGAGACTCTCCTATTGCTGCGAGCATACCACCCAAAACAATTACTTCCGGGTTAAATAGATTACAGGTATAATCGCTTAGGTCGCACGTTTTCTTTTCCTTCCTAACCTGGCCGTATTGGTGTTTACCATTTTTCTAATAATCACATCAAAAATTGTATCTAACCTATTTCTTCTGTTATAGCGAAA
>Ga0307372_10006902_pt1 | contig 16444 bp, 12 predicted proteins | sample OX1MG_FD_202533 | JGI IMG/M metagenome (GOLD analysis project Ga0307372, IMG submission 202533) | Soil microbial communities from Risofladan, Vaasa, Finland - OX-1 | ecosystem: Environmental > Terrestrial > Soil > Coastal area > Acid sulfate soil | place: Finland: Risofladan, Vaasa | collected... | reverse complement strand
GCCGGGCCAGAACAGCCGGGCCAGCCTGGGAGACCTTCGGCGGGTGCGGCTGTCAAGCCCCCTGCCGCCAGCTGTGGACGCCGATGACAGCCCGCGGCGCGCTGTCCACAGAACGCGGTATCCCCCTCGCCCCGGCCTGACCGCGGGCCGAGCCTGGCGGCATGAAGAACTCACAGCCAGCGGGTGGCAGCTCCCCGCACACACCAGGCGGCACCGCTTCACGCGCACACCGTCAGCCCGGCTCGCCCCGGGTCCGCGTCAGCTCCCCGGCCGACATCCTCGCGGTCGTCCCCCACCTGCTCGGCTTCCACCCGGCCCGGAGCCTGGTGGTGGTCGGCGCGGGCGGGCCCGGGCAGCGGGTCGAACTCGGCTTCCGGTACGACCTGCCCGACCCGCCGGACCCCCAGGCGGCGCGCCAGATCGCCGAGCACGCCGCCAGCGTGCTGGCCCCGCGCCGGGTCACCACTGTCATCGGCATCGGCTACGGACCCGGCGTGCTGGTCACCCCGGTGATGGACGTGTTCGCCCCGGCTGCCCGGCGGGCCGGGCTGCGGGTGCGGGAGCTGTTGCGGGTCGAGGACGGGCGCTACTGGTCATACCTGTGCCGCGACGCCAGCTGCTGCCCGGCCGAGGGAGTGGCGTTCGACGCTCATGCCCACCCCGCGTCGCTGGCGATGTCAGCGGCCGGCCTGCAGGCCCTGCCGGACCGCGAGGCGGTCGCCGCCACGATCGCGCCCCTCACCGGTGCGCGGGCACGGGCACGGGACCAGGCGGCGGAGCGGGCGTGGGAGCGCTCGCTGCGGCTGGCCACCCGGGCGTCCACGCAGGGTGAAGGTGACGCCATGCGGCCGCTGATCGACGAGGGGCGGCGGGCGGTCCGGGAGGCGATCGCGCGCTACCGCGGCGGCGGCGCGATCACCGACGCCGACCGGCTCGCCTGGCTCGTGGTCACCCTCGCGCTGCTGCCGGTCCGTGATGACGCATGGGCGCGCATGGAGCCCGAGCACCGGGACGCTCACCTGCGGCTGTGGACCGACCTGGTGCGTTTCGCGGCACCCGGGTGGGCGGCGGCGCCCGCCGCGCTGCTGGCGTTCACCGCCTGGCAGTGCGGTGACGGCGCGCTGGCCAACATCGCCATCGACCGTGCACTGGCCGCCGATCCCCGCTACTCGATGGCGCTGCTGCTGCGCGACGTCCTGGAGGCCGGGGTACCACCATCGGCGGCGCGGGCGCCGCTGAGCCCGGAAGAGGTCGAACGCAGCTACGAGCGCGCCAGCCAGCCGAACGAACCGGGTGTCCAGGCATAAAGCAGACGAACTGCCCAGGATAGACTTTCGTCGCCGTCTGAGCCGTCGTCCAGGCCGGTGGAGGGCGTGCCGGCACGGCGGGCAGCGTTCATTCTCACTGGGAGACGGGCTGCCGCGAGCGGAGGGGAGACGGGCGTGACCGACGCCGCACACCGGAGGCGGGGGGAGCGGGCCGCCGCGGACCCGGCGCAGACGGCCGCCGCTGGCCCCGCGCAGGTGCAGGCGCAGGTGCAGGCACCCCCGCAGGTCCATCTGCCAGCCGGGGTGCTGGCGGCGCACCGGGCGGCGGTGGCTGCCCTGCGCGGGGAGTACGCGGCTCTCCCGCCGGGCGCGCCGGTCCGGCTGGCCAAGCGCACCTCCAACCTGTTCCGGTTCCGCGACCCGCTGCCGGGCCGGCCGGCCGGATCCGCCGGCTCTGCCGGGCCGGCCGCGGGTGCTGGCCGGGGGGGCCTGGACGTGTCGGCCTTCGGCCACGTGCTGCACGTCGACCCGCGGGCCAGGCTGGCCGTCGTCGGCGGCATGACCACCTACGAGGACCTGGCCGACGCCACTCTCCGGCACGGCCTGATGCCGCTGGTGGTGCCGCAGCTCAAGACGATCACCCTGGGCGGGGCGGTAACGGGCCTCGGCATCGAGTCCACCTCCCTGCGCAACGGCATGCCGCACGAGTCGGTCACGGAGATGGAGATCCTCACCGGGGACGGGCAGGTCGTCACCGCGACCGCCAGCGGCGAGCACGCCGACCTGTTCCACGGCTTCCCGAACTCCTACGGCACCCTCGGCTACGCGCTCTCGCTCACCATCGAGCTGGAGCCGGTCCAGCCGTACGTGCACCTGCGGCACTTCCGGTTCGACAACCCCGAAGCGTGCATGGCGGCGGTCGGCCAGGCCGCCGCCGACGGTGCCCTGCACGGTCACCGGGCCGACTTCATCGACGGCACCGCGTTCAGCCCGGACGAGATCTACCTCACGGTCGGCGCCTACAGCGAGGCCGCTCCCTGGGTCAGCGACTACACCGGCCAGCGCATCTACTACCAGTCGCTGCGCGGCCCGCGGGAGGACTTCCTGACCATCCGCGACTACCTGTGGCGCTGGGACACCGACTGGTTCTGGTGCTCGCGGCCATTCGGCGTCCAGCATCCGCTGGTCCGCCGCGCCTGGCCGCGCCGGTACCGGCGGTCCGACGTCTACCGGGCGCTGGTCGCCTTCGACCGGCGGCACCGGCTCTCCGACACCCTGATCGCCAACCGCGGGCGGCCGGCGCGGGAAGCGGTCATCCAGGACGTGGAGATCCCGCTGGCGCGCAGCGCCGAGTTCGCGCGGTTTTTCGCGGCGCAGGTGGGCATGAGCCCGGTGTGGCTATGCCCCCTGCGGCTGCGAGGCGATCAGTCCTGGCCGCTCTACCCCATGCGGCCCGGTGAGGTCTATGTGAACTTCGGGTTCTGGGGAACCGTGGCCCTGCCCCCGGGGCGCACGGACGGCTACTACAACCGCCTGGTGGAGGCGGAGGTGGCCGCCCTCGGCGGCCACAAGGGGCTGTATTCGACGTCGTTCTACTCGCCGGAGCAGTTCTGGGCGCACTACAACGGCCCGGCCTATGACCGGCTCAAGCGGGAGTACGACGGCGGCGGGAGGCTGGCCGGGCTGTACGAGAAGTGCGTGCGCGGGCAGTAAGCGAAGGGAATGACTGGGATGGCACTGGCCGAGGTGTTCGAGAAGGTGGCGGGGCCCGATGCCCCGGTGGAGTTCCGCGCGTATGACGGGAGCGCGTCGGGCACGTCAGAGGCGCCGGTGCGGATCACGGTCCGCTCGCCGGTCGCCGTCTCCTATCTGGCCCAGGCGCCGGGGTTGCTGGGGCTGGCCCGCGCCTACGTGTCCGGTCACCTCGACGTCGATGGTGACATGTACACGGCGCTCGCACGGATCACGCCTGCCCAGCAGGTACAGCTGGGCATGACCGGGCGGCTCCGGCTGCTGGGCCAGCTGGGTGGCCCGAGGCTGCTCTTCCCCCGGGTGCCGCCGCCACCGCAGGAGGTGCGGGTGAGCCGCCGCTGGGTGGGCGGGCGGCGGCACTCCAAGGGCCGGGACGCCAGCGCGATCTCGCACCACTACGACGTGTCCAACACCTTCTACGCATGGGTGCTCGGGCCGTCGATGTCCTACACCTGCGCGTGCTTCCCCCGCGAGGACGCCACCTTGGAGGAGGCGCAGTTCTACAAGCACGATCTGGTCGCCAGGAAGCTGGGCCTTCAGCCGGGCATGCGGCTGCTCGACGTCGGCTGCGGCTGGGGCGGCATGGTGATGCACGCCGCCCGTGAGTACGGGGTGAAGGCGCTGGGCGTGACCCTGTCCGAGCAGCAGGCGGCCTGGGCGCAGCAGGCGATCGCCGACGCCGGGCTGGCCGGCCTGGCCGAGGTGCGCCACCTGGACTACCGGGACGTGCCCGAGACCGGCTTCGACGCGGTCAGCTCCATCGGGCTCACCGAGCACATCGGCAAGGCCCAGCTGCCCGGTTACTTCTCCTTCCTGCACGGCAAGCTGAAGGAGGGCGGGCGGATGCTCAACCACTGCATCACCCGGCCCGACGACAATGAGCCCGCGCGGCGGGCGGGCGGGTTCATCAACCGGTACGTGTTCCCCGACGGCGAGCTGGAGGGACCCGGGTACCTGGTGTCGCGGATGAACGCCGCCGGGTTCGAGATCCGCCACGAGGAGAACCTGCGCGAGCACTACGCGCTGACCCTGGCCGGCTGGTGCGCAAACCTGGACGCGCACTGGGAGGAGGCGGTGGCCGAGGTAGGTGCGGGCACGGCGCGGGTCTGGCGGCTGTACATGGCCGGCTCGCGGCTCGGTTTCGAGCGGAACGTGGTCGCGCTGCACCAGATCCTGGGCGTCAAGCTCGGCGTGGAAGGGCGCTCGGGGATGCCGCTGCGCCCGGACTGGGATGCCGCCGGCGCCCCGGTCGCGGGCTAGCGAGGGCTCCCGGGTGGTGCCCGCGGGCCATGCGGTGGACGCTGCGGGCAGAATGACGGGGTGGAATCCACGCTCACGCGCCCGCGCGAGGTCGCGCTGCTGGGCTCGACCGGGTCGATCGGCACCCAGGCGGCCGACGTCATCCGGCGCAATCGGGATCGCTTCCGGATAACCGCGCTGGCGGCGGGCGGCGGCAATCCGGGCCTGCTGGCGAGCCAGGCGGCCGAGTTCGGGGCCCAGGTGGTCGCTGTCGAACGCCAGAGCGCCGTTGCCGAGCTCCGCGAGGCGCTGCGGGCGCAGGGGGCTCCCGGGGACATCACGGTGCTCGCCGGGCCGGACGGGGTGGCCGAGGCCGCCGCCTGGCCCTGCGACGTGGTGCTGAACGCGGTGACCGGGTTCGCCGGGCTGGCGGCCACCCTGTCAGCGCTGCGCGCGGGCCGGGTGCTCGCGCTGGCGAACAAGGAGTCGCTGATCACCGGTGGCCCGCTGGTGGCCGGCCTGGCCCGGCCCGGCCAGATCGTCCCGGTGGACTCCGAGCACTCGGCGATCGCGCAGTGCCTGCGCGGCGGGCAGGCGGCGGAGGTGGCCCGGCTGGTGCTGACCGCCAGCGGCGGGCCGTTCCTGCACCGCAGCCGCGCTGAGCTGGAGGAGGTGACCCCGGAGCAGGCGCTGGCGCACCCGACGTGGAACATGGGGCCGGTCATCACGATCAACTCGGCGACGCTGGTCAACAAGGGCCTGGAGGTGATCGAGGCCCATCTGCTGTTCGGCGTCGGCTTCGAGGCGATCGAGGTGGTCGTCCACCGGCAGTCGGTCATCCACTCGATGGTGGAGTTCACCGACGGGTCGACTATCGCCCAGGCCAGCCCACCCGACATGCGGATCCCGATCGCGCTGGCGCTGGGCTGGCCCGACCGGGTAGCCGGCGCCGCCCCCGCCATCGACTGGACCGGCCCGCACACGTGGACCTTCGAGCCACTCGACGAGGAGGCCTTTCCCGCGGTCCAGATCGCCCGGGCAGCCGGGCAGGCGGGGGGCACGGCCCCCGCCACCTACAACGCCGCGAACGAGGTTTGCGTCGGGGAGTTCCTGGCGGGCAGGCTTGCCTTCGCCGGCATCGTCGACATCGTCGCGCAGGTAGTCTCGGAGCATGACGGCCGCGCGGGGGAAACCGTTGCACTGGCGGATGTTCTCGCCGCGGACCGGTGGGCGCGAGACCGGGCTCGGGAACTGAGCGGTACGCGGGTCCGCCGCGCCCATCCTGTGGACGCGGCCCGTAGGAGGGGAGATTCCGCCGGATGAGCTTCCTGCTCGGCGTCCTCATCTTCGTTCTGGCCCTGCTCTTCTCGATCATGCTGCACGAAGCGGGCCACTTCGTCACCGCCAAGAAGTTCGGCATGAAGGTGACCCAGTTCTTCGTCGGGTTCGGGCAGACGCTGTGGTCGCGCACCAGGGGTGAGACCGAGTACGGCGTCAAGGCGATCCCGGCCGGTGGCTACGTGAAGATCGTCGGAATGACCGACATCGAGGACGTCGACCCGGCCGACGAGCCGCGCTCGTTCCGGCGCCAGCCGGGCTGGCAGCGGATCATCGTGCTGGCGGCCGGGTCGTTCATGCACTTCGCGCTCGCCTTCGTGCTGCTGTTCATCCTGGCGGCAGGGATCGGCCTGGCCAGCGCGAGCGGTTCGACCACCGTCGGCGCCATCGACACCTGCGTGCCCGCCAACCTGAAGGCCGGCTGCACCGCGTCCGACCCGTCCTCGCCCGCCAAGCTGGTCGGCATCCGGGCCGGTGACAAGATCATCGCAGTCGGGGGAACCCCGGTCACCGGCTGGAACCAGATGGGCAAGGTCATCCGGTCGCAGCCAGCCGGAACCCCGGTCACGGTCACGGTGGAGCGCGGCGGGCGGCAGCTGACCCTGCACCCCTCGCTGGCCGTGGTCAGCGGCCGCAAGGGGTCATACATGGGGATCTCGCCGGTTGTCGCGTTCGTCCGGGACGGACCGCTGAGCGCCGTCTCCTACGCCGGCAGCCAGTTCGGCCAGATCATGGCCGGGTCGGTCAAGGTGGTGGCGAGCCTGCCCCGGGCGATCCCGGACCTGTTTGCCAAGAACCGGGCCAGCACCCCCGGAGGCCAGGTCACCAGCGTGGTCGGCGCGGGCGACGTGACCGGGCAGGTGCTCGCCTCCAAGATCGGCTGGCAGCCGAAGGTGAGCCTGGTGCTGCTGATCATCGCGTCGCTGAACATCTTCGTCGGCGCGTTCAACCTGCTCCCGCTGCTCCCGCTGGACGGCGGTCACCTCGCCATCGTGATCTACGAACGGTGCCGTGCGTGGCTGGCTAGGCTGCGGGGGAGGCCCGACCCGGGCCTGGTGGACTTCCGGCGGCTCATCCCTGTCAGCATCGGGGTGTTCGCCCTGCTGGTAGGCCTTGGGCTACTCCTGATCATGGCCGATATCGTCAATCCGGTTCACATCCTCCAGTGAGGCAATGAGCATCATGACGACAGACCTGGGCATGCCCCAGCCGGCCTGTGAGCCGCTCGCGCCCCGGCGCAAGTCACGCCAGATCATGGTGGGCAGCGGCAAGCATGTGGTGCCGGTGGGTGGCGGCTCGCCGGTGTCGGTCCAGTCGATGGCCACCACCCTGACCGCCGACGTCAACGCGACGCTGCAGCAGATCGCCGCGCTGACCGCGGCCGGCTGCCAGATCGTGCGGGTGGCCGTGCCATCCCAGGACGACGCCGACGCGCTGCCGCAGATCGCCCGCAAGTCGCAGATCCCGGTCATCGCCGACATTCACTTCCAGCCCAAGTACGTCTTCGCCGCGATCGACGCGGGCTGCGCGGCCGTGCGCGTGAACCCGGGGAACATCAAGGCGTTCGACGACAAGGTCGCCGAGATCGCCAAGGCGGCGTCGGCGGCCGGGGTGCCGATCAGGATCGGCGTCAACGCCGGCTCGCTGGACAAGCGGCTGCTGGCCAAGTACGGCCGGGCTACCGCCGAGGCGCTGGTCGAGTCGGCGCTGTGGGAGTGCTCGCTGTTCGAGGAGCACGGCTTCACCGACATCAAGATCTCGGTCAAGCACCACGACCCGGTGGTGATGATCAACGCGTACCGGCAGCTGGCCGCGGCCTGCGACTATCCGCTGCACCTGGGGGTCACCGAGGCCGGGCCCGCGTTCCAGGGGACGGTCAAGTCCGCGGTCGCGTTCGGCGCCCTGCTGGCCGAGGGGATCGGGGACACCATCCGGGTGTCGCTGTCCGCCCCGCCGGTGGAGGAGGTCAAGGTCGGCATCGCCATCCTGGAGTCGCTCGGCCTGCGCGAGCGCGGCCTGGAGATCGTCTCCTGCCCGTCCTGCGGCCGGGCCCAGGTCGACGTGTACACCCTGGCCGATCAGGTCACCGCGGGCCTGGAGGGCATGGACGTGCCGCTGCGGGTAGCGGTGATGGGCTGCGTGGTGAACGGGCCGGGCGAGGCACGGGAAGCCGACCTGGGCGTGGCATCCGGCAACGGCAAGGGGCAGATCTTCGTGCGGGGCGAGGTCATCAAGACGGTGCCCGAATCCCAGATCGTGGAGACCCTCATCGAGGAGGCCATGAAGCTGGCCGAGGCGGCCGGCGAGGCCGGGGCGGCCGGTCCGGGTGCGCCTACCGTGACCGTCTCCTGACCACAGCTGGCAGGCCGCGCCAGTGGCCTGATGCTAGGGCGCCAGCATGTGCAGCGCTGGCCTGCGTGCCTCCCCGCCCAGCTCACCGGGGAGAACGGCCGCCCTGGCCGGCGCGTTCGCGATCACCAGCCGGCCGACCCGGTCCGCGGCCAGCTCGCGCGCCTTGGCGGGCAGCCCGCTGTCACTGACCAGCATGTCCACCTCGGAAAGCTCGGCGAACGAGCACAGGCCGATGATCCCCCACTTGGTGTGATCGGCCACCACCGTCACCTTGCGGGCCGCCTGCATGAAGGCCCGGTTGGTTTCCGCCTCCGCGAGGTTGGGCGTGGTGAGGCCGGCCACCGGGTCGATGCCGTGGCAGCCCAGGAAGAGCAGGTCCAGGTGCAGGGAGCGGATGGTCAGGTCGGCGACCGGGCCGACCAGCGCGTCGGACGGGGTGCGGGTGCCGCCGGTGAGGACCACCGAGGCGTCCCGGCCGCCGTGGTCGCCGACCCGGGGCCTGCGCAGCAGGTTGACCACTCGCACCGAATTGGTCACCAGCGTCACGCCGGGGATGGCGATCAGCCGCTCGGCCAGCGCGAACGTCGTCGTCCCGGCGGACAGCCCGATCGCGCTGCCGGGCGTGACCAGTTCCGCCGCCGCCTGGGCGATCGCGGCCTTGGCCGGCTGCTCCAGCGTCGACTTGGTGTCGAACCCCGGTTCGTGGCTGCTCGGCGCGCCCGGCAGGACGGCCCCGCCGTGGACCTTGTCGATCAGCCCGGTCCTGGCCAGTACCTCCAGATCCCGCCGGATCGTCATGTCCGAGACCCCCATGCGCAGGGTCAGCTCGCTCACCCGCGCGCTGCCCGAGCCGCGCACCTCCTGCAGGATCAGTGCCTGTCTGTGCCTGGCAAGCATCGCGTACCCCTCCAACGCGCGCTGTGCGGGCCGCTGCCCGGCCCGGCCGGGCAGCCCGCTGTGTGACTCCGCCGAGGTAGACGCGCGGACCTGTTCGGCGGATGTCCTCAGAATGGCACAAATCTACCCCCCGAACCGCGCTGACCAGCCCTATGAGCGAAGATCACATGTTCGTATCTGCGAGGGTCTGTTCGTTGACGATCAAGCTTGTTTGGCCTACGTTAAGGCGTCACGAGAGGCGCGCCGTTCCGGCACACATTCGGCCGGCCGCCCATCGGGGGCAGGTAGCGCTGCCTCAGGACGCCCGTGGCGGTCGCGCGCCGGATTGGCTCCGGCGCCAATCCGCCTCAGTTCGATCTTGAATCGAGGGCAGGCCATGCAGCGAGCCGGGGGAGTTCGCTGCTGGCGCCCGGGGCAGGCCCGCCTTCCCGGCGGGCACCGCCCCACCTGTTATCCCCGCCCAGTGCCGCCGCAGCGGCATCCAGGCCATGCCCGCCGGGTGGGGACGAGGGACCCCGCCAGCCCATGGCCAGTCGGCTCAGACTGCGCGCGTAATCGGCCGATCACTCCTCTGGAGGCTAGATGAGACACGTCGACCCGAAGGTCGAAGAGGCGATCGAGACCCTCAACATGAAGGACGGTCCGTCCCGCCGGAAGCTGCTGACCGGCACTGGCCTGGTCAGCGCCACCGCGGCGGCATCGGCGCTGCTCGCCGCCTGCTCATCGAGCAGCAGCAGCGGCGCCACCGCCACGCAGGCGGCCGGGAACTTCCCGAAGACCCCCGCCTGGCAGTTCTGGTTCGTCAACCACGTGTACTCCAACCCGTTCTTCGTGCCGACCCAGTACGGCTTCCAGGACGCCGCCGCACTGCTCGACCTGCCCAAGCCGAACTGGGGCGGGTCGGCGTCGACCTCGAGCGTCCCGGAGATGGTGACCTACCTGAACACCGCCATCGCGGCAAAGGCCGCGGGGATCGCGACCACGGTCATCAACTCCACCGGGTTCACCACCCCGGTGGGCAATGCCATGAACGCGGGGATTCCCGTCATCACCTACAACGCGGACGGGCTCTACAAGCCGGGCGGTGTGCCCGACATCGGCACCAACCGGCTCTGCTACGTCGGCCAGGCGCTGTTCAACTCGGGCGTGCAGATGGGGAACAGGATCGCGTCCCTGATCCCGGGCGGCGGCGACATCGTCATCTTCATCGCCACTCCTGGCACCGGGAACATCCAGCCGCGCTATGACGGCGCGGCGTCGGTGCTGAAGGCACCGAAGTACACCCTGCACGAGATCGCGACCGGGGCGGCGACGTCGGCGGAGCTCCCGGCGGAGAAGGCCTTCCTGGCCGCGAACAAGGGCAAGGTCAAGGGCGCGTTCGCGGTGGACGCAGGCTCCACGAGCTACCTGGCGCAGGCGCTGGCCGCCAATGGCATGACGGGCCTCCCGTGCGGCGGGTTCGACCTGGTCCCGCTGACGCTGCAGGCGATCAAGGCAGGCACCGTCAACTTCACCATCGACCAGTCGCCCTATCTGCAGGGCTTCCTGCCGGTGCTCTACCTGTACCTGTACAACCTGTCCGGCGGCCTGGTGTACCCGCCGAACACCGACACCGGCCTGACCTTCGTCACCAAGGACAACGTCGGCCCCTACCTGAGCACGACAAGCCGGTTCGAGGGCTCCACGGCGCAGCAGAAGTACATCCCGCGGCCGTCCGGGCCAATCAAGAACCCGATCGCAACCTCCAGCACCTGACAAGGGCGCCGGGCGGGCGACCGCCGGCACCTGAGATGGCGCCGGCCGGGAACCCGGGCTTGGGGCAGGCGTGCCGACGCCGGATACTGGTCCTGTCACGACAGGCCGGCCCGGCTGTCGGCGCGCCTGCCCAGCGTGCGGAAGGAAGTGACCGATAGGTGAGCGGAATCGCCCAGCCCACGGCAGAGGCAGCCAGCGCGTCCCCCGGTGGCGGGCCAGCCGGGAACCCGCTGTGGCGCTTTGCCAGGGCCAGCGGAAGCCTGTTCATCCAGCAGCGCGAAGCCACGGTGCTGGTGGTCGCGCTCGCCCTGTGGGCCTTCTTCTGGCTGAAAAGCCCGGACTTCCTGACATCTACCAACCTGTCCAACCTGCTGTCCGGCTACGCGGCCCAGTACATGATCCTCGGCATCGGCGAGGTGATGCTGCTGATCAGTGGCGAGATCGACCTGTCGGTGGGCTTCAACTTCGCGTTCTCGCCATTCCTCATGCACTACCTGATCGACTTCTACGGCGTGCCGGCGTTCCCGGCGATCCTGATCGCCCTGCTCTTCGGGGTCTTCGTCGGCTGGGTCAACGGCTTCTTCACCGTGACGCTGCGGGTGCCGTCGTTCATCACCACCCTCGGCACCGCGTTCATCCTGTACGGGCTCGTCCTCACCACCTCGCACGCGTTCCCGGCCCCGATCCCGGCCAGCGCGGCGGGGATCGGGAAGTGGATCGGCGGCACCCAGTCCGGCACGTTCGCCTGGACCCAGTTCGTCTGGGCCGTCATCCTGGTGGCGATCTTCCACGTGGTGCTCATCCGGACCCGGTGGGGCCTGCACACGGTCGCGGTGGGCGGCAACCTGCTCGGGTCGAGGGAGGCCGGCATCCATGTGGCCAGGATCAAGTACGGCAACTTCATGATCTCCGGCTTCATGGGCGCGTTCGTCGGCCTGCAGGTGGCCTTCTACAACAACACGATCGACCCGAGCTCGGGCGGATTCACGCCGATGTTCTACGCGGTGACCGCCGCGGTCATCGGCGGCACCGCGATGCTGGGCGGGGTCGGCACGATCCTGGGCGCCTTCCTGGGCGCGATCGTGCTCGCCACCCTCCAGGACGGGTTCACGCTCATCGGGATCAGCGCCAACCCGCTGAACATCATCCTCGGCGCGGCGATCCTGGTCGCGATGGTCGCGAACGTCTCACTAGCGCGGCTGCGAATCGAGGGGAGGACCCGATGAGCGTCCCAGCGCCGGGCGGCCAGGCGGATCCCGCGGCGGCGGGCGGGGCCGTGCTGCAGGTGGAGCACATCGCCAAGCGGTTCGGTCCAGTGACCGCGCTGGTGGATGTGAACCTCCACCTGAAACGCGGCGAGGTGCTGGGCCTGATCGGTGACAACGGGGCCGGCAAGTCCACCCTGCTCAAGATCCTGTGCGGCTTCCACCCGCCGGACTCCGGCAAGATCCTGATTGGCGGGCAGGAAGTAGCTATCAAGTCCGTCGACCACGCCCGCTCGCTCGGCATCGACGTCGTCTACCAGGACCTCGGGCTGATCAACCAGCTCAGCGTCTACCACAACATGTTCCTCAACCGGGAACGGGTCCGGTGGCCGCTGCTGTCCAACAGGTCCATGCGCAATCTGGCCCGGCAGCGCCTCGACGACATGGGCGTCGGCCTGAAATCCGTGGACGTCCCGGTCGCCAGCCTGTCCGGCGGCCAGCGGCAGGCGATCGCGGTCGCCCGGTCGGTCTACTCCGAGGCGAAGATCCTCCTGCTTGACGAGCCGCTGGCGGCGATGGGCGCCAAGGAGGCGGCGCTGATCCTGGACCTGGTCCGGGACCTCAAGGACCAGGGCGACGTCTCCATCATCGTCGTCGCCCACAACTACGGCCAGGTGCTGGAGATCTGTGACCGGGTGAACCTGCTCCAGCATGGCGAGATCACCCTCGACAAGCTCAGCAAGGACACCTCGGTCCAGGAGCTGAACGACATCGTGATCGCGGAGTACCGGGCGGCCCTGGAAGCGCGGCAGCACCCCTCGTGAGGGCGGCCGGCGCCGCGGCTCAACCACCGGGCCGCGTCGGGCAAGATGGCTGGCATGCTGACGCGCCGTCTCATGCCGCGCCGGGCCGTTATCTGGCCCACTGCGGCCCTGTGCAGTGCCCTCGCCGTCGCCGCCGCCGGCTGCACCTCCGGCGGAGCGCCGGCCCCGTCCGGGTCGCCGTCGGCGAGCCAGGCGGCCACCGGCGGGCAGGCGTCCACGATCAGCTGGCACCCCTGCTCGGTGCAGGGCGCGCAGATGCGGTGCGCCAGCCTGGCGGTACCGCTGGACTACCGTCATCCCACCGGGCGGAAGATCACCCTGGCCCTGTCGGAGGTGCCGGCCACCGCGCCCGCCGCCAGCCAGCAGGGTGACCTGCTGGTCAACCCGGGCGGCCCAGGCGGGAGCGGGCTGGCGCTGGCGGCGATCGTGGCCCAGGGCCTGAACCGCACGGTGGCGTCGGAGTACAACATCATCGGCTTCGACCCGCGCGGCGTGGGCGCGAGCGTGCCCGCGCTGCACTGCGAGCCGTCCTTCTTCGCCGGGGTACGGCCCAACTACATCCCCGCGAACGCCGCCGCCGAGAAGGTGCTCATCGGCCGGGCCAGGACCTACGCGGCGGACTGCGAGCGCCGGTTCGGCTGGCTGCTGCCGTACATGACCTCGGTCGACGCGGCCAGGGACATGGACTCCATCCGGGCCGCCCTCGGCCAGCAGAAGATCAACTACTTCGCCTACTCCTACGGCACCTACCTGGGGCAGGTCTACGCCACCTTGTTCCCGCACCGGCTGCGCCGGATGGTGCTCGACAGCACGGTGGACCCGCGGGGCGCCTGGTACGGCGACAACATCAGCCAGGACTACGCGTTCGAGGGCCGGATGCTGGCGTTCTTCTCCTGGGTGGCCAGCCACAATGCCGTCTACCGGCTCGGGACGACCCGCGCCCAGGTCGATCAGGCGTGGTACCGGGCGCGCGCCAGCCTCAAGGCGCATCCCATCGCCGGCCCGGCGGGCCCGATGATCGGTGCCGACGAGTTCGACGACACCTTCCTGCAGGGCGGCTACAGCAACACCCTGTGGCCGGGCCTGGCCACCGCCCTGGCCGACTACCTGCACGGCCACGCCACCCGGCCGATAGTCGGCCAGTACCAGGCGGTGGGCACCCAGAGCGAGAACGAGTTCGCCGTGTACAACGCGGTGGAATGCAGCGACGTCAGCTGGCCGCGGAGCTGGGCGAAGTGGGACGCCGACACCAGGCGCGTCTACCGGACCGCCCCGTTCCAGGCCTGGGACAACGCCTGGTTCAACGCCGCCTGCGCGTTCTGGCCGGTGCGGGGGCCCGCGCATCCGCCGCAGATCCGGGGCGCCGGGCTGCCCGGCATCCTGATGATCCAGGGCACCCTGGACGCGGCCACCCCGTACGCGGGCGCGCAGGTCGCGCACCGGCGGCTGCCCACCGCCCGGATGGTGGTCGTGCTGCATGGCGGGAACCACGGCCAGTCGCTGGCCGAGCCACCCAACACCTGCGTGGACGGCTACCTCAACCGGTACCTGGCGACCGGGGCGCTGCCCCAGGGACCCGGCTTGGTGAACGCCACCTGCAAGGCCGTGCCGGCCCCCGCGCCGGGCGGCTGACAGGCGGCTGATCCGGCGCGCTGGGCGGGTGCGGCCGTGTGCGTGCCCGAGGGCCGATACCCTGGAAGGGTGCTGCGCACCAAGGCGTGGCGATCGTCGTCGCTGCGCCTGCTCGACAACCACGATCGCGACGAAGTCACCGAGCTGTGTGATCGCGACCCGGTCGTGAACGTCTTCGTGAGCTCCCGGGTGCATGAAGCTGGGCTTGATCCGGCCCGGCTGGGCGGGCAGATCTGGGGATACCAGGCCGGCGGGCGGCTGGTCTCGCTGTGCTACGCCGGAGCCAACCTGGTGCCTGTCAGCGCCACCCCGGCGGCGGTCACCGCGTTCGCGGGCCGGGCCCGGCTGCTCGGCCGCCGCTGCTCGTCGATCGTGGGGCTGGCACCGGCCGCCCTGGACCTGTGGGAGCTGCTGCGGCCGTACTGGAGCCGCCCCCGGGAGGTGCGGGCCGTCCAGCCGGTGATGGCCATCTCCGGGCCGCCGCACGTGACGCCCGACCCGCTGGTGCGCCGGGTGCGCCCGGAGGAGCTGAGCATCCTGCTGCCAGCCTCGGTGGCGATGTTCACCGAGGAGGTCGGCGTCTCCCCGGTGGGGCCGGACGGCGGCGGCACCTACCGCGCCCGGGTGAGCGAGCTGATCCAGGCGGGCCGCGCGTTCGCCCGGATCGAGAACGGGCAGGTGGTCTTCAAGGCCGAGATCGGGGCGGTCACCCCGCTCGCCTGCCAGGTGCAGGGGGTCTGGGTCCGGCCCGAGCTGCGCGGCCGGGGGCTGGCGGCGGCCGGGATGGCCGCCGTGGTCGCCGAGGCACTGCGCAGCGTCGCACCGATGGTGTCGCTGTACGTGAACGACTTCAACGCGCCGGCCAGGGCCGCCTACCGCCGGGTGGGCTTCGCCGAGATCGCCACCTTCGCCTCGATCCTGTTCTGAACCGGTCCCGACGAAGGAGAACCCGTGTCTGACGTGGTCAAGGCGGTGACCGCCGCCGGTGAGGCGGCCAGGCACGGGGCCCGCAGCCTGGCCGCGGCCGCCGGGGAGACCGTCGACGAGGCACTGCGGGGGATGGCGGCCCGGCTCGGCGAGGCCGCGGGCGAGGTGCTGGCCGCCAACGCCGCCGACGTGGCCAGCGGCGAGCAGGCCCGGCTGGGCCCGGGCCTGCTGGACCGGCTCCGGCTGGACGAGGCCAGGATCACCGAGATGGCACGCCAGATCGGGCTGCTGGCCGGCTCCCCCTTCCCGCCCGGCGAGGTGGCGGTCCGGGACCTGCCGGGCGGGCTGGCGCTGACCGAGCGCCGGGTGCCGGTAGGCGTGATCGGCGCCAACTACGAGGCCAGGCCGAACGTCACCGTGGATGTCGCCTCGCAGCTGCTGAAGTCGCGCAATGCCGGGGTGCTGCGCACCGGGGGAGCGGCGCTGCGGTCGGCGGCGGCCCTGTTCGACCACGTGATCGCGCCGGCGGTGGCAGCGGCCGGGCTCGATCCCGGCGCGCTCCAGCTCGTCCGCTCCGCCGACCGGGAGGCCGCAACCGAGCTGGTCCGCCGGCCCGGGCTCATCCCGCTGGTGATCCTGCGCGGCAGCGGCGAGACCACCCGCACCCTGGCGGCGGAGGCGGCCCGGCACGGGGTGCGGACCCTCGCCCACGCCGACGGCGGGGGCGTCATGTACCTGGACGCTGGCGCCGACCCGGAGCTGGCGGCGCAGCTCATCACCGGCAGCCTGGACCGGCTCGGTGTCTGCAACCGCCTCAATCTGCTGCTGGTGCACGTGGCGGCCTGGGACGCACTGCTGCCGGTGGCGCTGGCAGCGCTGGAAGCCCGCGGGGTGGCGGCCTCGCTGCCGCCCCATGACCACCCGCTCGGCCACGAGTGGGCGCTGGACGACGGGCACGAGGCGACGGTCACCGTGGCACCGGTGGCGGGGCCCGCCCGGGCCGCGCTGGTCGCCAACGAGGAGACCTCAGGCCTGGCCGCGAGCGTGGTCACCGCCGACCCGGCCGCCGCGCGAGCCTTCCTGGCCGCCTACGCGGGCACCGGCGCGTTCTGGAACGCCAGCACCCGGCTGCTCGACGGCTTCAAGCTCCGCGGCGTGCCGGAGACCGGCATCAACGTGGATCACGTCCCGGGCCCGCGCGGCCCGGTCACCTTCCATGACCTGTGCCTGCGGCAGTACGTGGTCACCCCACGGC
>Ga0307372_10006900_pt1 | contig 16446 bp, 14 predicted proteins | sample OX1MG_FD_202533 | JGI IMG/M metagenome (GOLD analysis project Ga0307372, IMG submission 202533) | Soil microbial communities from Risofladan, Vaasa, Finland - OX-1 | ecosystem: Environmental > Terrestrial > Soil > Coastal area > Acid sulfate soil | place: Finland: Risofladan, Vaasa | collected... | reverse complement strand
CAACCCGTGGCTACCATCGTGGGAGCGGACCCGAAACTGGTAGCGCTGGTCGTGGAAGTCGACCGGCAGCATCCCGCTCATGGAGTACACGCCCACCGAGACCCGGTAGGCGCCGTTGAGCAGGGACAGCTCGGGCAGCACGAAGCGGATCGTCGCCCGCTCGGGCATCGCGTCCAGAGATATGTGGTCGAGCCGGGTGTTGGTGGCGTAGACCGAGACGCCGTCGGAGCGATGCAGCGCCACCCCCAAGATGGGATCGGGGACGGTACGCCGGCGCAGTAGGGGGATCTCGACCAGGAGGTCCTCACCGGACTCGAAGCTCTCGGATGGGCCCCCGGACCCGATCAGGCGGACCTCTCCGATCTCGATCGAAGCCCCCGAGGTGGCGTCGTGGGACTGGCGGTCGAGGGATTCATGGACCTGGGTCAGATAGGAACCGATGACCGAGTCGGCAGATCCCATCTCGCGCACTCGACCGCCTTCTATCCAGGCCGCCTCGCCGCAAACCTCGCGCACCGAGTCCATGGAATGGGAGACGAAGACGATGGTTCCACCTCGCGCCTTGAAGCGCCGGATGTGATCGAAGCACTTGGTCTGAAATGCCTCATCACCCACCGCCAGGATCTCGTCCAAGAGGAGGATATCGGGCTCGGTGTGGATGGCGACGGCAAAACCCAGGCGCAGCTGCATGCCCGACGAATAGGTGCGCAGGGGCTGATCTATGACCTCGGCCAGCCCGGCGAACTCAACAATGGGGTCCATCTGGCGTTTGATCTGGGCATCGCTCATGCCGAGCAGCGAGGCGTTGAGGAGAACGTTCTCGCGCCCGGTCGAATCGGGATGGAAGCCAGCGCCGAGCTCGATCAGCGCCCCCACCCGGCCCGCGCTCTCGACCCGACCCGAATCGGGCAGCAGTATCCGCGCGATGAGCTTGAGCGCCGTCGATTTGCCCGCCCCGTTGGGCCCGATGAGGCCGAACGAGCTGCCCCGCTCGATCTCGAAAGAGACGTCGCGCAGCGCCCAGCGATCCTCCCAGACGCCGATCCGGCGCTCCAAAACGATGTCCTTGAGCGAGCGGTTGCGATGGGTGTACACCCGGTAGCGCTTGTCAACGGCGCGAAAACCGAGCGCGGCTGTCACCTTTACAGTTCCTCCGGCAAGCGCGGACGTAGACGCAGGAAGACCAGGTAGCCGCCGACCAGGCTGACCGCGGCCGCGAGCAGCGTGAGCGCGAACAGCCGCGGGTCGGGCCAGGTCCCAAAGTAGAGGATGGAGTGGTAGCACTCGATGATCCAGGTCATCGGGTTGAGGCGCAGATAGCGCGCGTAGCGCCCGGCGCGGGAGAGCGGATAGAGCACCGGGGTGACGTAGAAGAGCCCGGTCAGGAAAATGCCCACCAGGTGCTCGATGTCGCGCAGGTACACAGTCAGGGCGGAGAGAAGAACCGCGAGCCCGACACTGAAGCCGAGTTGGGCCACCATCACGATCGGAAGTAGCACCAGCGAGGGGCCGACGGGGCGGCCGGCCACGATCACGGCCAGGGCCAGCAGGGCCATGCTGATGCAGAAGTTGACAAAGTTGGCCAGGGCGCCCGCGATGGGCAGCGCCTCCAGCGGAAAGTAGATCTTGGTCACCAGGTTCGGGTTCTGGACCAGGGTGGTGACCGAGGTGCCGAGCGCGTTGGCGAAAAAGAGCCAGGCGATGAGGCCGGTCAGGAGGTAGGCCCAGTACTCGGGCAGGGTGAAAATCTTCAGGAAGACGCCGAAGATGAGCACATAGACGGCCATCATCAAGAGCGGATTGAGCAGCGACCAGACCGCGCCCAGGGCCGATCTGCGGTACTTGAGGCGAAGCTCGCGCGCGGTCAGGCTCTGGATCAGGCCGCGGTAGGCGACGAGCTCCAGCAGGCGTTCTCCGGGACCCACCTCCTAGGCGTCCCCGAGGGGCGCCAGAGGTCGGTAGTTGCGGCGGTAATAGTCCCAGTACTCGCCTGACTTGAGCGGTCGCCACCAGTCCTCGTGCTCCTGGTACCAGGCCACGGTCTGGCGCAATCCCTGCTCGAGCTCGATGCGTGGCGACCAGCCCAGCGCCTGCAGCTTGTCGGTGGCGACCGCGTAGCGGTAGTCGTGGCCAGGTCGGTCGGCTACGTACTCGATCAGGTCGGGAGATCGTCCCAAGATCGCCAGCACGGCCTGAGCGATCTGGTTGCCGCTGGTCTCGACCCCTGTCCCGACGTTGTAAACCTCCCCCAGCGGGGCCTCGTGCAGGACCAGGTCGATGGCCCGGCAGTGGTCCTCGACGTGGATGTAGTCGCGCACCGCGGTGCCGTCGTTGTACAGCGGCAGGCGGAGCTCGTCGATGGCGTTGGTCACGTGCAGCGGGATCAGCTTCTCCGGAAACTGGTAGGGACCGTAGTTGTTGGAGCCGCGGGTGACCAGCAGGGGCAGCGAATGGCTGACCTGGTAGGAGCGCGCGATGAGCTCGCCCCCGGCCTTGCTGGCTGAGTAAGGGCTGCGGGGACGGAGCATGTCCTCCTCGCTCGAGCGCCCCTGGGCGACGTCGCCGTAGACCTCATCGGTGCTGACGAGCAGGAATACCTGGTGCCGGTGGGCTCGCGCCGCCTCGCACAGCACCGTGGTCCCGAACACGTCGGTGGTGACAAACGCGAGCGGATCCAGCAACGAGCGATCGACGTGGGTCTCGGCCGCGAAGTTGACCATGGCATCGACCTCAGCCGCCAGCTCCATGACCAACTCCCGGTCGGCGATGTCGCCGCGCACGAAGCGGTAGCCGGGACCGCCCTCGAATTCGGCCAGGTTGGCCGGATTGCCCGCGTACGTCAGCTTGTCCAGAACCCAGATCTCGGTCTCCGGCCGCTCGCGGCGGAGCAGACGCACGAAGTTGGAGCCGATGAATCCGGCCGCTCCGGCTACGAGCAGGCGCCGGAAGCGGCGGGTCACGTCAGCTGATCTCCGGAAACGCGGTCCAGTCGTAGCCGACCTCAGGGTCGTCGTGCGCCAGGCGCCCCTCATCGTCGGGGTTGTAGACATTGGACGTCACGTAGAGCAGATGGGTCAGCGTCAGGGCCCGGCACCCGTGAGCCACCCCGGGCGGGATCTTGAGGCAGACCGCCTCGTACGCATCGCCCATCAGCAGCTCCTGGGTCTGGCCCCGGGTCGACGAGGTCGGCCGCAGGTCATGAAGCGCCACCTTGAGCGATCCGATGCAATACCACCAATCGGTCTGGTGCTGATGCAGGTGCCAGGCCTTGGCCGAGCCGGGGTGCATAAGGGAGTGGCTCCACTGTCCGAAATGACCAAAGAAATCGTCGCTCTCGCGGATCACCTCGCGGAAGAATCCGCGCTCATCGGTATGGGTCACCAGCTTTTTGATCTCGACCCCTTCCAGCATCCTCTCCCTCAATCCCGATTCACCGCGTTGGCCCGCACGAAGTCGTTGACCGCATGGTAGGCCTCGATCGACTCCCCGGCGTCACCCCAGAAACCCTCGATGACGTCGTACTCCATGCTCCCCTGGGCGACGAAATGGTTGTTGACGTCGGTGATCTCGAGCTCTCCCCGGCCCGAGGGACGCAGCTCTGGCAGGACCCTCCAGACCGACTCGTCATAGAGGTATACCCCGGTCACAGCGTAGGGGCTGGGGGGATCATCGGGCTTCTCCACGATCGCGGTCACCCGGCCCTGGGGGTCGAACGCGGCCACACCCAGGTGGCGCAGGTGGGCCGGTTCCTCGAGCTTGGAGAGCACGATTCGAGCCCCTATGGGTTGCCGCTCAAAGGCGTCGATGGAGGGCTTGAGGCTGCGCTCGAAGATGTTGTCGGCGAGCATCACCACAACCTTGTCCCCATCGACGAAACGCTGGGCCAGACCCAGGGCCTCGGCGATCCCACCCGGCTTCTCCTGGTAGGCGTAGAGAAGGCGATCGACACCGTACTCGTGCCCGTTGCCGAGGAGGCGGAAGAACTCCCCGGCGTGGATCCCGCCGGTCACCAGCATGACCTCGCTCACGCCAGCTCGGACCAGGGCCTCGATCGCAAAACTGATCATCGGCCGGTCGTAGATGGGGAGCAAATGTTTGTTGGTGATTCGGGTCAGCGGACTCAGGCGGGAACCGCTACCACCGGCCAGCACCACTCCTTTCAAAGCGCCAAGATTGTACCCGCCGGCCCCCCGGCATCAGCCCCACCTCGACCTTCTCTGCCACCTCCTGCGCCTTGTGGGGTCCCCGCCCACAATCGCTTGTGCCACACTGCGCCATCATGCCTCGGGGTGATCCCTGGCCGCGGACGATTCTGCACGTCGATCTGGACGCCTTCTACACCTCGGTCCACGAGCGCGACGATCCCGGGCTGCGCGGTCTTCCGCTGGCCGTGGCCGGGCGCTCCCGCCGGGCGGTCGTAGCGAGCGCCTCATACGCCGCCCGCGCCTTCGGGGTGCACAGCGCGATGCCGCTGCACGAGGCGCGCAACCTCTGCCCCCAGCTGGTCGTGGTCGCGCCCGAAGGCGCTCGCTACCGGGAGGCCAGCCGGCAGGTGCATCAGATCTTCCGGCGCTTCACCGCCCCCGAGCTGATCGAGCCGGTCGCCCTGGACGAGGCCTACCTGGACGTCACCGTCCGCTCCCGGCACGGCAGTTCTTCGGCCGAGGAGATGGCGCGCCGGATCAAACAGGCGATCCACTCCGAGCTCGGCCTCACCGCCTCGGTGGGGGTGGCCACGAGCAAGCTGGTGGCCAAGGTGGCGGGCGCGCGGCGCAAGCCGGACGCCCTCCTGCTGGTCCCCCCGGGGACCGAGGCGGATTTCCTGGCCGCGCTTCCGATCGGAGTCATCCCGGGTCTGGGTCCAAAGACGGAGGAGAGGTTGAACCTGCTCGGAATCACCAGCGTGGGGAGTCTGGCCACCTACGACACGCCCCGGCTGGTCCAGATCCTGGGCAGCTCAGGCGCGGTGCTGCAACGCCTGGCCCAGGGTCGCGACCGCACCCCGGTCAGCGGGCTCAAACAGGCCCAGACGGTCTCGGCTGAGATCACGTTCGAATATGACGTCAGCGGAGACGAGCAGTTGGAGGCGGCGCTGCGCGAACTCAGCCAGCGGGTGGCTGGGCGGCTGCAGGCGGACTTTCTGCGCGGTCGCACCGTCTACGTCAAGATCAAGCTCGCCGATCTGCGTCTGATGAGCCGGCAGGTGAGCAGGACAAGCCCCACCGATGATCCCGAAACCATCTTCATCGCCGCTCGCGCCGCCCTGACGAAGTCGCACCTGGGATCCAACGCCGTCCGCCTGGTCGGAGTCGGGGTCTCCGGACTCGTGCATCCCGGCCCCGACCAGCAGCTGACACTGTTCGACTGAGCCCCTCTCAGGCCTCACCCTCGACCTCGGCCGGAGCCGGGCCGGGCTCGCCTTCGGCGGCCTCGCTGGAACGGCCCCGACCCCGTCGCCGGCCGCTGCCCGGCCGCCGCGGTCCACCCTCCAGAGCGGAGCGGTCGACCACCCGGCGGGGCGCCGCCACGAGCAGATCACCGATCGAAGTCCACCCGAATTTCGCCCGGCCGCGCCGCACCAGCTCCCGGAAGACTGAGGCCGTGGCCTGGGCATCTCCCAGAGCGGCGTGCTCGGGGCTGGCGTCCAACTCCAAGATCTCCACCACCCGGGCCAGGCCCGGTGTCTGTCCGGGCGGCAGTTCCAGCACCAGCCGGGCCAGGGCCGAGGTGTCCACCATGGGGTGCTCGAGCGGTTCCTTAAGGCCCCGGCCGATGAGGTAGGTGTCGAAGGCATCGTGGCTGTGCTCGACCAGGGCGGCGCCGTCGGCGAACTCCAGGAACGCTCGCCGCGCATCCCCGAACTGGGGGGCCCCATTGAGCATCCCGCGACTTATCAGGTGTCGGCGGCGGGCGTAGCTGTTGATCGGCGCCCGGGTGTGGACCAGGGTGTCAAAGAGCTCCAGGCTGCCTTTGAGGGCAAATCGCTCGGCTCCGATCTCGATCACCAGGAATGGGGTGTTACCTGTGGTCTCGATGTCGAGGGCGACGAATTCTGCCTCATCGAGCAAAGTGTCCTCTCCGGTCCGGAGCGGGTCCGCCGAGGGCTGGTCCCAGGCCACCCAGGAGGCGGAGCCGCGCGGCTTGAGGCGCACCTCAGCCGGCCTCAGTAGGCGTTCTTGTGGGTCCAAACCCGGGCCAGGGTGATGAGCAGGATCTTCAAGTCGAATGCCAGGCTCCAATTCTCGATGTAGTAGAGGTCATAGATCAGGCGCTCCTCGACCGGGGTCTGGCCGCGCAGATCATTGGCCTGCGCCCACCCCGCCAGCCCGGGGCGGACCAGGTGGCGATCTCCGTAACGGGGGAGGCGCAGGGAGAACTCTTGCACGAAGTTGGGCCGCTCGGCACGCGGTCCGACCAGGCTCATCTCGCCCACCACGATATTCCAGAGCTGGGGCAGCTCGTCGAAGGACAGCCGGCGCAGCACCCGGCCCACCTGAGTCCGCCGGGGATCTTGGACCTCGGCCCAGATCGGTCCGCTCTCCGACTCGGCGTCGGCGCGCATGCTCCGAAATTTGTGCATCCAGAAGGCGCGGCCCCTCATCCCCACCCGCTCCTGGTGAATGAAGACCGGTCCGGGCGAGCTGATCTTGACCAGAAGCGCGATGACCAAGAGCAGGGGCGAGAGCACGAGCAGGCCGGCGCCGGCCGCCAGGAGGTCGAAACCGCGCTTGATCCGGGGCGCCTGGCCATCGATGTCGAGTCCGCGCCGGAACTGGAGGATGGGGATGCCGTCGATCTGGTCGGCACTTACCTGGCTGGTCATGAGCTCGAGCATGCCCGGGAGCAGGCGAAACTCGACGTCCGAGAGCCGGCATTCGTCGATCAGCTCCAGGATGCGTTCCTGGCTGACCGAGGCGAGGGCGAAGAAGACCACGTCCACCTCGCCGCCACGAACCTTGGCTCCGAGCTCTTGAACCCCACCCAACACCGGCACCCCCCCGGCGTCGCGGCCGCTGGGGATGTCGTCGGTGAGCACGCCCAGCAGGCGGTAGCCGTAGTCGGGGAACATGCGCAGGCGCTGAATCAACAGGTCGGCCGCCGCCCCCGAACCCACGATCAAGGCGCGCTCGATATCAAGCCCCTGGGCCCGCCGCGCCCCCTCCCGGCGGCGTAGGGCGTAGCGGGCGAGGGCGATCATGATCGCGGCAAAGACCAGCCAGTAAAAGAAGGTCAGGCGGGAGTACGAAAAACCGCGATAAAGACCGATCAGGCCCAGCACAACCAGGCCGGACACGGCCATGGCGCCGATCAGCGAGAAGAGCTCGTCGATGAACAGGAGCCCTCGCCGGGTGCGGTAGACGCCCATCAGAGTGAAGACGCAGATCACGGTCAGCGCCAGCACCGGAGTGGTCTCCAGATAGCGGGTGGGATCGGGCGCCTCACCCCCTGGAATGAAGTGGTTGAAGGGCGGGAGGTTATATCGGAACCAGTAGCCCACGAGCAGCCCGAGCATGGCCATGAGACCGTCGGCGGCAACGCGCATTAGGACTCGAGCGCCCTCGCCCCGGCGGCTCACCTCTGGCCCCTCCAAATCGCGCGTCGGATCAGGTCCATCTCCTCGGGGTCGATGGCGCGCAGGAGCAGGACGAAGGCGGAGTAGCAGAGGGCGGCCCCGGCCACGACCAGGATCAGGGCGGGTCCGCTGACGTCGCGGAACGGGACCAGCAACGCTCCCATCAGGGCTCCCGCCAACAGTACCCGCCAGCTCAGGCTGAGGATCGGCAGCCGGCCCAGGTAGCGCGTGGTCAGGGCCCAGCCCATGGCTCCAAGGGCGATCTCGGTCAGGACCGTGGCCCAGGCCGCGCCCATATAGCCGAAGTGCGGGATCAAGACCAGGTTCAATCCCACGTTCACCACCATCGAGCCCAGCGCGGCCCAGGTGAACATGACCTGGCGGTCGATGGAGTTGAGCGCGGCGATGAAGGCGTTGTTGCAGAACATGAAGACGATGGCGAGTGCGAGTATGCGCAACGCCGGCGCCGAGGCGGCGAAGACGTATATCGGCCGCAGGCCCAAGACCAGGATGAAGGTCCCGATCCCGATCGGCCAGCCCAGCAGGAGCAGGGCCTTATAGAAGCGGGCCACCGCCCAGGGCATGCGATGACTGGCGTCGCGGTGGTAGACCGAGAGCACGGGAAAGACCACGTTCAGCATCGAGGTGGGGATGAATAAAAGGGCTTCAAAGGGCTTGTATGCCGCTCCGTAGAGCCCGGTCTCGTGATCCCCTCGGAGCAGGTCCAGAATCGGCACGTCGATCTTGAAATAGATGCTCGTGACCAAAAAGGCCAGAGCGAAGGGCAGCCCCTCGAGCAGCCAGCTGAAGATGAGCCCACGATCCAGGCTCAGGCCCAGGCGCGCGATGCCGGAGGCGGGCAGGGCGATCAGGTAATAGACGCATACCACCAGGTAGCTGCCGGTGTAGGCCCACAGGAAGAAGGAGACGTGGCCGCCCAGATGGACACCGACCCCCACTAGCAGGAGCAGCGTGAGTGACTGCAGCATGATCGCCGCCGCCTCCAGACCAAGTCGGCGGACGGCATAGAAACCGCCGCGCAGGAGCCCGCTGTAGGAAGACAGCAGCATCATGCAGAAGCCGGGCAGGATGTACTCCGACTTGGCCTGCAGGGCGAGAACGGAGGCGAATACGCCCAGGGCGAGCAGTCCCATGATGGCGCGGGCGCAGATCAGGCTGGACAGGAAACGCGAGATCTGATCGGGGGCGCGCGCGGCCTCGCGTTGGAACAGGGTGCTGAAGCCCAGGTCCAAAACCACCGCCACCAGGGCCGAGACGTTCACCACGTCCACGAATCCGCCTGTACCCGCGGGGCGCAGATGGCGCTCGAGCAGGACCACGGTGACGAGGGCGAGCAACTGTGAGACCACGCGGGCCCCCAGGACGATGGCGGTGTTGCGGAGCGCACCCGGCCCGGCCCCGACCGCCGGCCCCGGTCGAGTCACCCCGTCGGCGGGAACGTCGTCCAAGTGCGCCGATCTTAGCGCGTCGGCGCCCGCCGCCCCGCCAGCCGAAGGGCGCCGCTGTGATAGATTTCAGGTTCGTTCACCCCACTTCCCCTTGGAGCGAATCGATATAGCCAGCGACGCCGACCTCGACCCGCCCGCAGTCGGACTAGAGCGCCCGGTCACGCGGCGTAACTTCATCGTCTGGTACCTGGCTGGCCTGCTCACGGCAACGCTGGTGGCGATCGTGCTGCCGCTTCTGGTCTACATCTATCCACCCGCGGGCAAGAACAAGAACGAGGAGCTGAGCCTGGTCTTGAGCACTCCGCTCGACCAGCTGGCCGAGTTCCAGGCGGTGCACTTCCAGGCCCCCGCCAACAGTGGCTTTGTGATGAAGGACGGGGGCGGCGACAACTACCCAGGCAAGATCACCTTCGCCGGTTACGCCATCAAACTGGCCGGGGGCCTGACGGTGCTGTCGTCCACCTGCTCGCACCTGGGCTGCTCGGTGAGCTACAACGCGAGCAGCCACATCTACGCCTGCCCCTGCCACGGATCTCGATTCCACGCCAACGGCACCGTGGCCCACGGCCCGGCGGTGGCGCCACTCAGTCACCTGACCTGGAGTCAGGGATCCAACTCCTCGACGATCAAGGTCCTCGGCATCGCCCTTCCTGGGATTGGATAAAGAAAAATGGCCAGCCTGCCCCATCCGCGTGACGTGCAGCGAGGCGTCGTCAAGTGGCTCGACGCCCGCTACCCCTTCACCAACACGGTCGATGAGGCGCTGTACCAGCGCGTGCCCAACTTCGCCAACGCTTTCTACTACTGCTTTGGCGGGATGGTCTTCATGCTGGTCCTGTTTCAGATCCTGACCGGGATCTTCCTCGCCTTCTACTACGTTCCCGACGCGGCCGGCAATCCCGCCCCCGCCTACACCAGCGTCGAATTCATCATGAATCAGGTCTACCTGGGCTGGCTGGTGCGCGGCGTCCACTTCTGGGCCGCCAATCTGCTCGTGGTCATGATCGTGCTCCACATGGCGCGGGTGTTCTGGACCGGGTCGTACCGCGCCCCCCGGGAGCTCAACTGGATGGTGGGTGTGATCCTGCTCATCATCATCCTGGCCTTCTCGCTCACCGGCTACCTGCTGCCCTGGGACACCAAGGCCTACTGGGCCACGTCGGTCACGATCCAGATCGCAGGTTCAGCTCCGATCCTGGGGCGCCTGATTCAGAACATCGCCCAGGGCGGACCCACGCTGGGCCCCGATACCCTGCAGCGTTTCTTCACCATCCACGTCTTCATCCTGCCTGCGCTCATCACCCTGCTCATGTACGTGCACTTCCGTCTCATCCGCCAGCACGGCATCTCGGAGCCGCTGTGAGCCGGGAGACGAGCGGGGTGCCCACCACGCTCTGGGACGGTGCTTTAAGGCCCGGCCCGGGGGCGGCCACGGCGGTGGTGCCTGTGATCGCGGTCGAGGGTCATGGCCACACCCTGGAACCCGAATACAAGCGGATGCCGATCGGGATCGACCACCCGCTCTACCCGGTCATGATCAGCCTGGCGCTGTTCCCGATCCTGATGGGAGGAACCGGTCATCACCTGGCGGACGATCTGCCGGAGGACGAGACCCATCCCTTTTTCCCCGACCACTTCTGGCCCTACCCGATCATCATGATCATTCTTCTCGTGGGGGTCGGCCTGCTCGCCGCCTTCGTCGGCCAGAACATGCAGCTGGAGCAGTCGGCCGATCCCCGGGCGGTGGTCATCCCGCGCCCGGACTGGTACTTCCTCTTCCTCTTCCAGTTCCTAAAGCTCGGACCCGAGCTCATCATGTCCCTGGTCATTCCCCCGCTGGCGGTGATCGTGCTCCTGCTCTGGCCCTTCATCGACGGCGGCCTGGCCCGGCATCTGGCCCCCCGGCTGGGCTGGGCGGGCTGGCCCAAGCCCGGGCGCAACCGGATCACGGGCACGATCTGGATCGCGGTCATCGCCTTCGTGGTCATGCTCACGCTCTGGGGCCTGAGCGGAACCACGATCCTGGGCATCACCGGGGCCTAGCCCGACTACTCCTCGGCCGGTGTCTCCGACTGCAGCGGGCGCAGCGGGTGAGCGCGCGCCAGGGCCGCCTGGCGACCTAGATGATAGCCGTCATCGGATCCGGCGCCGAAGAGCCTGGCGGGCGAACTGAGCCGAAGGCGGGCCAGGGTACCCAGAGCCTGGATGCCGTCCTTCCAGGTCAGTTTCTTGCCCTCCTCACGGTTGCGCGCGTAGTACCGGATCGGAACCTCGTGGATGCGATAGCCCAGGCGAAGGACGCGGGCGGTGATGTCGGGCTCGATCTCAAACCGGCTGCCGGTCAGGTTGAGCCGCCGCCAGAGCTCGGATCGCATGACCTTGTAACCGGTCTCCATGTCCGATATGTAGGCGTCGAAGAGAATGTTGGAGGCCAGGGTTACGACCCGGTTACCGAGCACGAACCAGTAGCTGTAAGCGGTGTGGCCGGCGAATCCGCGGGTCCCGAAGACCACGTCGCTGTGCCCGTCCAACAGCGGTTGGAGGAGGACTGGGTAGTCGCGCGGATCGTATTCGAGGTCGGCGTCCTGGACCAGGGCGAAGGGCATGGAAATCTCGCCGATGGCGCGCTTGAGCGCCGCCCCCTTGCCCTGGTTGGTCGGCTGGCGCAGGGCTCGCAGGCGCGGATCGAGCCCGGCCGCCCGGCTTAAGATCTCCCAGCTGGAATCGCTCGAGCCGTCGTCGACGGCGATCACCTCGCCCACCTCGGGGCGGGCGAGCACGTGTCCGAGGATCGTCTCCAGGGTCCGATCCTCGTTGTAGATCGGCATCATGACCGAGAGCACCCCTCCCGCGACCGCCGGATCGAAAGAGCCCAGCTCGGGTGTCATGGGCTGGTTCACCGGGCTACTCTACCAGGCCGACCGCTCGGCTCCCAGGCCCGCGATGGCGGCTCGGCGACGAGCTCAAACCTTCTCCGTGACGCGGTATTCGAGGTACTTTCCGAGCAGCAGGCGGGTGTGCGCCTCGAGCGCGGGTAGGACCGAGAGCATGAGCCCGACGATGGGATAGGAGAAGTACTGAAGGTAGACGGCCGAACGCCGAATCCGTCCCCAGCTGGCGGGCTTGGGTGGCAGCATCAAATGCTCGAGCAGGATCAACACCACCACCGTGGACAGGGTGGCGGTGAGCAGGGTGCTGGAGTAGATCCACAGGTTCTGCCCCAGGTCGGTGATCGAGAAGTCGACGCTGACCCAGACCGGAATCGAGGCGCCGAACATCAAGAGCACGGGCAGGAAGATCCAGTTGAGGTGGTTCAAGAACAGGTTGGAGAAGCGGCGCAGACGCAGCCCGAGCGGGATCTCGGGATGCTCGAAGAGGCGCTTTAAGACATAGGGAACGTCGGTAATGCCCCAGGCCCAGCGCTTGATCTGGTTGTACTGCGAGAGGTGGGTGGCCGCGTAATCATGGGATTGCGGGGAGTCGCCGTAGAGGGGAAGCCAGACCGAGCGCACGCTGAAGCGCTGCCCGAAGGTGAAGAAGGCCTTCCAGTAGAAGCGCGAATCCTCGGGGATCACGTCCTTGTCCCAGTAGCCCACGTCGCGCACGAAGCGAAGACTGCAGGTGTAGGAGGAGAAGGCGACGAGGCGGTGGGGGCGGGAGTGCAGAAACATCTGCCACTGGCTGGTCGAGGCCGACATCACCCGAACCGCGGTCGGAACCTCCCAGATGTTGTTGTGGAACAGCGGCACCGGCTGCCAGATGGCGAAGTCCCGGAGCTCGAGGCGGGCGTGATTCCAGCTGATCCAGGCGAAGTACTGGGGATGGACCTGATAGTCGCTGTCGAGGTCGGTGATCAGGATCCGGCTCAGATCACGTCCCTCCGCGCTGAGCCGGCGGACCATGTCCCTGCCGCCCCAGTTCATGGCCGCCGACTTGCCCGGGACCAGAGGCGGCTCCATCGGATCCTTGATGTGGTAGAAGCCGCCCAGGCGGGGTCCGAACTTGGCCTTGAGCCGAGCGACGTTCTTCCAGCCCGGCTTGTCGGTGACCCGGGTAATGACTCCGATGAGCTTCAGGTGATCGGGATAGTTGGAGTCGACGATGGCCTGGATCGTCTTCTCCAGGACGTGGTAGGGCTCGGTGTAGGTGGGGATCACGCTCAGGTGGATGAAGTCGAGTGGGTCGGGCACCCCCTCGGGGCGGGGCTCCGAGCAGCGCTGGAGCCAGTCCAGGGACATGTCCCGGCGCATCTTGAGATAGGTCGACCAGATGCCGCTGATCACGGTGATGGATCGGACCAGCCAGTAGGCGTCGAAGATCAGAACCGCCACGGCGACGACGAAGGCTCCCTGGGAGGCGAAAACGAGCGAGATCCAGACCGGAGCGGTGAGCAACGACCACGTCACCACCCCGGGCGCGGCCTCCAGCAGACGCTCCCCGAGCTGGTGCCGCAGCGAGGGCTGAGGGGCGAGCGCGGAGACCTGAGAGGATGCCATCAGGAACGATTATCCGGCCCGCGCCCGGCCGGCCGCTAAGACGGCGGTGGGAATCCGGATGTGGAGGAGCCGACCATAGGCACCCGGCCTCTTGTAGTGTTATTAACACAAGTCCGACCGGGGGTTGTTCGTGCCACGGCGCCGTTTCGGCCCGACAGTCGCGTCCATATGATGACCGGTTGGATCATCAACCCCAAATTTGGAGGGCACTCATGTCTGAAAGTAAGGCGACCCCGGCCGGGGTCTTGCGCATGGCGCAGGAGGCGGGGGTCAAGGTGGTCGACGTCCGCTTCGTCGACCTCCCCGGAACCTGGCAGCACTTCAGCCTGCCGCTGAGCGAGTTCGACGAGTCCGCATTCAGCGACGGGCTGGGCTTCGACGGTTCCAGCATCCGCGGATTCCAGGTCATCAACGAGAGCGACATGCTCTTGATGCCCGACCCCCAGACCGCCACCATCGATCCCGTGCTCCAGGTCCCGACCATGTACGTGGTCTGCGACGTCAAGGACCCGATCACGGGCGAGGCCTACAGCCGCGATCCCCGCTACATCGCCAAGAAGGCAGAGGCCTACCTCAAGCAGACGGGCATCGCCGATCAGAGCTTTTGGGGGCCGGAGGCCGAGTTCTTCATCTTCAACTCGCTCCGCTTTGACCAGAACTCGCACGAGGGCTTCTACCACATCGACTCCGAAGAGGGAATCTGGAACAGTGGGGCGGCCGCTCCCAACCTGGGCTTTCGGCCCCGGCACAAGGAGGGCTACTTCCCCGTACCGCCGGTGGACAAGTTCCAGGATCTGCGCTCGGAGATGATGCTGAAGCTGATCGAGGCCGGCCTCGAGGTCGAGACCCAGCACCACTAGGTGGCCACCGCCGGGCAGGCCGAGATCGACCTCCGATTCGCCCCCCTGGTCAAGATGGCCGACGACATGATGACCTACAAGTACGTGATCAAGAACGTGGCCGCCGCGCACGGATACGTGGCCACCTTCATGCCCAAGCCCCTGTTCCAGGACAACGGTTCGGGGATGCACGTCCACCAGAGCCTGTGGAAGGGGGGCAAGACCCTGATGGCGGACCCGGACGGATACGCGGGTCTGAGCGCAATCGCGCGCTGGTACATCGGCGGACTGCTCCGCCACGCCCCCGCCATCCTCGCCTTCGCCGCCCCCACCACCAACTCCTATCGCCGGCTGGTGCCGGGCTACGAGGCGCCCATTAACCTGGTCTACTCCAAGCGCAACCGCTCGGCCTGCGTGCGCATCCCCATGTACTCCAACAACCCCAAGGCCAAGCGGGTCGAGTTCCGCTCACCCGACCCCACCGCCAACCCCTACCTCGCCTTCCCCGCCATGCTCATGGCCGGGCTGGACGGCATCCAGAACAAGATCGAGCCCCCAGCGCCGCTGGACAAGGACATCTACGAGCTCTCGGGCCGGGAGAAGGCGCGGATCGCAACCGTGCCCGGTTCTCTCTCCGAGTCACTCGAGGCGCTCAAGCGGGATCGGGCTTTCCTGCTCAAGGGAGATGTCTTCACCTCCGACGTGATCGACACCTGGGTCGAACTAAAGCAGCGCGAGGTCGACGCGATTGCGCTGCGTCCCCACCCCTGGGAGTTCTACCTCTACTCGGACGCGTAACCAAGGTGGGGGGCACGCTCGGGCCCCCCACCCCCTCTTTGGGCGGACGGCGACCTCGATGATCGCCTCCCCTTTAGAAGCTGGGTCCAAGACGGGCTCGGACCACCGGCTCACATCCCCAGCATCGCCCTCGCCCGGAGCGCGATCGCAACTGCGACCCGCGTCTCCGGATCGTCGAGCTTTAGTCCGGTCAGGTTCTCGATCCGCTCGATGCGATAGGTCATGGAGTTGATGTGGATGTTGAGCTGGCGTGCGGCCGCCCGGCGCACCCAGCGCGCACCCACCAGGGCCTCCAGGGTTTCAAGCAGTGGCGTCTCCCGAGCCTCCGCGTACTTGAACAGGGTGCCCAGAACCTCACGCACGAAGCGGCGCAACGCGTCCGGGCTCTGCACCTCGAGGAGCAACCGGAAAGCCCCCAGCGAGCGGTAGGAGACCACCTGGGAGCGCGATCCCGCGCGGCGGGAGAGCCGAAGTGACTGGCGCGCCTCGAGGTGGGAGCGGGCCAGCTCGGCCACCGTCGTGGCCAGGTTGCCGACCCCGACCGAGACCGTGGCCGGGGCGAGCTGAACCGCGGCGGCCCGCTGAACCTGCTCCGCCAGCTTCTCGGCCAGGGCCAGATCGGGAGCCGCCTCCTCGGGCGCCAGGATCACCGCGGATGTCGAGCGGACCAGGGTCAGGGCACCCGGAATCCTGCGCCGCACGAGTTCGGACAGAGCGGCATCGAGGCGGTCCTGCCTCCCTCTCGCGGTCATCTCCGACTCCGACGCCGCGTTGTCCGGCTCCAGCACCATGGCCCAGGCCCGGCTGGGCAGCCGGTGGCCGAGCCGCTCCGCCTGTCGCGCCAGGCGCTCCGACTCCTCGGCGTCCAGGCCGCCGGCCAGGAGCTCCTCCACCAGATCCCCGCGCAGACGGCGCTCGACTTCGGCCGTCGAGCGCTCCTTCGACAGTTCCAGGGCCAGGACTGTGGCCCCGTGCTGCAGGGCGCGCCGGCGCCCGTCGGGGTCCACCGCGGCGGCCGAATCGGGTGTCTCCACGGCGAGCACCCCGTGCAGGTCGGAGCCGGCGCGGACCGGGACCAAGTCCAGGGCCCGGGCGGGCCGGCCGGCCAGAACCCGGGTCTCCTTACCCCCCGGGGCAACCAGCGTCGGGGGCAGCTGCAGCCGCGCCGGTATGGAGTCGCCACCGCCGTCCTCCCCCACTCCCCGGATCCGGAATCCGTCCGGGGAGAAGAGCGCGGCGGCACCGCCGGCCAGCGCCCCGACCGCCTCAAG
>Ga0307372_10006899_pt1 | contig 16447 bp, 16 predicted proteins | sample OX1MG_FD_202533 | JGI IMG/M metagenome (GOLD analysis project Ga0307372, IMG submission 202533) | Soil microbial communities from Risofladan, Vaasa, Finland - OX-1 | ecosystem: Environmental > Terrestrial > Soil > Coastal area > Acid sulfate soil | place: Finland: Risofladan, Vaasa | collected... | reverse complement strand
GCAGATCAGCAGGTCGAGGGCGAAGGACATCTCCTCGATGGTGTCGGTGCCCTGGGTCACGACCACGCCCCCGACCCCCGCCGCGAACTCGGCGTTCACGGCGCTGGCCACCTCCAGCACGTCGTCAAAGGTCAGCGCACTCGACGGCAGAAGGCGCAGGTCCCGGGCGGTGACGGCGACATCGACGAGATGGCCGGTGGCCGTCGCGAGGAGATCGAGCGCGCCGAGTCCGGGCACGGCGCCCTCACTGCCGTCGGGCGAGCGGGTCGAGGCGATCGTCCCACCGAGCGACAAGAGCGTGATCTGCGACGGCGGGTGTTCGGTCACGCTTCTCCTCGGTCGGCGCGGTCCTACCCTACGCGCGGCGCGTACGAGCGTCAGGACGTGACGTGCCCGGCGGCGTCGAAGACGCCCGCGAGGCTCGGTGAGTGGTGACCCGCCTCGTACGCGGTGATCTCGCCCTCGTGTCGCAGCGTGAGACCGATGTCGTCCCAGCCGTTGAGGAGCCGTTCGCGCGTGAGCGGGTCGAGATCGAATGTGCGTCGCCACCGCGTGCTCGGGACCTCCACGGTGAGGTCGTGGATATCGATGGCGACGTGAAGCTGCGAGTCGCCGGCCACGAGGGAGGCGAGGGCGTCCACGTCCTCGGAACTGAGGGCCACCGTGACGAGTCCCTGCTTGGACGCGTTATTGGCGAAGATGTCGCCGAACGAGGAGGCGATGACCGCGCCAAAGCCGTAGTCCATCAGAGCCCACACCGCGTGTTCTCGCGAGGACCCGATACCGAATCGTGCTCCAGCTAACAGGATCGTCGCGCCGAGGTACTCGGGTTGATTCAGCACAAACTGAGGGTCGTCGCGCCACTCGCTGAAGAGCCCGCGTCCGAACCCCGTGCGTTCGACGCGCTTCAACCACTCCGACGGGATGATCTGATCGGTGTCGACGTCAGAGCGACTCAGCGGGACACAGCGACCTTCGACAGCGCGTACCGGCTTCACGCGAGCACCTCGCTCGGCGAGGCGAAGCGACCGAGCACCGCCGTGGCCGCGGCGGTCGCCGGCGACACCAGGTGAGTGCGCCCACCGCGCCCTTGGCGGCCCTCGAAGTTGCGATTGGAGGTCGAGGCGCAGCGCTGGCCGGGTCGCAGCTGGTCCGGGTTCATGCCCAAGCACATCGAACACCCTGGCTCGCGCCACTCGAAACCGGCGTCGAGGAAGACGCGGTCGAGTCCCTCGGCCTCGGCCTGACTCTTCACCCGGTGCGATCCGGGCACCACGAGGGCCCGCACGCCCGGCGCGACGTGGTGGCCGCGCGCGACGGCCGCCGCGGCGCGGAGGTCCTCGACGCGAGAGTTGGTGCACGAGCCAATGAAGACGACGTCCACTGGGACCGAACGCATCGGGGTACCCGGGGCGAGGTCCATGTAGTCGAGCGCGCGCTGGGCCGATTGACGCGCGTCGGCGTCGGCGAAGTCCGCGGGTGCGGGCACGACGCCGTCGAGCGCGACCACCTGGGCGGGGTTGGTGCCCCAGGTCACCGACGGGGTGATGTCGGCCGCATCCAGCACGACCTCGGCGTCGAAGACGGCGTCGTCGTCACTGGCGAAGTGACGCCAGCGCGCCTTCGCGGCGTCGAGGGCCGCGCCATGCGGCGCACTCGGTCGGCTGGCGAGGTAGGCAATCGTGACGTCGTCGACCCCGATCAGACCGGCCCGCGCACCCGCTTCGATGCTCATGTTGCACAGCGTCATGCGCCCCTCCATCGAGAGGTCGCTCACTGCCGGGCCGCGGTACTCGATCACGTGCCCCGCGCCGCCGCCGGTGCCCAGGCGCGACACGATGGCCAGCGCGATGTCCTTGGCCGAGACGCCCGGGGAGACTTTTCCCTCCACGGTGACCGCCATGGTCTTGGCCGGCTCCTGGGGGAGTGTCTGAGTGGCGAGCACCTGCTCGACCTCGCTGGTGCCGATCCCGAAGGCCAGGGCTCCGAACGCGCCGTGGGTCGAGGTGTGCGAGTCGCCGCAGACGATGGTCATGCCCGGCTGGGTCACGCCGAGCTCGGGCCCGATGATGTGGACGATGCCCTGGTTCTCGTGGCCGCGCGGGAACAGCGTGATGCCGAAGTCGCGACAGTTCTCGTCCAGCGCTTCGAGCTGGCGGCGCGAGACGGGGTCGCTCACGGGTGTCGCCAGCGGCTCGGTCGGAACGTTGTGGTCCGCCGTGGCCAGCGTGCGGTCGGGCCGGCGCACGGAGCGATGGTTCAATCGCAGGCCCTCGAAGGCCTGGGGACTCGTCACCTCGTGGATGAGGTGGAGGTCCACGTACATCAAAGTTGGCTCGCCGTCGGGCGCGACCACGACGTGGTCCTCCCAGATCTTGTCGTAGACGGTACGCCCGGCCACTAGCGCAGACCCACGATCTTCACCCGCAGCGTCCCTGATGGCGCGTCGTACTCCACGACGTCGCCAACGGCGTGGTCGAGCAACGCTGCGCCGAGCGGCGAGGTGGGCGAGGCCACCAGCACATCCTCGGGTCGCTCCTCGATCGAGCCGATGAAGAACGCCTGAGAGTCGTCGTCGGCGTCGCCCTCGTAGACCACGTCGACGATGGAGGCGTGCTGGACGACCTGGGCGTTCTCGTCGCGCTCGACGATCTCGTGGTGGCGGATCACCTGGTCGATCTGGCGGATGCGCGACTCCATCTTGCCTTGGGAGTCCTTGGCCGCGTGGTAGTCGCCGTTCTCCGACAGGTCGCCGAGGGAGCGTGCGGACTCGATGACGCGCGCAATCTCCGTGCGTCCGATGGTGGTGAGGTGGTGATACTCCGCCTTCAGCTTGTCGAGCGTCTCTTGGGTAACGCGGTGAATCTCGACGGCCATGGCGTTTCCTCAACTAGGGGACAGACAACGATTCTACCGAGCGTGCCTTTCCTTCTTTCCGGGCTTGCCAGGTACGCGCCGAGCCGAGCAGACTGGAAGAAAAGGGGACGAGCCAGATGAGTGACCAGCGCACCCACCGCGTCGCGGTGATCGGCGGTGACGGCATCGGACCCGAGGTGACCAACGCGGCGCTCGAGGTCGTGAGGGCGGTCGGGGTTCCGGTCGTGACCACAGACTTCGACCTGGGCGCGGCGCGCTACCTGCGTGACGGGGTGGTCCTCGACGACGTGACCCTCGCACAGCTGCGCACCTTCGACGCCATTCTCCTCGGGGCGGTGGGCCCGGCGCATGGCGACCCGCGCGTGCCGAGCGGCGTGTTGGAGCGCGGTCTCTTGCTGGCCCTGCGTTTTCAGTTGGACCTCTACGTGAACTACCGACCCTTCCGCGGGGTCGCTGGCTCGATCGCCGAGGGCTGCGAGTTCGCGATCGTGCGCGAGAACTCCGAAGGCCCCTACATCGGTGAAGGGGGCGTCCTGCGCCGTGGCACCACCCACGAGGTGGCCACGCAGGGATCGATCAACACTCGCTTCGGCGTGGAGCGCTGCGTGCGCTACGCCTTCGAGCGCGCCGGGTGCCTGACCCGGCCGCGCCTGACCCTCGTGCACAAGACCAACGTGCTCACCTACGCCGGGGACCTGTGGAGCCGGGTGGTGGCCGAGGTGGGATCCGGATTCCCGTTGGTGGCGGTCGACTACCACCACGTCGACGCGGCGTGCATCTACTTGGTCGAGGACCCGTCGCGGTACGGGGTCATCGTGACCGACAACCTCTTCGGCGACATCCTGTCGGACCTGGCGGGCGCGGTCACCGGCGGCATTGGCTACGCCGCCAGCGCGAACCTCAATCCCGCGCGCACCAGCCCGTCGCTCTTCGAGCCGGTCCACGGCGCGGCTCACGACATCGCCGGCACCGGACGGGCCAACCCGCTGGCCGCGATCTCGTCGATCGCCCTGATGCTCGAGTTCCTCGGCGAGGACGACGCCGCACGGAAGGTGTCGCACGCGGTGGCAGACTTTGGGGGAGAGGTTGCGTCCCTCGGCACCGCCGAGGTGACGCAGCGGATAGTAGAGAGGTTGTAGATGTCGATCACGCCCACGAAGAAGATCTGGATGGACGGCAAGATGGTCGACTGGGACGACGCACGCGTACACGTCCTGAGCCACACGCTGCACTACGGCACCGGGGCCTTCGAGGGGATCCGCGCCTACAAGACCTCGCAGGGCCCGGCGATCTTCCGGCTGCGCGAGCACATGGTGCGCCTGCACCGCAGCTGCAAGATCTTGATGATCGACCTGATCTACACCGTCGACGAGCTGTGCGACGTGGCCAAGGAGCTCGTGCGCGTCAACGAGCTGACCGACGGCTGCTACCTGCGACCGATCGTGTACCTCGGCTACGGCGAGATGGGCGTGAACCCTATGCTGGCCCCGGTCAACGTGGCGATCGCCGCCTGGCCGTGGGGCGCCTACCTGGGCGAGGGGAGCCTGGACACCGGGGTGCGCATGAAGGTGTCCTCGTGGGTGCGCCACAGCCCCGACTCACTCCCCACGTCGTCCAAGACCATCGGCGGCTACGTCAACGCCAGCCTGGCCAAGGTCGAGGCGATCAAGGCCGGCTACGACGAGGCCATCATGCTCGGCGCCGACGGCCTGGTCAGTGAGTGCACCGGCGAGAACCTCTTCATCGTGCGTGACGGCGTCATCGCCACGCCACCCACCTCTGAAGCGGGTGCCCTGAGTGGGGTGACGCTCGCCAGCGTGGTACACATCGCGCGCGACCTGGGCTACACGGTGAGCTTCGAGTCGCTTCGCCGCGACGACCTCTACGTGGCTGACGAGTCCTTCCTCACCGGGACCGCCGCCGAGGTCGTGCCCATCTCCTCGGTGGACGACCGCGTCATCGGTGACGGCAAGCGCGGCCCGATCACCAAGGAGATCCAGTCGACGTACTTCCGCGCGGTGCGCGGCGAGCTGCCCGAGTACGAAGGGTGGCTGACGAGGGTCAGCTAGCCGAGGCGGCAGTAGGCTCGATGGGTGACCCAGCCGACGTTTGCCCCAGTTCCGGCTACCGGACAGGTCCGAGCTTCGATGACTATCGCGGCGCCGGAGATCGGTCGACCCCCGAAGAAGGGCCTCACCCGTTCGCCACGCCCTCCGGCGGGTCGGGGTCTGGGCACGCCCGCTCCCGACGCGGGCTACGCCATGGGTCTCGCGCACCGCGAGATCGCGAAATTGGCCTTCGCCCACGAACACGACCGCCACAACGTCGAGCTCGGCGTGGCGTTGGTCGCGGCCAAGCGCGCCGGACTGGCCGGACGCGCGCCGATGATCGATGACGTACGCGTCGCGATGGACCACTTCGGGCTACGCGGGGCGGAGTTGGTTGATGCCGCCCTGGCCCGACCGTTTCGGGGCATCTCGCACAGCTACTCGTCCCAGCGCGCTTTGGTCGACGGCGTCGACGCGTCCGCGCTGGTGCCGGACGCGCCCACGGCCTAGGGCGGACTCGTGGGCTTTGACCTGACCGACGAACAGCGGGCGTTTCGCGACGTCCTGCGCCCGTTCTGCGACGAGCGCATTGCGCCCTTCGCCGAGATGCACGACCGAGATCAGACCTTTCCCCAGGAGAGTTTCGACGCCTGCGTAGAGATGGAGCTTCCGGCCCTGTGGATCCCCACTCAGTACGGCGGCGCCGGGGCCGACATGGTGACCCAGGCGATCATGGCCGAGGAGTTGGCGCGCGCGTGCGCCTCAACCTCCGTGACGATGCTGATCTCCAAGCTCGGGATGCTGCCGATCCTCAACTTCGGGTCCGAGGAGATCCGGCGCGCCTACCTGCCGCGCCTCGCCACCGGGGAGATCCAAGCTAGCTACTGCCTGTCCGAGACCGACGCGGGTTCTGACGTCGCGGCGATGCGGTGCCGGGCGGTGCGCGACGGCGACGACTACGTCCTCACCGGGTCCAAGTACTGGATTACCAACGCCGGGGTCTCCGAGACCTACACGGTCTTCGCCTCGACCAACCCCGGGGCACGTAGTCGCGGCATCACCTGTTTTCTCGTGGAGAAGGGCTGGGGGCTCGAGTTTCCCAAGCACGAGGACAAGATGGGGCTGCGCGCGTCTCCCACCGGCGAGGTCATCCTCAACGAGGTCCGCGTGCCCGTCTCGCACCGCATCGGCGAGGAGGGTGAGGGGTTCAAGATCGCTATGCACACCCTGGACCGTTCGCGCCCCACGATTGGGGCCCAGGCCGTCGGGATCGCTCAGGGATCGATCGACTTTGCCGCGTCGTACATGCAGGGTCGCCGCGCCTTTGGTGGCCCGATCAGCGAGCTCCAGGGGCTGCGGTTCATGCTGGCCGACATGGCGATCCGCACCGAGGCCGCCCGGGCCCTCGTCTACCGGGCCTGTGCCGCCATTGACAGTGGCGACCCTGATCAGAACCTGAGTTATCTGGGTGCCGCGGCCAAATCCTTTGCCTCCGACACCGCGATGAGCGTGGCCACCGACGCGGTCCAGCTGCTTGGTGGATACGGCTACACCAAGGAGTTCCCGGTGGAGCGCTTCATGCGCGACGCCAAGATCACGCAGATTTACGAAGGGACCAATCAGGTCCAACGTGTGGTCGTGGCCAAGCACCTTCTCAAGTAGCGATCCCGGCCAGCCGAACTCGCGTCGGTGACTCGACGACGTCACAGTCATCGCCTACTGTTGTACTTCTGCCGACGCCGGCTGCGGGCGTCGTCGAGGTCCTGAAGTTGGCCCTGGTGAAGGTGGTGGCACGCCGTTGATCGGCGTGTCGACGAGCAATGAAGTCGGTTCATCACGAACCCGACCACGAGCTATTGAGACGAAGAAGGGGGAGGAGTCCGTGGATGTGACCGCAATTAGCCACACCGACGGTCCTCGACTCCTTCGAGGATGCGCGTCATGAGCACCAATCACATTCTCGAGGCCCGTCAACTGGTCAAGCGCTTCGACGACTTCGAGGCCGTCAAGGGGATCGACTTCGTCATCGAACGCGGCGAGAGTTTCGGGTTCCTCGGTCCCAACGGAGCGGGCAAGACGAGCACCATGCGAATGATGTCAGCGGTCTCGCATCCCACCTCTGGCTCCATCACCATCTTCGGGCTCGACCCGAGCGAGCACGGACCAGAGATCCGTGGGCGAATCGGCGTCGTGCCCCAGGAGGACACCCTGGAGCTTGAGCTGTCCGTTCGACAGAACCTCGAGATGTTCGGCCGGTACTTCGACCTGTCGCGCCGGGTGATTCGTGAGCGCGCCGCCGAACTCCTCGAGTTCGCCCAGCTGAGCGAGCGGGCCAATGACAAGGTCGACGACCTCTCGGGCGGACTAAAGCGTCGACTCACGATCGCCAGAGGATTGATCAACCGCCCCGAGTTCCTGATCTTGGATGAACCCACGACCGGGCTGGATCCCCAGGCTCGCCACCTGCTTTGGGAGCGCCTCTACCGGCTCAAGCGTGAGGGCGTCACGCTCGCGATCACGACGCACTACATGGACGAGGCCGAGCAACTCTGTGACCGGTTGGTCGTGATGGACCGTGGGGCTATCGTCGCCGAGGGTACGCCGAGGGATCTGATTGCGCGCCACTCGTCGCGCGAAGTGGTCGAGTTGCGCTTCGGGACCGACTCCCACGAGGAGTTGCACTCGCGCCTGGCGCCGTTTGCCGAACGAATTGAAGTGTTGCCCGATCGGGTTCTGCTGTACGTCGACCGTGGTGACGACGTCCTCCAGCAGATTCACTCCGCGGGCGTCGCGCCGTCGAGCGCGTTGGTTCGACGAAGCTCGCTCGAAGATGTCTTCTTGCGCCTGACTGGTCGGACATTGGTGGACTGAGCATGACGACCTCGCTCGACCCCTCGACCGGTTGGCCCCGGTGGCGGCGCAGTTGGTGGTACCACGCGACCTTTTACGCCCGTACGTGGCGTGGGTCGACGATGAGCGCCGTGCTCTTTCCCATCTTCTTCCTGGCCTCGCTGGGCGTCGGAGTCGGAAAGCTGGTATCCGCGCATCACGGCCTCGTCGCGGGTCAGACGTACCTGCACTTCATTGCGCCGAGTCTGCTGGCGACGTCAACCATGCAGATTGGCGAGGGCGAGTCCCTGTGGCCGGTGCTGGCATCGGTCAAGTGGATCCGTACGTACCACGCAGCGGCGGCCACGCCACTCGAGCCCGAGGACATCCTCATTGGCAAGCTGACCTGGGTTGCCTCGAGGGCCTTTCTCACCGGGATCGTGTACACGGTCATCATCGCGATGTTCGGGGCGCTTCAGTCGTGGTGGAGCCTGACAATGCCTTTCATCGGTGCTCTGGTCGCGCTCGCGTTCTCGGCACCCCTCGTCGCCTACGCCGCGTCGGTCGACACCGACGCCTCCTTCATCACCATCTACCGCTTCGCGTTCGTGCCGATGTTCCTCTTCTCCGCCACCTTCTACCCGCTATCCGCGTACCCGGGGTACCTGCGGCCCGTTGTTCAGTTCGTTCCGCTGTATCACGGCGTCGCCCTCGCGCGCTCAGCCGCTTTTGGGAGCGGCTCGTTGAGCTCCACGCTTGGCCACCTCGCGTATCTGACTGCGATGGCAACAGTTGGAGTCATCTGGGGACGACGCACCATGCGACGCCGGTTGGTGAACTGATGCTGACTCGCGCACTGCCCAGTTTCGGTACGCGTCGCTCGATCCGTGTGTTCGAACGCAATTTCATGGTGTACCGCAGTCAGTGGCTCATGCTGATCTCGGGTTTCTTCGAGCCGCTCTTCTACCTGCTCAGTATCAGCATCGGTCTGAACCACTTCATTGCTCACCTCAACGTCGGCGGCCGCGCGGTGAGCTACTCCACCTTCGTCGCCCCCGGCATGCTGGCCACGTCGGCTATGAACGGCGCGGTGATCGACTCGATCTTCAACCCCTTCTTCCGACTCAAGATCTCACACTCCTACGACGCCATCCTGTCGACCCCGCTCGACGTCACCGACATCGCGCTCGGCGAGGTGTGGTGGGCCCTGGCGCGGGCCGCCCTCTACGCCGTGTCGTTCATTGTTTGCATGGCCGCGTTGGGCGACGCGGGCAGCGCGTGGGTGGTGCTCTGCTGGCCGGCGGCGATTGCCACGAGCTTCGCCTTCAGCGCCCTCGGTCTCGCCGCCTGCACCTACATGCGCTCGTGGCAGGACTTCGATCTGGTGGCCGTGATCCAGCTGACGCTCTTCCTCTTCTCGGGCACGTTCTTTCCCATCACTGAGTACCCGCGGTGGCTGGGGGCGATCGTCTCGTTCTCGCCGCTCTACCAGTCCGCCGCACTCATGCGGGGCTTGTCCCTCGGCCAGTTCCAGTGGATCATGCTGATGCGTGTGGGGTACCTAGTGGTGCTGGCGGGCTTCGGGATCACCCTCGCGGCCCGGCGGTTCCAAAAGATTCTGGTTCCGTAACTCCGAGGCGCCGCGCCGGGCCGCCCGTGTGACCGGCGACTCGGCAAGTATGGGCACGTGAAGGTGTTCCTCGATGAGCTCCGCGCAACCCTTCTCCCGGGACACGACCCCAAACAAGGACCCTTGCCCCCGTTACTGGTCCTCTTAACAGTGGTGACCGGTCTCGTTGACGCCTTCAGCTACCTCGTTCTGGGGCACGTGTTCGTGGCCAACATGACGGGCAACGTCGTCTTCCTCGGATTCGCCATCGCGAGTGCGCCCGGCTTTTCGGTCGTCTCGTCGCTCGTCGCTCGTCGCACTGGTGGCCTTCGCCTTCGGCGCGGCGCTCGGCGGTCGATTCATCTCCGTGCACTCCCACCACCGAGGCCGGCTGCTGGGGGTGGCCGGCGCCGTCCAGCTGGTCCTCCTCGGCGTCGGCGTTGCACTGGCCGTGATGGAGCGGTCGAACCTCCACGCGGGATACCGGGACCTGTTGATCACGGCGCTCGCGGGCGCGATGGGCTTGCAGAACGCGACCGCGCGAAAGCTCGCGGTACCGGATCTGACGACGACGGTCCTCACGTTGACCATCACCGGGATCGTGGCCGACAGCGCTCTCCTGGGAGGTGCTGGAGCAAAGTCCGGGCGCCGGTTGATCTCGGTCATCGCCATGCTGGTCGGAGCTCTGGCGGGAGCCATGCTCGTGATTCACGCGGGGAGTTACGCACCCTTGATCGTCGCAGTGGCGATCGTGGCGCTCGTTGCGGGAGTCGCTCTGAGCCTGGGACGTTCCACGGAGGCGTGGACGAGCGGTTAGCGGTCCAGTTCGATCAGGTGCCGACGTTTCGGGCGAGCGCGCTGCAACTGCTGAACTCCGAGGGCCGACACGGTGATCAGGGGCCCCGTTCCTGGGACGTTCACTGTTTCGATGAACCCACGTTCGTTGGCCTCTTCCCAGACGGGTAGGCGCGGACACGAGGTGCGCCACGCGCCGAGGACGTCCGCGTAGGGCCGGGGCTCGGGTCCCAGCCACTCAAGGAGATCCAGGATCAAGTCGTCGACGGGGTTGCCCATGATGAGTGGCCAACATCTTGTTTCGCGCTCGAGATGGGCCAGGCGATTCGTGGTTCGGGTTGTCCCGCCGGCATCCTCGATCTCTGTCCTGATTGGTCGAGCGTCCTCGCTCAAGGCCCCGGCTCGATGTCACCGGACGACGTTAGAGTCGTCGCGTGACGGAGTTCACCGGCGCGGATCTTCGAGGCTCCCACTTCGAGCATGTCGATCTGAGCGACGCGCACTTCCACGACGTCGATCTGAGCCATGCCCTCATTCGTGAGGCCCTCTTCGATGGCGTGGTCATGAAGGGCGTCGAACTTCGCGATGTCTACATCTACGGCGAGATCGAAGGCTTGAGCGTGAACGGCGTCGACGTGGGGCCTTTGATCGAGGCGGAGCTCAACCGGCGATATCCCCTTCGGTCCAAGATGCGTCCGACGGACCTCGCCGGATATCGCGAGGCGTGGGACACCCTGGAGCGACTCTGGGACGAGACCGTTCAACGCGCGCAAGGTTTTGCGCCCGAACATCTCCACGAGTCGGTCGACGGAGAGTGGTCCTTCATCGAGACGCTGCGCCACCTCGTGTTCGCCACCGACTCCTGGATACGGCGAGTCATCCTGGGCGACCCGTCGCCGTGGGACGATTTGGGTCTTCCCTGGGACGGAATGCTTGATACTCCGGGCGTGCCGCGTGATCGGAGCGCGCGACCCTCGTTGGCCACCGTGATGGCACTTCGTCGAGACCGAATGTCCACGGTGCGCGAGGTCATCGAGGGACTAGATGAGACGTCACTCAATGCCGACACCGAGCCCGTCGAGGGGCCCGGTTGGCCGCCGCCGCGCAGCTTTCCGGTGCGCGAGTGCCTCTTGGTGATCTTCAATGAGGAGTGGGAGCACCGGCTCTACGCGGAGCGGGACATGGACGCACTGGAGGCGCGCGCAAAGTAACGGGCGCTCGCGCGTTACCCGCGACGATCGAGATGTCGCGACGTCAGGACGCCTGGTGATCTTCGGGGTCCAACCTCTCTGGAGGTCGGCGGCCGAGCAACCAGAGAATGGACTTTCCGAACTTTCCGAGATCCTCGCTTCGGCTCTTGGCCAATTCGTGGTCGAGGCGGGAGCCATGGGTGCCGCCACTCGAGTTGGCGAGCCCAGCCAAGTGGATGTCGTTGGGCTCGGCACCCTTGGGTACCTTCGGTAAACGTCGGCGGAACTTTCGCGGCTTGTTGCCAGCTTCACCCATGATCACAACCTTCCTGACTCGGCGAGACCGGGAATCACGTCGGCTTCGGTGCTCACACCGTCGTCATCCTTCCCGCTTCTCGGCAGCATATGGCGAGGTCGCTAGGGTGCATCCTGGAAAGGATTCACATGGCTGAACAGTCGGACCCGGTTCACTTGAACAATCACCATCGCGACACGCTGGTGTCCATCTTCCTGCACCCCACGAGCCACAACATCGACTGGAAGGCTGTGATCTCGTTGCTGAGTGTCGTGGGCACGGTTGACGAGACGCCTGCGGGAAAGTTCCACGTCACCCTCGGCAGCGAAGAACTGGTCTTGACCAAGCCGCGCAACAAGGATGTCGACGTGCAGACCGTGGTGGACCTGCGTCGGATGCTGACCGCTTCGGGCTATGCGGCCCTGGTCGAGAACGTCGTCAACAAGGGCAAAGAGGTTTGACCTCTGGGCCGGTCACCAACGCCAGTAACGGCGTGGGAGCTCCGTCCCAAGTAGGAACGACCGGTTGATTTTCTCCTCGATCGCTGAATCGACGGCGCCTACTCGACACGGTGAGGGTTGTCCTCTGGGTTATTTCAACCACGTCAGTGGCTGTAAAGAGCTCCTTCGACTTACCCGTCGGCGAAGCTTCTCATGCTCGTCGTGAGGGCCGCGTAGCGCGTCTTCCGCCGTTCGGTCAAGGAAGAAGGTCCACCAGCCGATGCGACGTGAACGCAAACATTGACGGTGGACCAATGAGTGCAAGGTTCAACAATCGGTTGACCCTGGAGACTGTATTTGCTCACAGGATGCACCATTCGCGTGATTGTTCGTTGGTAAAATACGGCGGGGTGTGGGAGGTCGATGTGGACCCAGTACCGATGGCGTCTCTCAGTGAGGAAACGTCGGTCGTGCGTCCCGTTCGCGCCGCCGCCTCCGGGCCGTGTCGATGCAGTCGTCACTCGTGTTGGCATATGCGCGAGTGCCGTTCCAGAGGAAGCGTTCGAATCATTCGCGAGCCAGCCGTGGGCGGGGTGTCAAACGGCTCGATTGTGCTTTGTCGTGAGTGCGCGGCTCCCACGCAGCGCAAGCGCATTGCCTGATTGCATTGCCGGCAACGAAGTGTGGTGATTCGAGTGTGCCGATGGACGGCAACGAGTTCCTAGTGCCCGTTACACCGCCGCGTTGCCGGTATCTGGTTCCACCGCCGCGTTCATTGTGTCCTCAATCACGACACTGTCTCGAGCCGCCTCGTTGAGAAGGAAGATGTCGAGGTCAACACTGGCGAGGGGATAGCCGACATAGTTTCCTTGGATGACGTCGGCGCCGATGTTGCTCATCGTCTCGAAGGAGCGCGCGGTCTCGACACCCTCGGCGACGACGGTGAGTCCAAGGGCGCGTGCCATCTCGATGATGGAACGGATGAGAGATATCGCTCGACTGTCGGTGTCGAGGGCCAAGATGAACGACTTGTCGATCTTGAGTTCGTCTACCGGTAGCTCCAGCAGCTGCGAAATCGACGAATACCCGACTCCGAAGTCATCAATGGAGATCTTGACCCCCAGGGATCTCAGCCTTTCGATGCTCGCTCTCGCCAGGGCCGGGTCCTGGGACAGGCTCGACTCGGTGACTTCCAAGACCAATCGATCCGCGGGGAGGTGGTGCCACTCAAGCATGCGCCAAATCGAGCTGGGCAGTTCCGGATCGAGCAGATCCCATTGTGAGATGTTCACGCTCATCTGAAGCGCGTGCCCGTTTCGGTGAAGGCGGGCGAGTTCGGTGATCGCCAAATCGAGCACCGCCCGGGTCAAGGGCGAGATAAGACCAGCTTTCTCCGCCAGCGGTATGAAATCGTCCGGCTGGAGAAGTCCCAGCGTCGGGTGCTGCCATCGCAAAAGAGCCTCCACTCCGTGTACTGAACCGGTCAGCACGTGGCGAGTCGGCTGGAAATGCAGCGTCAAACGGTGGCGATCAATTGCAGTTCGCAGATCATTCATCACCGTTAGGCGTTCCTTGGTATTTTCGTCGATGCCATCGTTGTAGACGCGAACGGCGTCTCGGCTTCGTTTCGCCTCGTACATTGCGACATCGGCACTGCGCAGAAGTTCAGTGTGTGTCGTACCGTGATGTGGCCAGATGGCGACCCCAATACTCGCGCTCACGCGTACCTTCGTTCTGTCGACCGACACCGGGTCCGACAGCGCTCTCGCGAGCTCCTTGGCGAACGCGACCGGGTCCGTTTGTTGCTCGAACAACAGAGTGCAGGCGAATTCGTCACCGCCTATGCGAGACATGGAACCACGAAGACCGATCTTCTTGGCGAAGCGACGACCGACGATCTTCAACAGCTCGTCACCGTGCGCGTGACCGAGCGAGTCGTTCACCTCCTTGAAACCGTCGAGGTCGACCAACACGAGGGCGAGTTGTTCGTCGGGTCGCAGGTTGGCAAGCTTCGCCTCACCATCCTCCAAAAAGGCCCGCCGATTGGACAGTCCGGTGACGTTATCGGTCCGCGCGTCGACGAAATGCGAGCGTCCGAGCTGACGCATCTCGCCCTGGGTCATGACCATTCTCAGGATCACAATAAGTAGTGACCCCAGGGCCATGAACGTCGTCACTTCGGACGTCGGTCGGTGCACGGCGGTGGCGAGGATTGCGATCGATATGACGCCGAAGATCACGGGAATCAGGTTCAATCCCAGAGGGGGAACGAGCGTCTCCCGGGGCTCTTCTCGGCGGTCTATCCTGGGCCACGCCGCCAGTGCCAAGCAGCACATCCCGAACGGTCGAGACGATGTGACCAGGGTGTCTAGGACGTGGGACGTCATCGCCACTCGATTTAGCTGCACGAAGTCGCCGGCGCCAATCGAGATGAGCCCGATAAGGAGCCACGCTGCGGGGCGGCTGAAGTGGAAGTGGTTCGGCACGAGTCCAGCGGCAAGCAGGACTAGGAGGATAACCACCAGCATCGGATTGAAGATGTTCAATTGGGAGACAAGCGTGTGGCCACGAACGTCGATGTACTGGTGGAACCAGTACATCGACGTCAAGGCGGTGATTGCCAGGCCGGCGATAAGCCCGTCGAGACGAACGCTGATCGCTCGCGGGCCAAAGGAATGTTGCACAACGGCGGCGACAGCGACGGCGATGCTGACATAGGACAGGACGAGCATCGCGTCGCGAGGTGAGGAGGTCGCGAACGGGACAACGCCCGCGTGACCCAACAGACGAAGGACATCGGCCAGGTCGAAGAGAACGATACCCAAGCCAATAAGGAGCCACGGGCCACGCAGCGGGGAATCCTTCCTCAGACGAGGCAGAATCGGAATGACCGGCGCGAGGAAGACGAGGCACTCCAACCAGCTGTACAGGGGCACCGAACCAATCGAGTAAGGAAGACGAACGGTAAGCAGCATCGTCACGTACGTCACCACCACGACAATGGCTGCCAATTCCACCGTGAACTGGACTGCGTCGGTCGACGCTCGACGAAGATATCGATGAATCCACGGCGCCACGGCCTTGTTGAGGGATTCTACGGTCGTCATGGCGTGTTACCAGTGGTTCGGTCGGCTGGCGCCTTGACTGAGGCGATGGGGAACGGATAGCACGACGCCATCGACTCCGTGGCTATCCATCCTGCTTGTATTGAACGCATCAACCACGATTGGTCACTTCCTGCCCTTCGGAAAATGATGCACCGACGAAGACCCGATTCGCGCCCGTGACGCGCCAAACGCACTTGCCTATTTGCATCGTCCTTCGACGTCATTGAAACGGTGAATCTCCCTTCCATTATCGCCCCAGGAGCTTTTTTAGTTGACAACTCCCTCACAAACTCATGACATGATCTGGTGGTCACAAGGCGTTCCACCCAAGAGCGGAGGGCCTTGCAGGTCCTGTCACTGTCGCTTCATTGGCAACGCAGCTCAAGGCGCTGACGCTCGGTTGGTCCGTGATTGTCTGCGACTACGGACCGACGTCAACGACCCGCAACCTCGCACTGGAGATTGGATCTCGGTGCAATGAAGTGAGTTGTCCTAACGGATTTGGAATTCAACGTAAATAAACACGATGACTATCACAGACACGCTGAGCAGTAAGAGCTTCATGGCCAGACCTCGCCGGATTACTCGGTCTCCGTACGTGACCGGAGCGTGCGCTTCAAGTATGGAACGCAACCTCTTCTCATCTTCAGCGGTGCGGAGACCGCGATTCGGAACCACGATTTCGGGTGCGTTGCGTGAAGTGAGAAGGACGAAAAACTCCTTCGTTTCCCTAGTACTTGAAAATCGGGACCATGGAAACTTGAGTTCTACGGATTCGGACTTACTGACAATGCCATCTCGATTGAACGTCACTTTCCGAGGCTCTTGTATTCCCAAGCCGTATTTCCAAATGCGCCTTGGCATATGCCATATTCTCATCGTAAGACAGAACGAGATGAAAGTTACGGTCGCTAACGCCCCTATCCATTCGTGGCTCGCAATCGCCCCACCCGCGCCAATGACTGCGATTCCGAGCAGGATGATTATGACTGCTCGATTCGCCTTTGGAGAAGCACCTAGGAGTATGCGGCGGCATTCGTCGTATGTGAGTTGATATTCGAAGACGACCTCATCCATGATCAGTCACATTAGAACTGCGTCAGTCACACGGCGGTCCGAGGTGAGGTCATTGGGGGCCTCGACGTCATCGTTTTGCAACCAGGCATTGGCGCCCAGCTGACACCGGTTACTGAACCGCGCAGCAGATCTGAAGTCGGATCCGAACCAGGCAGTACCGCGCCACAAGCAGACCAGATA
>Ga0307372_10006898_pt1 | contig 16448 bp, 18 predicted proteins | sample OX1MG_FD_202533 | JGI IMG/M metagenome (GOLD analysis project Ga0307372, IMG submission 202533) | Soil microbial communities from Risofladan, Vaasa, Finland - OX-1 | ecosystem: Environmental > Terrestrial > Soil > Coastal area > Acid sulfate soil | place: Finland: Risofladan, Vaasa | collected... | reverse complement strand
GCCTCGACGTGCTCCTTGGCGGCGCGCACGGCATCCTCGTAGAGGGCGTCGGTCATGGTCCGGGTGACGTCGGAGGGCGGCGGGCGGCGGGGAGGCAGAGGCCGCGGGGCCTCGGCCGTGGGGCGCACGCAGTCGGCGGCGAGCCGGTCCAGGCGGGCCTCGGCCCCCGACCGGGCGCGCTCGAGCTCGTCGTCGTCCCACGACGGGTCGACGACGACGTTGTCGATGAGCACCACGCGCTGGCGCCAGTGGTCGAATGCGGCGAGCTGCCCGATGACGGCAAGGACGGCGTCGGGCTGACCGAGGTCGTCGGGCGGGGTGCCGGGCAGGTGCTCGACCTCGCGGACCACGTCGTAGCCGAGGTAGCCGACCAGTCCGGCGTGCAGGGGCGGGAGGTCGGGAAGGTCGGGAGAGTCGAACGCGGAAAGGATCGACTCGAGCGCGGCCAGGACCCCGTGCGGGCCCGTGACCCCGCCACCGCACGAGGCGTCGAGGTCGAGGTCGCCCCGGGTCGTCACGTCGCTACCGTGGGCCACGACGGTGGCCAGCGGATTGCGGCCGACGAACGAGTACCGTCCCCAGCGTTCGCCGCCCTCCACCGACTCGAGCAGGAATCCGCTGGTGTCCCCGGTGCCGACGATCTGGAGGAAGGCGGACACGGGCGTGACGGTGTCGGCCACCAGCTCGCGCCAGACCGGCACGATGCGGTGGCGCCGGGCGAGTGCCCGGAACCCGCCGGCGTCGGTGCCGGGGGTCGTGGTCACGAGGGCGTCGGCCCGCCGGCGTCCCCCGGGTCGTCGCCGAAGGCGCGGAAGAAGCAGGTCCGGCTCCCGGTGTGGCACGCGCCGGCGCCCTCCTGGTCGACGGTCACGAGGAGGCAGTCGCCGTCGCAGTCGTAGTGGACGCTGCGGACGTACTGGCGGTCGCCCGAGGTCTCCCCCTTGCACCAGTACTCCTGGCGGCTGCGGCTCCAGAACCAGGTGCGCCCGGTCTCGAGGGTCTTCGCCAGGGACTCGGCGTTCATCCAGGCGAACATGAGCACCGCGCCGTCGGTGGCGTCCTGCACGATGGCGCCGACCAGGCCGTCGCTCGTGTAGGTGATCGACTCGAGCTCCGCCGCCGTGTGCGGGATCGGGGTGGCGACGAAGGTGGTCTGCGGTGCGGGGGTGGTCACGGGGTGCTCCCTGTCGGTGCCGTCGGTTCGCTGGGGTGTCGGGTCTGTCGGGTTCGGTCGGTGCCGCGGTGCGGGGTGGGTCGTGGCGTCCCGGTCAGAGGTAGAGGCCGGTGCCGCCGTCGAAGCGGGTGGCGGCAACCGCGTGGATGTCCCGTTCGCGCAGGATCACGTACTCGTCTCCCTGGACCTCGACCTCGAACCGGTCCTCGGGGTTGAACAGGACGGTGTCGCCCACCTTGACCGAGCGCACGTGCGGCCCGACGGCCACCGCCACGGCCCACGTCAGGCGGCGCGACACCTGGGCGGTGGCCGGGATCAGGATGCCGGCGCGGGACCGTCGCTCCCCCTCGGCCTGGCCCACCTGCACCAGCACGCGGTCGGCCAGGACGTTGATCGGCAGCTTGGCGTCGCCGCCGTCCGTGCCCGACGCGGGGGCCTCCGAGGTCGTGGTTGCCACGAAGGCAGGCTACCGCAGGCCTGCTGCGGCCCGGACCCGACCGGCCCGCCGACGGGACGCCTTGCGGCCGCCGTCCCGGGGCCGGGTCAGGCGGGGCGGACGGACACGCCTGCCGCGGCCAGGTGGGCCTTCGCCTCGGCGACGGTGAACTCGCCCAGGTGGAAGATCGACGCCGCCAGTACGGCGTCGGCCGCCCCGACGACTGCGCCCTCGACCAGGTGGTCGAGCTCCCCCACCCCGCCGGACGCCACCAGGGGCACGGGGCACCGGTCGGCGATCGAGCGGGTGAGCTCGAGGTCGAAGCCGTCGCGGGTGCCGTCCCGGTCCATCGACGTCACCAGCAGCTCCCCCGCCCCGAGCCCGGTGCACCGCTCGGCCCACGCCACGGCGTCGAGGCCGGTCGGGGTGCGGCCGCCGTGGGTGAACACCTCCCACGACGGGCCCGCCGCCGATGCGTCGGGCCGGCGGCGGGCGTCGACGGCGACGACCACGCACTGGCTCCCGAACTCGCCGGCCAGCTCGGCGACGAGCTCCGGCCGGTCGACGGCGGCCGTGTTGACGCCCACCTTGTCGGCCCCGGCCCGCAGCAGCCGGCGGGCGTCGTCGACGGTGCGCACGCCACCGCCCACGGTGAACGGGATGAAGACCTGTTCCGCCGTCCGGCTCACCACGTCGACCATGGTCCGCCGGTTGTCCGACGACGCGGTGATGTCCAGGAAGACGAGCTCGTCCGCGCCCTGCGCGTCGTACCGGGCGGCCAGCTCGACCGGGTCGCCGGCATCGAACAGGTCGGTGAACCGCACGCCCTTCACGACCCGTCCGTCGTCCACGTCGAGGCAGGGGATCACCCGAACCGTGCGCACGCCGCCACCCCCTCCTCGACCGTCATCCGCCCGTCGACCAGGGCCTTGCCCGTGATCGCACCCGCGAGCCGGCGCACGGTCCCGTCGGCGGGCACGACCTCGAGGGCGGCCAGCGCCTCGACGTCGCCCACGGATCCGACCCCGCCCGAGGCGATCACCGGCACGGCCGTCGAGGCCAACACGGCCCGCAGGCCGTCGAGGTCGGGACCGGTCAGCATGCCGTCACGATCGATCGACGTCACGACGACCGCCGCCAGCCCGGCATCGGCCACCTCGTCGAGCAGCTCGCCGACCGTGCGGCCCGACCCCTGTGCCCAGCCACGGATCGCCACCTCGGCCCGCCCGTCGGCCAGGGTCCGGTAGTCGAGACCGAGGGCGACCCGGCCCGGATGGGCGGCGGTGGCCGCGTGGAGCAGGTCGGGGTCGTCGAGTGCGGCCGTGCCCAGGATCACCCGGGCCAGCCCGCCGTCCAGCAGCTCGTCCACGTCGGCGAGGCGGCGGACGCCGCCCCCGGTCTCCACCGGCACGCCGGCGGTCCGGGCGATGGCGAGCACCGTCCCCCGGTTGACCGGCTCGCCCGTACGGGCGGCGTCGAGGTCGACCACGTGCAACCAGGGGGCGCCCCCGGCCACGAACCGGGCGGCCAGCTCGACCGGGTCGCCGTAGTCGCTCTGGCGGTCGAAGTCACCCTGGGTGAGGCGGACCGCCCCCCCGTCGCGGATGTCGATGGCCGGGTAGAGGTCCATCAGGATCGTGCCGGGCCCTCGGCGCCCGTCGCTCCGTCGACGGCGGCCACGAAATTGGCGAGGATGCCGAGGCCCACCGTGCCGCTCTTCTCGGGGTGGAACTGGGTACCCCACACCGGGCCCCGCTCGGCCGCCGCCACCACGGGGCCGCCGTAGTCGCAGGTGGCCGTGGTGTCGTCGGTCGGTTCGGGCGCGTAGGAGTGGACGAAGTAGACCCATGCCGGGTCGGGGACGCCGGCCAGCAGGTCGGAGCGCCCGACGTCGAGGATGTTCCACTGCATCTGGGGGTGCTTCACCCCGTCGGGCAGGCGTCGCACCGTGCCGGGCAGGACCCCGAGCCCGGCAGCCGCGGGGTCCTCCTCGGATCCTTCGTACAGCAATTGGAACCCGACGCAGATCCCGAGGAAGGGCAGGCCCCGGGCGACGGCGTCCCGTGCCACCTCGCCCAGCCCGCTCGAGTCGAGGGCCGCGGCGCACGGGCCGAAGGCCCCCACGCCGGGCAGCACGATCCCGGCGGCGCCGGCGGCATCGTCGGGTCGATCCACCAGGCGGGCGTCGGCGCCGACCCGCTGGAGGGCCTTCTCCGCGGACCGGAGGTTCCCGATCCCGTAGTCGAGGACGGCGATCACGGCGTGGGACGGTTCACAGCGTGCCCTTGGTGGACGGGATGCCCCCGCCCTGGACCCGGATCGCCTCGCGCAGGCAGCGGGCCACCGCCTTGAACGAGGCCTCCACGATGTGGTGGGTGTTCTTGCCGGTGACCAGCCGGACGTGCAGGGTGATGGCCGCGGCGGTCACGAAGGCGCGCCAGAACTCCTCCGCCAGCTGCGGGTCGAAGGGCGGGGTCCCGAGGCCGGGCGTGTCCGGGGCGAATTCGATGGTGTAGGCGAGGAACGGGCGCCCCGACAGGTCGAGGGCGACGTCGACCAGCGCCTCGTCCAGCGGCAGCGAGATCGACGCGAACCGGGTGACCCCCGCCTTGTCCCCGAGCGCCTCGCCCACGACCTCGCCGAGGGCGATGCCGACGTCCTCCACCGTGTGGTGGGCGTCGACGTCGAGGTCGCCCACGGCGCGGACCGTCAGGTCGATGCCGCCATGCCGGCCCAGTTGGGCCAGCATGTGGTCGAAGAAGGGCAGTCCGGTCGAGATCTCGGTGACCCCGGTGCCGTCGAGGTCGGCCTCGACCTCGATCGACGTCTCCTTGGTCGCACGGGACACCCCGGCGGCTCGCCGGTGGAGCGTGGTCGGATCGGGGGCGGCTGTGCTCATCGCAGGCTTTCGGTCAGCGCGGCCAGGAACCGGTCGTTCTCCTCGGGGAGGCCCACCGTCACCCGCAGGCATCCGGTGAGCCCCGGCCACGTCGAACAGTCTCGCACGAGCACGCCGGCCGACACGAGATCGGACCAGACCGAGGCCGCGTCCCGGGCGGTCGGCCGGAACAGCAGGAAGTTGGCGTCGGAGGGCCACGTCTCGACCGGCAGCCCGGCGAAGGCGGCGGCGATCCGGCCCCGCTCCTCGGCGATGACGGCCACCCGCCCGTTCATCTCGTCCGCGTACTCCAGCGCCAGGCGGCCGGCGAGCTGGGTCACGGTGTCCAGGTGGTAGGGCAGGGCGACCAGCTCGCACGCGGCGACGACCTCGGGGTCGGCCACGAGGTAGCCGAGGCGCGCCCCGGCCATCGACCACGTCTTGGAGAAGGTGCGCACGACCACCACGTGGCGGGTACCTGCAGGATCCGACGCCCGGAGCGCCAGGGCGGACGACGGGGCGAACTGGCCGTAGGCCTCGTCGACGACCAGCAGACCGGGCACCAGGCCGGCCACCGTGGCGATCTCCTCGGGGGTGTCCGCCCGGCCGGTCGGGTTGTTGGGCGAACAGAGGAACGTGACCACCGGGTCCGACCCGCCCACCACCCGGGTCACGGCGCCGAGGTCGAGTCCGAAGTCGTCGCGGCGCTCCCCGGCGGCCACTGCCGTTCCGGTGATCCGGGCGATGTGGCCGTGCAGCGTGTACGTCGGCTCGAACAGCGCGACGGCGCGACCGGGCCCGCCATAGGCCAGCAGGAGGCACTGGAGGACCTCGTTCGAGCCGTTGGCGCAGAACACCTGGTTGACACCGACGCCGTGGCTCTCGGCCAGGGCCCGGCGCAGGTCGGTGGCCTCGCGATCGGGGTACCGGTGGAAGTCGACGTCGGCCACGGCCGCGGCCAGCGCCTCCTGCCACGCCTGGGGCGGCGGCAGCGGCGACTCGTTGGTGTTGAGGCGGACGGCGACGTCGACCTGGACCGAGTGGTAGCCGACCAGGGCGGTCAGGTCGGAGCGGACCCGCGGGAGCCCGCCCGACCCCGCCGCTACCCCGGCCATCGGAGCTCGACCGACCGGGCGTGGGCCGGCAGGCCCTCGGTCTCGGCCAGGGTCACCACGTGGGGGCCGAGGGCCCGCACGGCCTCGTCCTCGACGCGCACGGCGTGGATGTGCTTGCGGAAGTCGTCCACCCGGAGGGCGCTGGCGAACCGGGCCGTGCGGTTGGTGGGCAGGACGTGGTTGGGGCCGGCCAGGTAGTCGCCGATGCTGGCCGGTGCGTTGGTGCCGAGGAAGACGGCGCCGGCCGACCGGATGTTGCCGAGGATGGCGTCGGCGTGCTTGGTGAGGAGTTCGAGGTGCTCCGGCGCCACCACGTTGGACACGGCGGCGGCCTGCTTCGGGCCGTCCACCAGAACGGCCCAACCGCCGGCGCCCAACGTGGCCTCGAGGTCCGCCCGACGGGGCGACTCGGCCACGATCCGGTCCACGGCGGCGTCCACGGCGTCGGCGATCTCCTCGGACCAGGTGACGAGCCAGGCCAGACCGTCGGGTCCGTGCTCGGCCTGGACCACCAGGTCGATGGCGGCGTACTCGGGCGGGGTGTCGGGGCCGGCGACGACCACGACCTCGGAGGGGCCGGCGAACGCGGAGGCCACGCCCACGACCCCGGACACCTGGCGCTTGGCCTCGGCCACGTACCGGTTGCCGGGGCCGACGATGACGTCGACGGCGGCGATGCTCTCCGTCCCGTACGCCATGGCCGCGACGGCCTGGGCCCCGCCCACCCGGTAGACCTCCGTCACCCCGGCCACCGCGGCGGCCGCCAACGTGGCGTCGTCGACCCGGCCGTCGGGGCCCGGCGGCACGCACAGGACGATCTCCTCGACGCCGGCCACGTGCGCCGGGACCGCGCACATGAGGACCGTCGACGGATAGCGCGCCCGGCCCCCGGGCGCGTAGCAGCCGGCCCGGTCGACGGGCCGGACCAGGTGACGGACGGTGATCCCTCCCGACGTGAAGTCGCCGGGCTCGTCGCCCGCCTCGTGGGCGTGGTAGGCGAGGATCCGGTCGTGGGCGACGTCGAGCGCCTCCTGCAGGGACGGCGGGATGCGGGTGAGGGCGGCCCGGAGCTCGGCGGCGGGCACCCGGAGCTCGTCGAGGTCGACGTGGTCGTACCGGGCCGTGCAGGCGCGCAGGGCGTCGTCACCGCCGGCCCGCACCTCGGCGATGATGGCCGCCACCGCCTCGGAGGACCGGTCCTGTTCGTCGACCGGCCGGGGCAGGCGCGCCGTCAGCTCGCGGCGGTCGCCGGCGAAGCCGCGGAGGTCGAGTCGACGGAGGGCCATGGCCCGTCGATGCTACCGGAACGCCGACGCCGGCCCTCCTGGCCGCGCCGTCCCGTCCCGGCAGCCCCGTGCCGCGCCGGCGGTGCCATGATCGTCCGATGCCCGCCAGCTCCGCCGAACTGTCCTCCCTCGCCACCGCGCTCGACGAGCTGACCCGTCGGGTCACCGTCCACGCCGAGGCGGCCGACGCCGCGAAGGACGAGGAGACGGCACGCGAGCTCTTCGCCATCGAGCGCTCCCTCGCCAGCGCCAACCGCCGGCTGGCGCGCCTGGCGCTGGCGCTCGGTCGCCGCTGAGCCACGGCCCCCGTGGCAGCCGGAAGACGGTGACCTGCGGACGGCGGTCGGCGCACCGGTGCCCGGACGCGGCGAAGGCACCCCGAAGGGTGCCTTCGCGCAAGTAGGTCGGGCGGCGGATCCCGATCCCTACTCGAAGGGACCAGTTGGCGGGAACTGGTCCGGAAGAAAGCACATCACAAATCCGAGGGAGATGCCAGTCATGTCGCCGTGCAATTCGGAACATTTTTCCGAAGGGCACGGTTTTTCGTGGTCACAGGGCCAGAATCGACGGGATTTCTTCGCCGGGTCACCTTCTGGCGACGCCGCTCGGCACCGCTGCAACATGTATTTCCGCGAGCCCGATCCTGACGGACGCCCGGATCCGCCCCCGTCCGGACACCCCGATCAGCCCGACGTCGCCGGGACGCCGCGTCGTCGCCCCGGACCTCGGGATCCGCCCCCGAGCGAGGCCGACGGGCAGAAGTCGGCGAGCACGCAGTCCTCGCACCGTGGCGAGCGGGCCCGGCACGTGGCCCGTCCGTGGAGGATCAGACGGAGGCTGAACCGGCCCCGATCGCGGGCCGGGACCATGCCGCCCAGAACGTGCTCCACCTTGACCGGGTCGGTCTCCGTGGTCAGTCCCAACCGGAGGGACAGCCGCTGCACGTGGGTGTCCACCGGCAGACCCGGAAGATCGAAGGCCACACTGCGCACCACGTTCGCCGTCTTGCGGCCGACCCCCGGCAACGTCACCAGATCGGCCATCCGCGACGGCACCTCGCCGTCGAACCGGTCGCGCACCGACCGGGCCATGCCGAGGAGGCTGCGCGTCTTGGCCCGGTAGAAGCCGGTCGGCCGGATCAGCGCCTCGACCTCCCCGACGGGTGCCTCGGCGAGCGACGCCGCGTCGGGGTACCGGGCGAACAGCGCCGGCGTGGTCCGGTTGACGCGTTCGTCGGTGCACTGGGCCGACAGGATGGTGGCGGCCAGGAGCTGGAAGGCGCCGGCGTGGTGCAGGGCACACAGCTCGGCGGTCGTGCCGGGGTACAGGCGCCCGAGCCGGTCGTCGACCTCCCGGGCCCTGCCGGCGGGCGTACGGGGTCGGACCATGGGCGGAGGATACCGGTAGGTTCTGCGCCATGGACGAGCCCGACGTCGAGCAGGTGGGCGCGGTGGGTCCGGCGCTCGTCGCCGAGGTCGACGCCCTGCTCGACCGTGTGGCCGGCCAGCGGGGCGTCGACGGACTGAGCGAGGCCCGGCGCCGGGCGCTCGGACGGGCCGTCGGTACAGGTGCCGGCGTACTCGCCGTCGTGGCCCGCGACCCGGCCGACGGCCGGCTGGTCGGCTACGCACAGGTGGACGACGAGGGGGACCGGGCCGCGGCGAGCGCCGAGATCGTCACGCGGGACGACGACGACCACGGCGTCCGGATCGGGGACCGACTCCTCGACGCCGTCCTCGCCGGGTTCGCCGCCGCCGGCGGCGGGCACCTCCGCCTGTGGGTGACCCATGCCGGCCCCGACGACGACGCCCGGGCCGCGGCCCGGGGCATGGCCCGCGAGCGCGATCTGGTCCAGCTCCGCTGCGCGCTCCCCCTGCCGCCGCCGGTCCGGCCCGACGAGGTGGTCGCGACCCGGCCGTTCCGGGTGGGCGAGGACGAGCAGGCCTGGCTCGCCGTCAACAACCGGGCGTTCGCCGGCCATCCCGAGCAGGGACGGTGGGACCTGGCCACGCTCCTCGCCCGGGAGGCCGAGCCGTGGTTCGACCCGGACGGGTTCCGGGTCCTGGAGATCGGGGGCCGGCTGGCCGGGTCGTGCTGGACCAAGGTCCACGGTCGGGCCCGGCCGCCGCTGGGCGAGATCTACGTGATCTCGGTCGACCCCGACCTCCACGGGCACGGCTTCGGCCGGGCGCTGACCCGCGCCGGACTCGACTGGCTGGCCACGGCGGGGGGCGTGGCGACCGGGATGCTCTACGTCGACGCCGCCAACACCGCCGCCGTCCGTCTCTACGCCTCGCTGGGGTTCACCACCCACCACGTCGACCGGTCGTATGCGGCCGACGTCCCACCGACCACCGCCTGACCGGCGGCGGGTCCCGGGAGGTCGCGTCCGGGTCAGCCGGCGCCGACGAGGTGGCCGATGGAGTAGGTGACCGCGGCGGCCGCCGCAGAGATCAGGAGCTGCCGGGTGGCGGACCACGCCCACGAGCGCCCGGTGAAGAGCGAGAGCGCGGCGCCGACGGCCAGCGACGCCAGCGCGCCGAGTGCGACCGACCACCACAGTGCAGTGTCCCCATCGGTGAACAGCCACGGCAGCAGGGGGATCACCGCGCCGACGGCGAACATCACGAACGACGAGATCGATGCCTCGATCGGTCTGCCGGTGTCGCCCGGCGTGAACCCGAGCTCCTCGCGCGCGTGCGTCTCGAGGGCCAGGTCGGGATCGCGCATCATCTTGACCGAGAGCTCGTCGGCCAGGTCGGCCTCGATCCCCCGGCTGCGGTAGAGGGCGGCGAGCTCCCGGCGTTCGTCCTCGGGGTCGGCCGCGATCGCCTCCCGCTCGACGTCCAGCTCGCGCTCCATCAGCTCGGACTGGGCCCGCATGGACACGTACTCGCCGGAGGCCATGGAGAAGGCTCCGCCGATCAGCCCGGCGATGCCGGCCAGGCGCACCGACCCGGCGCCGGCGTGTGCCCCGGCCATGCCCAGGATCAGCGAGACGTTGGAGACCAGGCCGTCGCTGATGCCGAACACGGCGGCCCGCGCTCCGCCCCCGCTCACGTTGCGGTGCTGGTGCTCCTCGTACACGGGGACGATCGTACCGACCGGGTCCCGGTGAGGGGACACTGCGCGCCGGGCGTAGGGCGGCCTCACCACCGCCGGCCCCACTGGTGACGGCCCGGGCCCTCACCTACAGTCGGGGCCATGGCTACCACCGTGCACGGCATCGAATCGTTCAAGGACCTCGTCGGGACCCACCTCGGCTACAGCGAGTGGCACGTCGTCGACCAGGCCCAGGTCGACCTGTTCGCGGACGCCACGGGCGACCACCAGTGGATCCACGTCGACCCCGAGGCGGCGGCAAAGGGTCCGTTCGGCGGGCCCATCGCCCACGGCTACCTGACCCTGTCGCTGGCCCCTGTGCTCCTCGGTGAGGTCCTCCACGTCGACGGGATCTCGATGGGCGTCAACTACGGCTGCAACAAGGTCCGCTTCCCCTCGCCGGTCATGGTGGGGAGCAAGCTGCGCGTCGGCGCCACCGTGGCCGAGGTCGAGGACGTGTCCGGCGGCGTACAGGTCGTGCTCGACCTGGTCCTGGAGACCGAGGGCTCTCCCAAGCCCAGTTGCGTCGCCCAGGTGGTCTACCGCTACTACGCCTGACCGGGTGCCGGCCGGGGGCCCCGCCCCGGCCGGCCACGATCCCCGGTGGGAGCCGTCCGATCGGCCGCGCTCCGACAGTACGAGCGGTTACTCCTAGAGTGGTGGCATGGAGATGCGGGTCGAGCAGCTGTCGGCACAGGCCGACGTGTCGGTGGACACCATCCGCTACTACCAGAGCAAGGGACTGCTCGAGCCGCCCCGACGCGCCGGCCGCATCGCCTGGTACGGCGACGGGCACCTCGTCCGGCTGCAGCGCATCCGGGCCCTGCAGCAGCGTGGCTTCACCCTCGCCACCATCGCCCGACTGGTGACCGGGGAGCTGGACGCCGCGGACGAGGCCCTGCTCGGACAGCTGTCGGGGATCCCGCCGGCAGTCGGCCACCCCGAAGGCACGGCACCGGGATCGGGGTCGGCCGGAACGAGCACCCCCGGTGTCCCGCGCCGGGCGGGCGGGGCGGTCACGGGGGGGCGCCGGTCCGGCGCCGGCGGGACGGCCGACGGGGACGAGGTGACCTACTCGCTCACCGAGCTGGCGGCGACGACGGGTATGCCCCTGGCCCTGTTGAAGGCCATCGAGGCCGAGGGGCTCCTCATCCCCACCCGGGTGGGCGGCCAGGAGCGCTACACGGCCGAGGACGTCGCCGCCTCCCGTGCCGGCCTCCTCCTGCTCGAGTGGGGCATCCCCCTGACCGATCTCCTCGACCTGGCCCGGCGGCACAGCGAGGCGACCGAGGAGGTGGCCCGCGCCGCCGTCGATCTGTTCGCCCGACACGTGCGCGAGCCGCTCCGCCACGGCGCCCAGCCCGACGCCCTCGCCCACCCGGCCGGGGGACTCCCGGCCGGCGCCACCGGCAACCCGGCGGTCGACGGCCTCGTCCGTGCGTACGCCGAGCTGCTCCCGGCCGTGAACACCCTGGTCGGCCACCATTTCACCCGGACCCTGGTCAAGGTCGCCCTCGAGCACGTCGAACGGGTCGGCTCCGACGAGGAGCGGCAGGCGGTGTGGGGGCACCTCGAGGCCGAAGGCGACGACGCGGTCCGGGCCGACTCGCTCGTCCGGTCCCCGGCGGACGCGGGTTCCCCCGGATGACCGGCGACCCGACCGCCACCGAGATCTCGCTCGAGGCCGCAGCACGGGCCCGCGAGGCCGACCTGCCGACCGGCGCGGCCAAGACCGAGCTGGTGCGGTCCATGTTCGACGCCATCGCCCCCCGTTACGACCTGGTCAACCGCACCATGACGTTCGGGCTCGACGTCCGGTGGCGCAAGCAGTCGCTGCGGGCGCTCGGGCTGCCGCCCGGTTCGACGGTGCTCGACCTGGCCTGCGGCACCGGCGACTTCCTGCGGCTCCTGCACACGGGCGGCTACCGCGCCGTCGGCATGGACCTGTCGTGGGGGATGCTCGCCGCCAACCGCACCGGGATGCCCCTGGCCCAGGCGGACGGGGCCGATCTGCCCGTGGCCACCGGCGCCGTCGACGGGATCACCTGTGGCTACGCCCTGCGCAACTTCACCGAGCTGGCGGCCGTCTTCCACGAGTTCGGCCGGATCGTGCGCCCCGGCGGTCGGATCAGCCTCCTCGAGGTGTCCGAGCCCGACCGGGGCCTCCTGCGGGCCGGGCACCGCATCTGGTTCCGCCGGGTGGTTCCCCTCATCGGCGGCCTCCTGTCGGACCGTTCCGCCTACCGGTACCTTCCGCGGTCCACGGCCTACCTGCCGTCGACCGACGAGCTCCGGTCCCTCCTCGCCGAGGCCGGGTTCTCGGCGGTCAACCGCCGGGGACTGTCGGGTGGCCTGAGCCAGCTGATCACCGCCACACGGTCCGGGCGCCTGTGACCACCCGGGCGCCCTCGGTCGGCGCGGCCCCCGGCGACGCCGGGCCCACGGCCCCCGTCGGCTACGCGGCGGTCCGGATCCCCCTACCCACGGGCGTCCCGCTGGACCCCTTCGCCCTGGCCGGCGGCTCCGGCGTCGTGGTGGCCGACGGCCATCGCATCCTCGTCGGTCTGGGACGGGCGCGGACCCTCGAGCTCCCGGGGGGACTGGCCGACGGCGCCGGCGTCGACGCGGTCACGTCCGCGCTGGCCGGCATCGCCTGCGACGACCGGCTCGGCGGCGACCGGGCGGGCCCCGGCCACGCCGTGGTGGCCTTCGGCGCCCTCCCCTTCGAGCGCTCGTCCCCGGCCGCGCTCGTCGTCCCCGAGCTCATCTACGGGCGCGAACCCGACGGCACCGAGTGGGTCACCGTGGTCGCCGCCGCCGGATCGGCACTGCCCGACCCGGACGATCCGCGCACCGCCGAGGGGCTTCGCTCCCGGCTCGCCCGGCGCGCGGCCGACGCCACGGACGCGTCCGTGCCCCGCGCCGGCGGTCCCGTCGCCCCGGTGGTGGTGCCGCTGACCGGGGACGACGAGTTCGAGCGGGCGGTGGGCGCCGCCGTGGATGCCGTCCACCGGCGGGACGTGGTCAAGGTCGTGCTCGCCCGCGCCGTCGACGTCCGACTCGACGACGACGTGGACGTGCCCGACCTGCTCCGCCGCTGGTCCGGCCTCGAACCGAGCTGCACGGTCTTCAGCGTCCCGACGCCGGACGGCCAGTTCGTCGGGGCCAGTCCCGAGCTGCTGGTCGAGCGGGAGCACGACCGGTTCCGCAGCCGACCGCTTGCGGGGACCACCGACCGGACCCCCGATGCCGCGAGCGGGCTGCCCGCCGCCCTCCTCGAGTCGGCCAAGGACGCGGAGGAGCACCGACTGGTGGTCGACGCCGTCCGCGCCGCACTCGAACCGGTGGCCGCCGTCCTCCACGTGCCCGACCGGCCCGAACTCGTCCACCTCCACACCATCACCCACCTCGGCACGTCGATCGACGGCACGCTCCGGCCCGGCCCCGACGGCTCCCTGCCCTCGGCGCTGCACCTCGTGGCCCGCCTCCACCCCACCCCGGCCGTCGGCGGCGTGCCCCGGGCTGCGGCCACCGAACTCATCCACCGGCTCGAAGCGCTCCCCCGCGGCTCCTACGCCGGTCCGGTCGGCTGGGTCGACGGGGCCGGCGACGGCCGCTGGATGGTCGGGATCCGCGCCCTGACCGTGGACGGCCGGTCCGTCCGCATGTCGGCCGGAGTCGGGATCGTGTCCGGCTCCGACCCGCGCACCGAGTTGGCCGAGACCGGGCTCAAGTTCCGGGCCGTGTTCGGTGCCCTCGCGCCCGGCGCAGCCTTCGACACCGCTCCTAGCGACTGACGGCGGCGACGCGGGCGACCACCGCAGCGAGCGCCTCGGGGGCGTCGCGGGCCACGAAATGGCCGGCCCGGGCCAGTTCCACCAGCTCGGCACCGAGGATCGTCCCGGCCAGCGTGCGGGCGGAGGACGGGCGGACCACCAGGTCCCACGCTCCCGCCACGACGGCCACCGGAAGCCGGATGCGGCCGAGCGCGGCCGTCACGTCGGGCAGCTCCGCCAGCAGCGCCCGCTGCTCGGCCACGAACGTCCTGCGGTGCCGGCCCAGTGCGCCCCGCTCGCCACCGAGCACCCCCTGGTCGGGAAGGGCGGTGCGGAACCGGTCGCGGTACCGCTCGGGGACCCAGGGCGCCCGGCGCCGGACCTTCGGGAGCACCTCGCCGAGGGCGAGCAGTCCGGCGACCGTCAGGGCGCCACCCAGGACGGGAAGGGCCAACAGGCGGTCGGTGGCGTCCAGGCTGTCCGGGGTGCAGGCCGCCCCCACCAGCACCAGACCCTGGACCAGGTCGGGACGCCGGTCGGCCAGCAGCACCGCTGCACCCCCCGACCAGCTGTGGGCGACCACCGTGGTCGGGCCCGTCCCGAGCGAGTCGAGCAGCCGGGCGGCCAGCTCGGCGTTTTCGGACAGCCCCCGGGCCTCGCCCGGCGAGTCGCCGTATCCCGGTCGGTCGGGGGCCAGGACCCGGAACCCGCGGGCCAGCAGGTCGGTCACCGGGTCCCACGACGAGCCCGAGCCCGGCTGGCCGTGCAGGAGGAGCACCGGCGGCCCGGCGCCTCGGTCGATCGTCGCCAGGTCCGGAGCCGTCACCCGCGGCCGGCCCCGGTGCCCGGGAGCGCCGGCGCCGCCTCCCCCGGTCCTCCCGCGACGGGGGCGGCGCCCGCCCGCGTCCCGCCGGGCCGGGGGTCGGGTTCCGCCGGCTCCGGGGCGTCGAGGGGCAGCTCCACGGTGAACGTTGCGCCCGCGCCCGGTTCGGACGCCACCGAGGCCGTGCCCCCGAAGGCCCGGGCCAGGCTGGCCACGATGAACAGCCCCAGTCCCGACCCGCTGTCCCGCGTCACCGCCGTACCCCGGTAGAAGCGGTCGAAGACCCGGGCCGCCTGTTCGGCGTCGAGACCGGGCCCGTGGTCCTGCACCTCGAGCACGGCGCGATCCCCCTCTGCGGTCACCCGGACCTCCACCGGGGTCCCCGGCGGGGTGTGGGCCAGCGCGTTGTCTACCAGGTTGTGGACCAGCTGTTCCAGACGCACCGGGTCGCCGAGCACGGGGACGGGGCGGGGCCGGTACAGCTCGAGGGGGCGGCCCCCACCGATCACCCGGGCGTCGTCGACCACGGCGGCCACCAGCGCGGCCAGGTCCACCCGCGTCACCTCGGGGACCGGGCCCTCGCCTTCACGGGCCAGCACGGCCAGGTCCCCGACCAGCACCCCCATCCGGGCCGCTTCCTGCCCGATGCGCTCGAGGGCCCGGTCCCGCGCCTCGTCGTCGGGCAGCGCGTCCTTGCGCAGCAGTTCGGCGTAGCCCTGGATCGACGTCAGCGGTGTGCGCAGCTCGTGGGAGGCATCGGCCAGGAAACTGCGGAGCCGCTCCTCGGACCCGGCCCGCTGGGCGAAGGCGGTCTCGATCTGGGCCAGCATCCCGTTCAGCGCCCGACCCAGTCTCGAGATCTCGGTCGAACCGTCACTCGGGTGGACCCGGCGGGTCAGGTCCCCGGCGGCGATGGCGTCCGCCTCACGCGACATGTCCTCGAGCGGCCGCAGCCCCCTCCGGACGACGACGGTGATGACCACCACCAGCAGCGCGAGCAGTCCCACGGTCAGGCCGACCAGCACGGCCCGCAGCGAGTCGAGCGTCGCCGTCACCGAGTCCAGGCGGGTGGCCACGACCAGGGTCCGACCCGGGACCGCCACGGCGAGCAGGCGGTACTGCGGGCCCGGGGCTCCCCCGTGGTCCCGGCCGGGGGCGCCGGTGGACCCGACCGTGACCGCGCTCGCTGCGGGCCGGTACGCCTGGGACGGTGGGTCGCCGCCGGTGCCGGCGCTCAACGGTTGCACGGGCAGGGGGTGAGGCAGCCGGGGAGGTGGGTCGGCCTGGAGGCGGCTCCCGGAAGGGACCGTGACGACCGGCGAGCCGGTCGGGCCGAGGACCAGCACGTAGACGTCGGGGCTGACCCGCCCGCGCACCTGGGCGGCCGTCAACGGGCGGCCGTCGAACTCGCCATGGCGGACGACAGCGGCGACCTCGTGGGCGGTGGTGGTGAGCTGGCTGTCCACCCGGCCGTACAGGAACGAATGGAGGGACGACAGTGCGATCAGGTCCACGGCCACGAGCCCCGCGGCGGCCACGACGACGATGGTGACCACCAGGCGTCGGCGCAGGCTCATCGGTGGGTCGCCCGCAGTGCGTACCCCACCCCGCGCACCGTCCGGATGAGGGGCGGGCCGTCCCGGTCCACCTTCTTGCGGAGGTAGGAGATGTAGATCTCCACGATGTTGGAGTCGCCGTCGAAGCCCTCCTGCCACACCTCGTCGAGGATCTGGCTCCGGGACAGCACCCGCCGGGGATTCGCGGACAGGAAGGCCAGCAGGCGGAACTCGGTGGCCGTGAGGTCGAGCGGGCGGCCGCCCCGCCATGCCTCGTGGGTGTCGAGGTCGACGACGAGGTC